>Ga0126381_100001518_pt1 | contig 24905 bp, 23 predicted proteins | sample PanSoiMetPlot_28_FD_96465 | JGI IMG/M metagenome (GOLD analysis project Ga0126381, IMG submission 96465) | Tropical forest soil microbial communities from Panama - MetaG Plot_28 | ecosystem: Environmental > Terrestrial > Soil > Tropical forest > Bulk soil | place: Panama | collected 2016-02-17 | reverse complement strand
GCCTCGAGCGGACACTATCTGCTGCCGGATGTGAAAACCAACTGGGATAAGCACGTCGAAGAGGCCAAAACCCTAGGACTCAAATACATGGTGCATGCGATCCTTCAACCCGAGGACCGACGATCCTTCGACGATTACAAACAGTTGGCCGAGCTTTTCAACCAGGCCGGTGAGACCACACAGAAGGCTGGCATCCAGTTTTGTTATCACAACCACAACTTTGAATTTACCCAGTACGGCGACACTACGGCTTACGACTACTTGCTCACCACACTCGATCCCAAGCTGGTGAAATTCGAAATGGATTGTTTTTGGGTAACTCACGCCGGTGAGGACCCAGTCGCCTACTTCAAAAAGTACCCCGGTCGGTTCCCTCTTCTTCACATAAAGGATATGAAGGACAAGCCGGCACCCGCGCACGAGCTGGACGCGAAGATGGGATTATTCGCTCCGATCGGGCAAGGCACGATCAATTGGAAGCGCATCTTCACCGCGGCCCGCGAGGGTGGAATCGAGCACTACTATGTCGAGCAAGACTACTGTGAACAGCCGCCGCTTGAGGCCGTCAAGATTAGCTATGAATACCTGAGCAAGCTCGAAGTCTAAAGTACGGCTGGCTTGCGAGTCCGCTCCTCCTGAGCGGCCGCGCTTCCTTATCGGCAAGTCAGTGGATCTGCCGCAACCGCGACGAGCAATTACTCGATAGCAATGCGGCGTCTACCACATTTCCAAAGATAAAGGCTCTTCGCTGAGCGAAACCTTGAGTGTGCTCGGGCCCAGGCCGTCGTACACGAATCCGGACACGTACAGACTGGAGGCGCGGTTATCGTGATATGGTTTCGCGCCACGGTTTGCTTTTCCATTCGCAACCACAAATGGTAGTGTCGCGTTTCACCGACCGATACCGAGTCGGGTCGCTATAGTCCCGCACAATGCATCGGGGCCGACATGAAGGTGGGCAGCTGAGACACCACCTAACCAGTCTTTACGGAGCAGGTGAGGCCTCGGCGGCGTTATCATAGCTGGAGACTGTCCATAGAAGGAGGGCCAGCCATGTCGCGCACACGCCTTCTGCTTGCGCTAGTCCTTGTACTCTCGCTCGGCGCCGGCGCCAAAGACAAGAAAAAAGTCATCCTCCCCGCTGACATCCTCCGGGCAGAGACGGTGCTGGTCGTAATACAACCGGATGCCGGCGAGCCGGTGAATGATCCCACGGCGAACCGCACGGCACTCGAAGACGTCGAGAAAGCGCTGCTGAAATGGCACCGCTTTGATTTAGCCATGGAGGCCAGTACTGCAGACTTGGTGATTGCCGTGCGCAAAGGTAACGGACAAACCGCCCGTCCAACCATTCAGAATAGCCCGATCGATAACCGGCCGGTGATTTTCGAGCCGAGCGACAGGAGCCCTCGCGCGGGTGGTCAGCAGGGACATCCGCCAGATATGACCTGGCCAACCGGAGGCCCGAACGACCCTTCACCTCGCATCGGCAGCGAAATTGGTGCTTCGGAAGACAGCTTCGAAGTCTATCGGGGCAGAGTGCAATATCCTCTGGATGCTCCTCCCGTGTGGCGGTACACGGGCCACGATGGCCTGCGCTCTCCTACCGTCCGAGCGGTTGAGGAGTTTCGTAAGGCTCTCGAAGAAGCCGAGAAGGCCGCCGGGCAAAAATCGCAACCCTGAAAAGTTTGCTTACTCCAAATCGCGCCAGTTTTTCCCCACGCCTAACTCCACCATGAGCGGCACCCGGAGAGGATGGACGTTTTCCATCTCTTCGCGAACCACACGGCGCATGAAATCCAGCTCGCCCTCAGGGACTTCGAAGACTAGTTCATCATGCACCTGGAGCGTCATCCGCGATTTGAGAGCATGATTGCGAATGGCAGCGTCAATGCGGATCATAGCCAATTTAATTAGATCGGCCGCGGTTCCTTGCAAAGGTGTGTTCACGGCCGTACGTTCGGCAAAACCGCGCAGGTTGTAATTTTTGCTGTTGATGTCGGGAATCGGACGGACCCGCCCGAACAGAGTCTTCACCTTCCCCTCGCGCCGAGCCGCCTCGAGGGTTCGATCGATGAATGCACGCACCCCACTGTACTTCTCAAAATAGGCATCAATGAAGCGTTTCGCCTCGGAGGTCTCGATGCCGAGGTTTTGTGAAAGCCCAAAGGCAGAAAGCCCGTAGACGATCCCAAAGTTAACCACTTTGGCTTGACGCCGATGCTCGGCAGTTACCATCAAGGGCGGAACGCCAAACACCTGTGAGGCGGTAAGCGTGTGAATGTCATCTCCGCGACGAAATGCCTCAACCAGCAGTGCGTCTTCTGAAAAATGGGCAAGTAAACGCAATTCGATCTGCGAATAGTCCGCGGCCACCAGCATCTGTCCACGACTGGCGGTAAATGCCGCCCGAATCTCGCGTCCTAGCTCGGTGCGAACGGGAATGTTCTGCAGATTTGGGTTGGCGGAAGAAAGCCGGCCGGTCGAGGTCCCGGTTTGATCGAACGTAGTGTGCAGACGTCCGGTAGCTGAATTGAGTAACAGCGGAAGGGCGTCTACGTAAGTGGATTTCAACTTGGACAACTGACGGTATTCGAGCACCAGCTTGGGGGCTTCGTGATCGGCGGCCAGGCCCTCAAGCACGTCGACGGCGGTCGAGATTGTTCTTCCCTTGCCGTACTTCACCGGTTTCGGCAAGTTCAGTCGATTGAACAACACATCCCCTAGTTGTTTGGGGGAATTGATGTTGAACTCTGCTCCACAGCAGCGGTAGATCTCTTGCGCTTTGGCATCAATTTCTCGCTCCAGCCGTTCGGACATGTTCGAGAGGGCATGGCGATCGATCGAGACTCCCGCCTGCTCCATCCGCGACAATACAGATACCAAGGGCAAATCGATCTCTTGATAGAGCTTGAGCAGCCCGGCCGCTTCCACTTCTTTTCGCAAGCTGGCGGCCAGTCGTCCGGTTACGTCCGCAGCTTCTGCCAGGGAGTCACCGAGCTTCAAATTAAAGCGCCGCAGGGCCACCTCCGGCAGGGTGTGCGACGAGTACGTGGGATCGAGCAAATAGGAATACAGACGGGTATCGTCGCGAACTCCGGCGAGAAATGACAACGAGCTCTTGGCGGTCTTTGAGTCGTGGATCGCCTTGGGGAGTTCGGGGTTGGCGAGCGCCGAATAGAGCGCGGCAACGCCTGCAGATTCCGGTGCCACCGTGATGGCGGAGCCGGGCGCCGAGGAGATGGCAACCACTCCGGCTTTGCCGGGAGCGCTTTCCGCCGCCTTGAGAGGTAACAACTCCGTTTCTTGCTCTTCGTTCTCCTCTCGGGCTCCGACAGTCACAAGCTCTTGGATGGCGACGGCCAGAGAGGCCCCTCGGGCTACGGCGGCTAGCGCCCGTTCGACATCGGTTGCCGTGAGAGCTTCCAGATAGTTGCCGGCCGCAGTCTCAGCCGCGGGCAGCAAGTCTTTCAGCAGGGAGGTAAATTCGAGCTCGCGAAACAGCTCGCAGAGTGCCTCGATATCAGGTTCGCCGGCATGCATCGAGGCGACATCCAGCTCGATATCCACATCGCAGCGGATGCGGGCCAGTTCTTTGCTCAACAAAATCTGCTGGCGATGGTTTGCGAGCGACTCGCGATAGGTCTTCCTCTCTACCTCGCGGGCGTGCTCGATGGCGGCTTCGACGCTTCCAAAGCGCTGAATCAGTTCCACCGACCCTTTGTCTCCGATTCCCGGAGCCCCGGGAATATTGTCGATGCTGTCCCCCCGCAGGGCCATGACGTCTACCACTCGTTCGGGAGGTACGCCAAGTAGCTCCTCAACTTTTTTGCCATCCGCGATCAGGTTGTCCTTGGGGGGATTCAACACCAGCACGCGGTCGTTGACTAGCTGCAGCATGTCCTTGTCGCTCGAGACCACATAGACCGAACGCCCCTCGAGAGCGGCTTTTTTCGCCAGGGTGCCGATCACGTCGTCGGCTTCATATCCGGGAACTTCAAGGATGGGTATGCGGTAGGCCGCCAGTGCGCGGCGAATATAAGGAATCTGTTGCGCCAGATCTGCCGGCATCTGGCTGCGGTTGGCTTTGTAGTCCTTGTATTGCTGATCGCGAAAGGTAGGCGCGGCCACGTCGAAGACGGCCGCCAAATAACGCGGCGAAAAATCGTCCCGCAGCTTACGCAACATGTTTACAAAGACGTATATCGCCGCCGTTGGCAGCCCTTGGCGCGTGGACATGCCTCGCTGCCGCGCCATGGCATGATAGGCGCGAAAGATAAAGGACATGGCGTCAATCAGGAAGATGCGATCCCGATCCTCCGCCGCGTGCTCGAGAAGCACGGGGCTCTTGTCCGCCTCCGCTAGCAGCTCCGTGGGCTCAATGGTTGGAAGAGTTGGTTTTCTCAAAGCCAATAATTAAGTCTAGCAGGCCGCGAGGCAGGCCACGGCCTATCGCATACCGTCATTTTTCTGTCGGCCAAGGTATCCAGAATGAGGAAGTGGACTCGACCGGAGCTCGATCAGCGGACGCTTCTGCCGTACATCGTGGTGTAGTGTAAGTCGATGACCCCACAGGTACCCTGCGCGGGGGAGTAAACCACACAGGTATCAAAAGGGCGCGAGTAAATATGCAAGCTCACGGCGCGCTCAGCAAATTGCCTGGAATTGACGACCCGGTGCACGGGGTCGCGAGGGTCGACGGCGCAGGGGTGAGTCAGATTCATTTCGATCGATTCGGTTGGCGTGAGCTGACAACGGCCATGCTCCAAATCCTGCGAGATCAAATGGAAGTTCTCAATCAGCAATCTGCCGCTCGGCGCCGACATCCAGCAATTCTGATCGCGGTGATTATGAACCGAGCTGGCTTGGCCAATTTCCCAGCAGATGGCGATCAATTCATAGAGCGGTGTCTTGTCAATCAGGTTGCGGGTGTAATGTTGGCGATCCCAAAGCAGATAGGGCGCAAGCGTCTCGGCCGACACCGCCGTGGCTTCGAGGAAGCTCAGAATCTCCGGAGTATGGTCAAACGCGGACTCGGGAAATTTGCGCAGCTCAGCCGTGAAATCCTGGATGGAAATTTGCTTGGGGACCGCCAGAGGGGACATGCGCGCCTCGCACCGACCGCAGTATACCTCGACAAGCGATGTCCGTAGCAGCTCCCGGAAGCCCAGGCCTCACTCGACAAACATGCAGTCTCCATAGGAATAGAAACGATATCCTTGGTTGACCGCATGTTGGTAAGCCCGCAACACGGGGTCGGTTCCACCGAAGGCACAGACCAGCATCAGCAGCGTCGACCGGGGCAAATGGAAGTTGGTGAGCAGGGCTCCAGTGACGCGAAAGCCGAACCCAGGATAGATAAAAAGATCGGCTTCCCCGGTTCCCGGCTCAACCTGCCCAGAAGCTCGCGCGGCATGTTCTAAGCTTCTTACCGTGGTGGTTCCAATCGCTACCACCCGCCGATTTTCCTTAAGCGCCTGATTGACCTTAGAGGCAGTTGCCTCTGGAATTTTGTAGCTTTCACGATGCAGCTTATGGGTTTCCACTTGTTCACTGCGAATCGGTTGAAAAGTTCCAAGACCGATATGTAACGTGACGCGGGCGCTATCAATTCCTCGCTCCCGGATGCGATCCAGGATGGCGGGGGTAAAGTGCAAACCTGCCGTGGGCGCGGCCACCGAGCCACGCTCCCCGGCGTATACGGTTTGATAGCGCTCTCGATCGAACTCGCTGTCGGTGCGAGCAATATAGGGCGGGAGAGGAACGTGGCCCAGTTGCTCGAGCACCTGGAAGAAGTCGCCAACCGGTTCAAAACGAACCAAGCGTTCACCGAAAGTTCCCCGGCTCAAAACATCGGCCTCCAGCTCGTCGTTTGGACCGAAAAATAATCGCTCGCCCGGACCGATCTTCTTGCCGGGATGCACCAGACACTCCCAATCGTTGGGTTCTCGACTAACCTGGCGGGTCAAAAGCAGTTCCACACGTCCTTTGAGAAACTGGCGCCAAGCGGGATTTTTCGGGCTGAGCGGCTGGGCTTTGCTACCGCCCCGGCGCCCGTAAAGGCGAGCCGGAAAAACTCGGGTATCGTTAAAAACCACCAGATCTTCGGGACGCAAAAGTTCAGGGAATTCGCGGAACGAGTGGTCCTCGAACCGGCCGCTAGCCCGGAAGAGACACAGCATGCGGGAAGCCTCCCGTTCAGGCAGCGGTTCTTGCGCAATCCGTTCCTCCGGCAGTACGTAGGAGAAATCAGAAACCAGCACGACTCAAATTATAAGAAGGCGGAGGCCGCCACCAGATATGTGAAGTTCCGCAAATCTTAATCGAAATACCAATTGTTTCCATTCTGAACCTGCGTTACCATACGCGCACCCACGGGAGCGTGCATGGCCAGTGAACATCAACTCCGGCGCCAAATCGTACGTCTGGGCAAAATGCTGCATCAGCGAGCTTTCATCGCCGCCTGTGACGGAAATCTCTCGGTGCGCCTAGATGAGAACCGTATACTCGCGACCCCAACGGCAATGTCAAAAGGGGCCATGTGTACTTCTGATTTGGTGGTCGTCGACACGGCCGGTCATAAGTTGAAAGGGCGTCGAGGAGTTACCAGCGAGATTGGCATGCACCTGCTAATCTATAGCTTGCGGCCCGACGTTCAGGGCATCGTTCATGCTCATCCCCCCACTGCCACGGGATTTGCCGCCGCCGGCATTGCCCTGAATCAACCCCTGGTTTGTGAAGTGGTTATTGGCCTTGGGCAAATCCCATTGGCTCCCTATGGCACCCCAGGCACCCCCGAGCTGGCCAGAACCCTAGAAGGGTTAATCCCCGAGTACGATGCCATTCTTATGGCGAATCACGGTGTTGTCACCTATGGGATGGACCTGCAGTCGGCCTACATGAAAATGGAGACTGTGGAACATTTTGCGCGCATCACGTTAGCCACTTATCTGCTTGGGCAGCAGCAACCGATCGATGGCCACGATCTCGAGAAGCTTCTTCGCGCGCGCCAAAGCTACGGAGTAAATTCGGCTGCTCCCATGCCGGTTCGGTCCGCAAACGGCAACGGCACCGCAAGACGCGACGCGCCCAGGCCCATCGCCGTCAAGCGCTAGTGGCCGCGGTGGTTTCGTGAAAATTCGGCCCAAAACTGCTGGGCAGCACGACCCGCGGACCAGGAAAAGGTCGTAAGATAAGCCCCATGATTCCCCAGGATCTGCTCGACATTCTGGTTTGCCCCGTCTGTAAGCAGCCGCTGACACAGGGAGAAAACGGAGCCAGCTTAAAGTGCGGCGGCTGTCACCGAGTCTATCCGGTGCGCGACGACATCCCGATTCTGCTAGTCGATGAAGCAACCATGGATCCCTCCTAGCCACCTACCGAAAGTTGGAGGAAATTGGCCGCCCTTCCACTTTCTGAGTGGTTCACGGCAGTCCCTAGGTCCAATGTGTCCAATAAGTGAACCTCTAGCCGCTAGGGGATGACACTTTGTGTCGATTTTGGAGGCCCATCGTCCCATCCAGCGGTCTGAGCCCGGTCGGCGGGGGTCGCATGAGGCGAGCAACTTTACTGATGTAAAAGGGTTTAAGAGGTTGTGAGGTTCTTTTGCCGAAAAGTATGGAATAGCTCTAGCTTCGGCAGCCAAATTGCATGCAACAAAACTGGTTGCAGCTGAGTCTAATGGGTTAGAAGTTGTCCAGGGTCGGAGGTGAAACGATGAGGGAAAGATTCTCGGCCACGGAACTAACAGCTCTGCGGAATGACCTGCTGCAAGGCGGTCTGGCGGACTCTCGCGAAGCCGCGGAACTGGTGCAAATCTTCCTGATAGGGAGGGGTTACGGGGTATCACCCCAAGCTGCCAGGGATGCAATCACGCGTGTAGAAATGGCAGGCTGTGCGTTGCCAGTTTTGCAAAAGGAGTTGGAAAATCTTGCGTTGGTGATGTAAGGGTTTCAGGAAGAATCTTTTCTTCGATCGCGGTGACGACGAAGACAGATTCAAAAAGGAATCGGCGGGGAAAAAGACAGAACCGGTCGTTCCCCACAGATGAGACGACAAGGATAGAGCCGGGCCAACCAGCCCGGCGTTCTTGTTTTGGGAAGAGCTTGGCCCGCTCGCCAGTTCATTCGTAGCGCAGGCTCTCGACGGGATCGAGTTTGGCCGCCCGGGTCGCGGGGACGGTCCCAAACAAAATGCCCACCAGCGAAGAAACCAGGATGGCGACGATGGCCGAGAGCCCGGAGATTGGCAAGCGGTATTCGGTCAGGAATCGGACAGAATAAGGCAGTGCTAGTCCGATCACCACTCCAACCAACCCGCCCCCTACCGAGATCAAAATCGCCTCGGAGAGGAATTGAAAGCGGATTTCGCGGTTGGTAGCGCCCAGGGCTTTACGGATTCCGATTTCTCGAATGCGCGCGCTCACCGTGGCCAGCATGATGTTCATAATGCCAATGCCGCTAACCAACAACACCACGGCGGCAACCGCCAGCAGCACCATTGTCAGCGCGTTCGCCGTTGTCTCAGCTACGGCCACCAGCTGTGTGAGGTTGGTCACGTTGTAAACCGACTCGGCACGATGGCGGGATTGGATGACGCGGCGGATCTGGTCCGTGACCGGCGCAACCATGGATGGATCGGCCACGGAAAAGTAGATCATCTTGACCACTGGGCTCTCGGTGAAATAGCGCGCCACGGTGTAGGGAATCAAGAAGGTGTTGGTCGTGACTTCGGACTGGCCAAAGGTGTTGACCCGCTCGTGGAAAGTGCCGATCACGGTAAAAGGCAGGCCGCTCAGCTTGATGATTTTTCCGATGGCAGCCTCGGCAGAACCATAAATTTCTTGCGCCCATTTGTCCGTAACCAGACCCACTTTGTTGTGCGCCTGCTGATCTTGCGAATCAAAGAATCGCCCGGAAGCGACCACCAGATTGCGCACGCTGCGGTACTCGGGATACACGCCCAGAATCTGGATATCGCGCTCCTTGCCTTCTCCCACCGGGATGCGCTCTTCCAATTCGGCGATAGGCGAGGCGCTCACGATCGTCGAGATCTGTTCCTGGGCCACCTTCATATCGTCCACGGTTAAAGAGTCAGGAGCGGTATTGGTGATTCGCTGCGCTCCACCCTCGTATTCCGCATAGATTAAGTTGGCGCCGATTCCCTGGATTTGATTCAGAACGTACTGCTTGCCGGTGAGCCCGATGGTGACCACCAAAATCAACGAAGCAGTGCCGATTACCATGCCCAAGCCGGTCAGCATGAAACGCACTTTGTTGCTGCAGAAAGTATCGTAGGCGAAGCTGAGAATCTCGCTGAAGGCGAGCTTAGGCGCCAAATCCGATACGGAGGTGGTGACCTGCATGTCAATTAGATGCTACCCGCCTGAGCGCCGAGTCGCAAAGTGCCACGAGCTGCTCGGCATCGGGGGCGCGACTTCGGGCGGCGAAGACCGAACTTAGTAGCGGAATGAGCTGTTTCATGCCGATCGCGCTTTGACCCGCTCGAGCAAGGCGGCATACACCGTGGCCACCTTTTCCCGGGTTTCTTCCACGGTTCCGCTGTTATCGATGACGTAATCGGCGGCTTGAATCTTCGCCTCGTCCGGGGCTTGGGCCATCATTCGACGCATCACTTCCGCGCGCGCCGTTTCCGGATCCAGGTGAAATCGCTCTGCCCAACGCTCGACCCGTTGTTGCGGTTTGCAGGTGACCACGATGATGCTGTCAAAGCGTTTGCGCAAGCCCGCCTCGAGCAGCAGCGCGGCCTCGAGCATGACAATGGCGTCGGGTTCCCGCCGTCGAATCTCCTCCATCCACTGTTCTTGGCGCTCGATCACCCCGGGGTGCACGATCCGGTTCAGCTCGTAAATGCGTGGTTTTCGTTTGTCGAAAGCGATTTCCGCCAGACGAGCGCGATTCACGCTTTGGTCGGCATTTAGGATCTCCGAGCCAAAACTTTTGACCACGGCATCGTAGACCGATTCACCGGGGCGCATCAGCTGGTGCGCAATTTCATCGGCATCAATGGTGTGCGCACCAAGTTCGGTGAACATCTGGCTGACCAGTGATTTACCGGAGGCGATGCCGCCCGTTAGCCCGATTTTAAGCAAGCGTTCCTCTCTTTTCGCAAAGCCGATTCGTCCCGCCTTAAGCTCGAGAAAGCTCGGGTGCGCGATTTAGACGACGCAGCTTTGCCGCACGCACGGTGTTTGACATCAACATCGCGATGGTAAGCGGTCCCACGCCGCCCGGCACGGGGGTAATTCGGCCGGCAACTTCGGCGACTTCAGGATGGACATCGCCCACCAAAACCGAGCCCTTGGTTCGGAATGTTTCTTCTCGCTGTGGATTGTTGGGAAAAAGCCGGTGAAACGCCTCCGCGTCGCTCACCCGATTGATGCCCACATCGATGACCGTGGCTCCGGTTCGGACGAAATCGCGCCTCACCATTGCCGCGCGGCCCAGAGCGGCAACCAGAAGATCTGCCCGGCGGCATACCCCGGCTAGATCGCGCGTTTTCGAATGGCAAACGGTAACCGTGGCGTTGGCATTGATCAGCAACATGGCCATGGGCTTGCCAACAATATCGCTGCGGCCCACCACCACCGCGTTTTGCCCAGCGATTTCCACCCCGCTTCGGCGAAGCATCTCCATCACTCCCAGAGGAGTGCAGGGGACCAGCCGGGGACGTTGGGTTGAAAGCAGTCCCACGTTCAGGGGGTGAAAGCCGTCAACGTCTTTAGCCGGATCGACGGCCAGGAGAACTCTTTTGCTGTCGACCTGGGGAGGCAAGGGTAGTTGTACAAGAACGCCATCGATCTCATCCCGCCGGTTCAAGTCGCTTACCAGTTCGAGCAATTCTTCGGTCGTTACCTCGTGCCCGGGCGTGTGCTTCTCGCTGTAGAGTCCGACTTCTTTGGAACTTTTGACCTTGCCACGAACATAAACCTCAGAGGCGGGATTATTCCCGGCCAGGATCACCGCCAAGCCGGGTTTTAGGCCCGCAGCCGAGAGTGACCGTACCTCTTCAGCTACTTCCATGCGAATCTCGGTAGCGATGCGATTACCGTCAAGAACGATCGCGGACATGACAGGAAATTTTAGCAAACGGGCAGGACCAAGGTTTCGAAGCGGCTTCTACGAATGGGACTCTTGATTGTTGCGCGCGTAAGGAAATTCGCGCGCGCCGACCTTCTCAATGTTGTCCTCGGCAAATACTCGCACCCGGTCGAGCGCCGCTTGCAGCTCCCCGAGATAGCGGTCCTGATCGCCATCGGGGGGAACCGGAATGGCGCGGCTCACCCGCATCAGCGCCCGACAAAAGGGCTTTGGGATCATGCACCCGTCCCAGGTCTTCAGCGTCCAACAACGATCGAAAGCGATGTGGAAGACCACCATGGGGGCGCGGGTTGAACGCGACAAAACCACGGGCCCAGGTTTGGCGACATAACGCGGGCCTTTGGGCCCATCGATGGTAAAAGCTACGGTCCACCCCTCGTCGAGTTCTTTCCGCATTGCCAGCAAGGCCCGGACTGCGCCCTTCGAGCTCGAGCCACGAACCTTGACGAATCCGAACTTCTGCATAATCCGGCCCGTATATTCGCCATCGAAGCTATCGCTGCTCATAACCCGGACCTCGAGGTCGCGGCACCAGTACATCGCCGGAATCATGCAGTTGTGCCAAAAAGAATAGATGAAGGGCCGCTCGGCAAGGCTTTTGGGAGACTCTGCTTCCCAGGAAACAGAGAAGCGAATGGTGGGGCCGAGAAGGCGGATGGCGAAATACCCCGCCCAGGTAATCAACCAAAGCAAAATTCGCTGCCTGCGGGTAAACGTCTGCCAAGGTTTGTCTACCCTGGGCGGCCCCGACGTCTCTACGCTGCTCACGCCCTCATTGTAGCGGTCGGCAGTTCGGGCAACGGCTTCTAGAGAAACGTTCTTTCCCCGCGATCGGCCGAGCGGGCGGCGCACAGGGCGCAAATTGCGCTTGACAAGCGATTCTGGTTCCCGCTCAGCAGCCCAGATTCCAGCTCTCGAGTTTTGTTGCGTGGTGTTTTCGCTTCTCATATGCTGCCATCAGACATGGGCAACGCCGTACCCACTGGAAGCGAGCAGCTTTTGCTGGAGCTGTTTGTCATTTTCGTGACTACGAAAATGCTAGGTGAGATATTCGAGCGCCTCTCGCTGCCGGCGGTGCCGGGTGAAATTCTGGCCGGCATCATTCTTGGCCCCTTCGCCCTGAGTTGGATCCCGCCCAGCGACACCCTGCGTTCGGTGGCGCAGATTGGTGCCATTTTCGTGCTTTTCAGCGCCGGGCTAGAAACCAGCTCACGCGACTTGATTCGCGTGAGCCGCAAGGCGTTGCTGGTTTCCGTGTTGGGGGTGGTAGCGCCATTTGTGCTTGGTTTCGCCTACATGAAAGTGCGCGGAGACACCACGATTGAGGCCGTGTTCATCGCCGCCGCCATGGTAGCCACCAGCATTGGTATTACCGCCCGCACCCTGGCCGATATGCATGTCCTCTCAACCCGCACGGCCAGGATCATTCTGGGGGCGGCCGTATTCGATGATGTTCTAGGAATGTTGGTGCTGGCGGTAGTGGCCGGAGCGGCCTCAGGCGCCGGAGTGGCATGGCTGCATCTGGGAGTGCTGGCCGGCGAGGCCGTCGCCTTCGCCTTGTTCATGATGTTCGTGGCTCCCGGAATTGTGCACCAACTGCGGCCGAAAATGGAGCAGCTGTCCACGCAAAACGCCTCGCTGGTCGTGGCGCTCGCCATCTGTCTTCTGCTCTCGTGGCTGGCGGTAAAAATCGGCATGGCCGCCATTGTGGGGGCTTTCTTTGCCGGGCTTATTTTTGCCGACTACGCCCCGCGTTGGAATCTGATCCCCCGCGTCGGCGGCATCACCGCGTTTCTTGCCCCGTTCTTCTTTTTCGATATCGGGTCGCGCTTCAATGCACACGTCCTGACATCGAATTTGTTAACCATGGCCATCGTGATCACGCTGCTCGCCGTCGTCTCCAAGGTGATCGGTTGTGGACTGCCGCTAATAGGCGAAGGTTGGCAGATGGTGTTTCGCGTGGGGATCGGCATGATGCCGCGCGGCGAAGTCGCGCTGATCGTGGCCTTGGTCGGGCTGCAATCGGGAAACCTGAGTCAACCGGCCTACGGTATCGTGGTACTGATGACGGTGGCCACCACGATTGTGGCCGCGCCTATTTTGCGCTATCTGTTTCGCCGCGAGATCAAACCCCACCGCCATGAAAACGTTCCCGTGCCGGTGCAGTTATAATTTCCGCTTTCTAGGAGCGGAATGAATTTAAGCGGCCGCAAGGCACTGATTACGGGGGCCTCGCAAGGAATCGGCAGGGCTTGCGCCCGTAAACTGGCAAGCTGCGGAGCCAGCGTGGCGCTCCTAGCTCGCAACCAGGAAAAGCTCGAAGAACTAGCCCGCGAGATTGCTCCTTCAGGAGTTGCGACCCTGGTTGCGGTCGCGGATCTCGAAGACGAAGCCCAGATTCAGAAGGCACTCAAAACCGTGCTTGGGGAGTTCGGCAAGCTCGACATATTGGTCAACAATGCGGGTATGACGCGCGACCAGCTGCTGCTGCGTATGAAACGCGCGGATTGGGACAAAGTGGTGAACACCAATCTCACCTCGGCCTATCTATGTACCCAACAAGTGGTGGGCTCGATGCTGAAGCAGCGATGGGGGCGCATCATCAATATCACTTCGGTGTTTGGGCAGATGGGCCAGGCCGGGCAGGCGAACTACGCGTCCTCGAAGGCTGGGTTGATCGGCTTCACCATGGCCTTGGCGCGGGAGTTCGGTTCGCGCAACATTACCGCCAATGCCGTGGCTCCTGGATTTATCGAGACAGCGATGACCTCGTCGCTCTCCGAGGAATTGCGGCAGACCGCCTTGCGCATGATTCCTCTTGGCCGCCTCGGAACGCCCGAGGACGTAGCCAACTGCGTTGCCTTCTTGGCCTCGGAAGAAGCGGGATACATCACCGGCCACGTCCTAAACGTGAATGGGGGAATGCTGATGGGGTGACCGACTTCGAATCTATGGCGCTCGATCGCCTTGAAATTACGCAGGCGAATTCTGCCGAGCAAATCGCCTGGGTACGGGAACTATTTCTCGAATACGCTAGCTCGCTGAGCTTTAGCCTGTGCTTCCAGAGTTTTGAGAGCGAATTAACACAACTGCCGGGCTACTATGCCCCACCCGAAGGACGCTTGCTCGTGGCCCTCATCGGCGATGCGCCGGCCGGATGCGTGGCCCTGCATAGGAGCGCTCCGGAAATCTCAGAAATGAAGCGCCTGTATGTGCGGCCGCGATTTCGCGGCCTAGGTTTGGGGAAAATTCTCGCGCAAAGAGTCATCGCCGAAGCCCGGCAAATCGGCTACCGCAAGCTCCGTCTCGATACCGTCGAGTCCGTGATGCAAGTGGCCGTGGCTCTCTACCGCAGCCTGGGATTTGAGGAAATTGCCCCGTATCGCCCGAATCCAATTGAAGGCGCACTCTATATGGAGCTGCGATTAGGAGACGAAGAGCAATCAACTACCTAGTTCTCGCGGTAAGTTTCTGCTCGAGAAATCCATGCGCCATTTTGGGAATTTCCTCCCGCCAAGGCTGCAGCCAGGGGGTTAACTTCCTCGCCATCACGCCCAAGCTGCCCACAGCTAAGTTTCTGGTTTGGAAAAGAGATGTCGGCTTCTGGCAGCAAATGATTTTCCGCCGAGCGGGCCATGGCAGCGGCGCGCTTTGCTGTAAGCTGAAAAATTTTGTTGCGATAAATTACTACTCTGGTACTATGCACCCTGACTCCTTCGCATGAATATCGGAGAAACAATCCGCAGCTTTCGCTTACAGAAAGGGATGTCGCAAGGGGATATTGAAAAGCGCACTGGCCTGTTGCGTTGCTATCTTTCGCGGGTGGAAAACGGTCACACCGTGCCCTCGCTCGATACCCTCTCAAAAATCGCCGGGGCCATGGAACTTCCGTTGTCGCATTTCTTCTCCGAACCCGGACACAGTAACGGGTCGAAGGCGCTACCCCAACTATCGGATGATGAGCTGCGCTTCCTCAGCCAAATTCGCCGGTACTCCAGCAATCTGAACGACAGCGATCGCAAGCTGGTGATTGCCATGGTAAGAAAAATGGCTACCAAATAGGCCACGCGCTCCGGCCATCACCTGCGACCTTGGAAAATCTGGGCCTACACTAAATCATTCGACGCGATTCTCCGCTCCTCCCCGCCCGTGATGCTTACCATAGTGCTAGTGCTCCGGTGACCAACCGAGACCTCGCAGGCTCAACTCATCTCACCTAGACTGGCCTGGGGAGCGCCGATGACCATCGATGAGGAACTGGAGCTGCTGGCGTCGCACTTGCGGCGGCTGAAGATCGAATACGAAATCTTTTTTAGTAACCCGCAAAAGAAACCGCCGACCGAGACTGAATGGAAGGTGCTCACTCTGCTGCGCAAGTTCTCCGATGGCAGCCGGCTGAGTTTCTCGCAACGCTTTCGCTACAACGAATTGGCCCAGCGCTATGCCGTCTATAGCGACTTATGGCGTAAGAAATCACGCATTCGCGAAGAAGGCTATCGCCGGCCCCAGGACGCCTTGCTTTCGGTGCAAGGCGTTCGCCCCGAGACTCATGAACCGGAGCGTAAGGTTTACGGAGTCGGTCACGCGGTCGCAAACGAAGAGATCCGCTCCTTCATACTGCAAGCTGGCGATTCGGGTGCGCACCAGGAGAAGGTCGAAAAGCTGTTTCTGGCTCTAACCGATGCCAAGAAAAAAGCCGGAGAGCAGGTTTCTGGCTCGCTGCCCAACTTTCGTTCTTTCGTGGAAAAGAAGACCGAAGAGATCCGCAAAAAACACGGCTGCGAAAAAGTCGAATACCTGGTCGAAGTGGAGGATGGGAAGGTAAAGCTCAGAGCCCGAGCGAAAATCTGAGCTCAGCTCGTCCGCGGTCCAAGTGAGTCCCGCCCGAAACCAGCGCCAATCTCTAACTCCGATCTCGCGTCTGCTGATAGAATTTTCTGCTACGACATCCGCCCGTTCCATCCGAGGCTTTAGAAATGTCCGCAAGAATCGCGCGCGCTGTCCTTAGTGTTACCGATAAAACCGGCTTGGCGGATTTTGCTCGCAAGCTGACTAATTTCGGAGTGGAGCTGATTTCAACCGGAGGCACGGCCAAGCTTTTGCGCCAAGCAGGAATCCCGGTGAAGGAGATCTCGGAGCTGACCGGATTCCCCGAGATGCTCGATGGGCGCGTCAAGACCCTGCATCCGAAGGTGCACGGCGGCATTCTGCATCGTCGCCAGAATCCCCAGGATCGCGCCGCCCTGGTAGAGCACGGGATCCAAGCCATCGATATGGTGGTCGTCAATCTCTATGCCTTTGAGAAAACCGCCGCTCAACCCGGCGTGCGCTTCGACGATCTGGTGGAAAATATCGACATCGGCGGTCCCTCGATGATCCGCTCGGCGGCCAAGAATTTCCGCGATGTGGCGGTCGTCACCTCACCGGCCGATTACCAAGCTATAGCCGAAGAGATGGCACAATCGGACGGCGCTGTTTCGCTTCGAACCAAGTGGCGTCTGGCACAGAAGGCATTCGCCACCACTGCGGCCTACGATTCAGCCATTGCTTCCACGCTCGAACAGGTGAGGGCCAATGGAAATTTCGAGCTGCACCCGGCTCGCGACTTTCCCCAGAATCTTCGCCTCTCGTACCAAAAAGTGGCTGACCTGCGCTACGGGGAAAATCCCCATCAGAAGGCTGCCATCTACTCTGACGGATCAGCGAACGGAGTCGCCAATGGTCGCCAGCTGCACGGCAAAGAACTCTCCTATAACAATATTGTCGACGTGGGGGCGGCCTGGGATTTGGCCCAAGAATTCAAAGAGCCGGTCTGTGCCATCATCAAGCACACCAACCCCTGCGGCACGGCCACGGGCGAGACGCTTCTTGAGGCCTTCAAGCGGGCCCGGGAATGCGATCCGGTTTCCGCCTTCGGCGGCGTGGTGGCCGTCAATCGAACCGTAGATGGCGATGCCGCCGAGGAAATGGCCAAGTTGTTCCTGGAGGTCATTGCTGCGCCAGCATTCGCGGCGGCAGCACTAGAGAAGTTCGCAGGCAAGAAGAATGTTCGCTTGCTCGAGATCAAGGCCGGCGAACAAGAATGGTTTCTGAGAAATGTCTCCGGAGGCATGTTGCTGCAGGACGCTGACCTTCACCGGTTGCAAGACTCTGATCTGAAGGTGGTCACGCGGCGGGCGCCCACCTCCGAAGAACGACGCGCCTTGTTGTTCGCCTGGAAGGTCTGCAAGCACGTCAAATCCAATGCCATCTTGTACGCTCGGGAGGGCCAGACCGTCGGCGTCGGGGCGGGGCAGATGAGCCGAGTCGACTCCTGCCGCTTGGGCGCGCAAAAGGCGGTACTTCCCTTGCAGGGGACCGTAGCCGCCTCCGACGCCTTCTTTCCCTTTCCTGACGGGGTCGAGGAGATTGCCAAGGCCGGCGCTACCGCCATCATTCAACCGGGCGGGTCGGTTCGCGACCAAGAGGTTATTGAGGCGGCGGACCGCCTGGGTTTAGCCATGGTCTTTACCGGGATCCGCCATTTTCGCCACTGAACGAATCGCCGGCCGACTGTAGTGTCTTGGTGGGTCGGGACGAGCAGTATTATCAGACCGGAGAACTCGTTAGTACCATAGCTCGTGGTGACTGTAGGGTTTCGCTTCCCGTAGGCGGGAAGGTTAAAATAGACTAAGCACCCAGTCGCAGCGCTTGAGCATCCAATCGCTATGGCCTAGTGGAGTTCAAAGGTATTTCATGAAAATTTTTCTCGCCGTGTTTCTACTGACCTCGGGTTTTGCTTTTTCCCAACAGTCCGCGAAGGCTTCGGAAGCTGCTGCTTCCCCGAAGAGCACCCGAGCTGGGGATTCCAGCTCCCGCCCGGTGGACAAAGCTGCTGCTTACTACCATTTCACCATGGCGCACATGTACGAAGAGGAGATGGCCGCCTATGGTCGCAGCGATCTGGTGAGCAAGGCGATTGAACAATACCGCCTGGCGCTTGAAGCCGACCCCAGTTCGGAATACCTGAGCTCGGGGTTGGCCGAACTCTACGCCCGCACCGGTCGTATTCGCGATGCGGTCTCTGAAGCCCAGGAGCTGCTGAAGCGTGATCCGCAAAATCTTGAAGCCCATCGCCTGCTCGGTCACATCTATCTTCGCTCTCTCGGCGACATGCAAGGCGGCAGCGGGTCAGAAAACGTTCTAAAGCTGGCCATCGAACAGTACCAGGAGATTGTCCGTCTGGATCCTGCCAGCGTGGACGACCATATAATGCTTGGCCGTTTGTATCACGCTGACAATCAGGGGCCAAAAGCCGAGGAAGAGGAAAAAGCCGCCGTCAAGCTGGCGCCCGATTCCGAGGAGGCGGTGCTTGAGCTCGCGCGGCTTTACGCCGACGAAGGCAACGTGCAGAAGGCGGCTGAGACCCTCTCGGAGGTTCCCGAAGCAAACCGTTCGGCGAAGTTGTATGCCATGCTGGGCGGTGTTTATGACGAGCAAAAAGACTACAAGAAAGCCATCGATGCCTTTGAACACGCCATCGCCGCAGATCGCGACAATCTCGAGTACATCCGCGGTCTGGCCGAGGCCCTGCTCAAAGACCGACAAACCGATAAGGCGCTTGAGCAATACAAAGTCATCACCGAGGCCAACCCCGAGGACGCCAGAAGCTACATCAGCATGGCGGAGATTTATCGCAAGCAAGGCAAACTCGACCTGGCGCTCGAGAACCTGAAAAAAGCTCAATCCATGGTGAAGGATGACGAGCGGATCTCTTACGAACTAGCCGAGGTCTATCAGGCGCAGGGTCGTTATGACGATGCCGTTCAAGAGCTAGAGAGTCTGCTGAAGTCGACGGAAAAATCGGATAATAAATACACTCCCGAAGAACTCGAAAACCGCGCCATTTTTCTCGAGCGCTTAGGCAGCGTCTATCGCGACGGCAACCAGGAACAGCAGGCGCTCGATACCTTCCAGAAAATGTTGGCGCTCGGAAAAGATAACGCCAAGCGCGGATACCAGGAGATCATCGACACCTACCGCCAAGCCAAGCAGTGGCAAAAGGCAACCGACGCGGCCAAGGAAGCCACTGCGAAGCTGCCGGACGACCGTGAACTGAAGATGGTCTACGCCAGCCAAATTGCCGACATGGGTCAACCCGATCTGGCTTTGGGACAGGTCAAGTCGCTGCTCAAAGGTACGCCCGAGGACCGTGAGGTTTACCTCAACCTGGGCACCATGTACAGCCGCCTCAAGCGCTGGCAGGAGGCGGACGCAGTTTTGGACAAGGCCGAACAGCTTTCGACCAAGCCCGAGGACAAAGAAACCGTCGAGTTTCTGCGCGCCTCCGGCTATGAGCGGCAGAAGAAATATGAGCAGGCGGAGGAAATGTTTCGCAAGATTCTCAGCCAAAGCCCAGACAATTCAACCGTGCTCAACTATCTCGGCTACATGCTGGTCGACCACGGCACAAAACTCGACGAAGCCTTGGGAATGATCAAAAAGGCGGTTGATCTCGAACCGGCGAACGGCGCTTATCTTGATTCCCTGGGATGGGCCTACTTCAAGATGGGCAAATACGATTTGGCGGAAGATAGCCTGATCAAGGCCTCGCAACACCTGATGGGCTCGGATCCAACCGTGCAAGAACACCTAGGCGATCTCTATCAGAAGACAGGGCGACTCAAACAAGCCGCTTCGCACTGGGAGCGCGCGGTGGATGAGTGGAACAAAACCGTGGCTCCGGAAGTCGATCAGGAAGCTCTGAGCAAGGTGCAGAAGAAGCTCGAATCGGCCAAGATCCGACTGGCCAAAGAACAAGAGAGCAAGTAAAGCGTTCCGGCTAGGGGCCGGGAAGGTCGTTTGCTACACTTCTCCCCATGTTGGCCCCTTACGCCGTACGCGTGGACGAGTCTCGCGGACGCCGTCACCCCGAGCCACCCCATCCCTATCGCAATGATTTTCAGCGCGACCGCGATCGCGTAATTCACTCGCGCGCATTTCGGCGTTTGGAGTCCAAGACCCAGGTTTTTACTCGCCGCTATTCCGACCATTTTCGTAACCGACTCACCCACACCATTGAGGTCTCCCAGATTTCGCGCACCATCGCGCAGGCTTTGAGCCTGAATGTCGATCTGGTTGAGGCCTTGGCCCTGGTCCACGATATCGGTCATCCGCCTTTTGGACATGCCGGAGAGAAGGCGCTCGATGCCGCCATGCGCGAGCAGGGCTTCTTCTTTGATCACAATCTGCATGCCCTGCGCATTGTGGAGGATTTCGAGCTCCGATACGCCGCCTTTCCTGGGCTGAACCTCACCTTCGAGGTGCGGGAAGGCATCGTAAAACACTCGCGCGATTACCCGGCGAGTGAGTTCCCCGAGCTGGCTGAATACCTGCTTAGTAGCCGACCGCCTCTTGAGGCGCAGTTGATCGATTCCACCGACGAACTAGCCTACAATACCGCCGACTTAGACGATGGTTTTGAGGCGCGATTGCTGGTGCTCGGGCAGATCAAAGAAAGCTTGCCGGTATTCGCGGATTTTCTGACCGAGGTCGAGAGCCTGTATCCCGAGGCGCCGGCCAAGCTGCAATTCAATGAGGTCCTCAGACGCATCCTCGATCGTTGGGTCGGGGATCTCATCCGAAATACTCAAGCCGAAATCGATGCCGTGAACGGACGAGCGCTCGCGAGTGCAGGCGTGCTTCACCAGTTGGGTGCTGGCGCCGCCGAGCAGGCGGGAACCGCGTACATTTCCGCCGCGACTCACGGGCAAATCGCGCCCCCGCCGACTCTGCCCCTTGAGATAGCCGGCACTGGAGGGAAGGAAAGCGGAAAAACGGGCACAACTCACGGAGAATTGGCAACCATGCGCCTGGGGAACCTGGCCGATATTCGCGCCTATCCTAGACGCTTGGTGGCCCTCAGTCCCGAGGTCGAAGCGGAACGGAAGGGGACGAAAGAGTTTCTCTATCAGAACTTGTATTTCAGCCCGGCTCTGAAGTCCGAAAAGAGAGACGCCGATGGCATCATTGCACGCCTATTCGCGCTGTGGATGAAGCATCCCGAAAAGCTGCCGCGCAACTACCAGGCCAAGGCAAAATCCGAGCCTTTAGCGCGCGTGGTATGTGACTACATCGCCGGAATGACCGACAATTACATCTATGAACAGTACAAAAGTCACTGTGCTTAAAGAACTTCCCTGCAGTTTTTATACTCTTCCGCCAAATTTACCCTTCGCTCGGGAGTTTCGCGGGGAAAAAGCGCTAAAATACGACTATATAAATCAACAACTTACTTTCTTGCCAGTTTGGCATCGGAGTTGATATACACCAGAGTAGGCGTCAGCATCTTAGGCCTTAAGACGCCCAAGTTCTTGGCCATGCGTGGCGTCAGCGCTGGCCGGCAACGCCTTCTGGCGTGCTTAAGTTTTCACGAAAGACGCAACAACTTGCGATCACGCCCGCCTAAGGCGTGCAGTGAGGAGCCTTTGCTAGAGCTCCCCTTGGAGGATGTTGACAATGAAAAACCGCGCCGTGGTAGCGTTGTTCGTCGCCACTTTGCTTGCGCTGCCGGCCCTAGCGCAGCAACCGGCTGGCTCGACGACCGACAATTCAGCCCAAACCTCAACCTCGACCGCGACTGCAACCGGCAAGGCGCCATTGCAGCCTGAGACTCACGAAGGCTTCTGGGGCAAGATCAATCCCTTTGCCCGCAAGAAATACGTGCAGCGCCAGACGCAACCGATTCGTGACCGCGTCAATGAGCTTGATGAGCTCACTGCCGCCAACACGAAAATGATTAAGGACGTCGATTCGCGCGCGCAGCAGGGCATTCAGATGGCCTCGGCCAAAGCCAATGAAGCCGATCAGCACGCCGTTGACGCCGGTAGCAAGGCGCAGGTGGCACAGCAAACGGCAACGCAGGCTAACAATCGCCTAACGACGGTCGAGGGTGTGGTGAGCAACATTGACCAGTACAAAGCCACCAATCAAACCGAAATTCGCTTCCGTCCCGGCCAGACCGTGCTCAGCAACAATGCCAAGTCGGCCCTTGATGATCTGGCCCAACCGCTGAAGGGTCAGCACGGCTACATCGTCGAAGTGCAAGGCTTCTCCTCGGGCAAGGGACAGCAGGCAATTGCAACCTCGCGAAAGATGGCCGATGCCGTGGTTCGTTACCTGGTGGAAAATCACGAGATCCCGGTTTACCGAATCTACGTGCTCGGAATGGGGAACGCCCCCGTACCCACTGCTTCTAACGAAGAGCAGGGTGCGAAGCCGAAGCGCATGAGCGGCGGCCGAGTCGAAGTAAGTCTGCTCAAGAACGATCTCGAGCAGCTGGCGTCAACCAAGTAGCATCTTTCGATTGCTAACGGCCTTGGCGCGACCCTGCGCAAGGGCCCTCCTTAGGAAAAGCCTCCTAACTTTAGGAGGCTTTTTACTGTCTTCTCGCAGAGTTCGAGCGATCGCGGGGCGGCATAAATCGCAAGGCTGAATTAGCACCAGGGTTTTGGCAGTTTGATTTTTATGCCAGTAGGACCACGAGAATAGAAAAAAGGAAGCGACAAACAGAGACACGATTTAGCGGATGTATGCGTTTTTTGTGTTGCACGGGCTCCGCAGCCGTGGTACGGTGGCCTGGTGGCGAATATAAGGCGAAACAGACATTTACAAGGGCGCGGTAATAAGCCCCTGGGAGTTTTGGGGTCTGTCGCAGCCCCTGAACCGCGCTGGCATCTTGGTCCCGTGGCGGTGGATCTCGATGCTCGCGGCCAGGGAATTGGTACGGCCATGCTCGAGGAGATTTGCCACTCCCTGGATGAATTCCGAGCGGCCTCATACCTTGAAACCGACAAATGGGAAAATGTTGGTTTCTAGCAGAGGTTCGGGTTTGCCTTGATGGCTGAGGCGAAAGGTCTGAGTCCCCAGCCGGTTCATGTTTCGAACCGAGCTCGGGGATGCCACGGCAATCCCTTCATGTCCACCTGGCTCTTGAATGGAACCCGTAGCCCGACAGCGGTCCCGGTCAGGCTCGGCCTTTTTTTCCAGCCCCGACCGGTCGCGTGCGCTCCCAGGGGCGCTTGGGGCGTTCTCCTGCGGGCTTATCGCGATCCACGATCCGGTCATAGTGATACGCTTCACTGACGGTTCCCAGCGATTCGTTATAGAGACTAGGTAGCCCGAGGGCCTCCTTCAGTTCTTCGGTAAATTGCTGCAAAGCCCGGAGATGATCTGCCGTGGCCGCGATCTCGGTTTTTGAGGTTTTCAGTATTTGCTGATAGCCGCGATTGATCAACTTGGAAATTTCTCCGCCAATCAAGTATCCGGGGTAGGCGAAGATCTTGACTCCGTCCTCGCCTTCTTTTTGGATCGCGGCCGAACAGTTGTACTTCTTGAGAAAGACCCGGCCTTGCGTGCCGGGCGCTTCGATCAGGTCAAAGCCATGATCGCGAAGCCACGCGATGGCGTCTTCGTAGGTGCGTTGTTCAACCTTAGTTGCCATTTCTCACCCTTGAACCTTTGGCTTGCCGAGCGAAACCGACTCCTACCTCCCGAAAGCCAAAGTACATGGTCGTTAGATGCAGGGCTAGGGTTTTCGAACTATACCTCATTCCCCCTAGATCCCGGCACCGTACTCTATAATCTAACGACAAGCTGCCGAATTTGCGCCTTCGGCCAGGTTACGATAGTCATAAATTTATCAGGCGTTTAGCTCGCCTCACGACCTCGGATGCAAGGTCTGGCATTCTGAAGCAGCCTCGGCTCCTGTGGGCGAACGATTTTCAGCGAACGATGCGACCCTCAATTTCGAAGTTTGCCGAGTCAACCCTGATCACTACACCCGCCCGGCTGGGCGAACGAAGTCTCTCCCGTATCGGTAATACTCCGCTCCTGCGGCTGGACCGTATCCTCGCTGACTCTCCCAATATTCAGCTTTTGGGCAAAGCCGAGTGGTACAACCCTGGGGGGTCGGTAAAGGATCGTGCCGCGTACAGCATTGTGAGTGAAGCGCGGCGCAGCGGGAAGCTCACGCCGGGTAAAGACCTGCTGGATTCAACCAGTGGAAATACCGGCATTGCTTACGCCATGATCGGGGCCGCCGAAGGTTTCCCGGTGACGCTGTGCATGCCCGAAAACGTCTCCATCGAACGCAAGCGCATACTGTTTGCCTACGGCGCCAAGATCATCTACACGCCCGCCGCCGACGGCTCCGATGGCGCCATTTGCGCCGCTCGCGAGCTCCATGCCCGCGAGCCCGAGAAGTTTTTCTATGCCGATCAATACTCGAATGATGCGAACTGGCGAGCTCACTACGAAGGCACGGCGGAAGAGATATGGCAACAAACCGAAGGCCGCATTACCCATTTTGTTGCCATGCTGGGCACAAGCGGAACATTCATGGGAACGGCGCGCCGTTTAAAGGAACTTAAGCCCGGGATTCGCTGCATTTCCCTCCAGCCAGACTCTCCCTTCCACGGCATTGAAGGGGCCAAGCACATGGCATGCGCCATTGTGCCCGGAATCTATGACCCCTTATTGGCCGACGAAGATCTAGGTATCTCGACCGAAGAAGCCTATTCGTTTACCATTCGCGCCGCCCGCGAAGAGGGATTGCTGGTGGGAATCTCGGCTGGGGCCGCCTTGGCCGGATGCCGGCAGGTGGCGCAACGAATTGCTCCGCGCGAGGAGGCGGTTATGGTCACCGTTCTTCCCGATTCCGGAGATAAGTACTTTAGCGAAAGATTCTGGACCGAGACCTGAAATCAACCGCTTTCATGCTTAGCATGCTCCGCCTTGGCCAATCTC
>Ga0126381_100001517_pt1 | contig 24905 bp, 19 predicted proteins | sample PanSoiMetPlot_28_FD_96465 | JGI IMG/M metagenome (GOLD analysis project Ga0126381, IMG submission 96465) | Tropical forest soil microbial communities from Panama - MetaG Plot_28 | ecosystem: Environmental > Terrestrial > Soil > Tropical forest > Bulk soil | place: Panama | collected 2016-02-17 | reverse complement strand
GGCGGTGGGGGTCGCGGGCGGCTTGGCGGTTGGCATGGCGGGGGTTACGGCGGCTGGCATGGCGGTTATGGTGGTTGGCAAGGGGGCTACGGCGGTTGGCACGGCGGCTACGGCGGTGGGTATGGCTGGCGAGGCGGGTACTACGGTGGCTGGGGAAGCGGCTGGGGCTGGGGTTGGGGATGGCCATGGGGTTTCGGCATTAGCTTCAATTTCGGCTGGCCTTCCTGGGGATATTACGGATATCCCTACGCCTATCCTTATCCATACTATTATCCCTACTCTTACTACGCGCCGGGTTCTTATGCTCCCAGCAGCGCTCCGCCGGATTATCCCGGTGCCACTGCTCCACCGCAGGCCGGCGGTAACTATCAGAACGGCGGACCTGTGCGGCAGCCGGCGCCTCCAACGAACACCCTGACGCTTCGGGAAACGGTATCTCGCCATGCGGCAGTGAACTACGGAACGACTTCGGCTGCCACGGGCACCGTGAGCTATCGTCCGGCGTCGGCAGAGCGTCAGCTTCCACCCATGCGTCCCGAGGTGCAGAACGTTATTCGCGCTCTGCGGGCCATGCCGCCGGAGGCGCGGCAGCAGCAGATCGACTCAGGCCGATACAGCAATCTCTCATCGCAGGAATTGAAGCTAGTGAGGGAGGCGGCGGATCTGCCTTCCGGGAATTTCTAATGCCACTCGGCGGATGCAAGCTAGGCGGGGCCGCCATCAGCTTAGCTGCGATCGCTCGCGTCAGCTGAACCTGGGATCAGCTGAGCAAATGGACCTTCCAGTCCGCATCGCCCAAGGAGCTAGTACGGCGGGGGAGGTGGGGGTCCGGGGACTGCCACTGCTCCATAGGGCCATGGCCCGTATCCGACTACAGCTCCGAATGGCGGCCGGCCAGTTCCCAGTCTCTTGTCGCGAACGCTCGCCCAATCTTCAAACCCGTCTGGAGGAGGTGCCTTCTGTGCCGTATGCTGCAATGAGGTACCGCCCAGAAAAGTCACCTGCTGGCCGGAGTTGATGGTAACCGCTGGCCCGCGACCCGTTGCCACAATGGAGCCTTTGCGCGTAGTGACCAGCGTTTTCTCCTCAGCCGGCTTGACCTCAACACGGTAGACACCTGTTTTTGTTGCCGTCAGCGTGGCGTTCGGTGTATCGACTTCGTAAATTTCCCCAGGAAGCAGGCGTAAGACTGTCAAGATCACCTCTCCCTGATTAACACTCACCTGCACGTTGCTGAGGCTAAGGGCGAGAAATGTCATGCTCGCCTCCGAATTCATCCGGAGGAACCCGTCGCCAACATTAATTTCCGCTCGGGAGTTCGTCGCGGTCCACACGTACTCCGATGGTGTCAGCGGCTGGTTCAGCCTCGCTGCGGCCCACTCATTGGTTGTACTCGGCGCGACCGACACTTCACCAGAGATGTACTGCAAAACGGCCCTTCGCTCCGGTGCGCGCCCAGGAGGCATCCTGACTTGCCCGGTGGCTGCTAGCGTCAGCACGAAGGGTATGAGTATTGCGGTTGGAAGTATCTTGCTGCCCTGTTTTGAATTGCGAGACATAACGTTCCCCGCCTACAAGGATACCTCTCGGGATGAACATTACACAGGAAATCCGGACGGCAGCAAAGATGAGCAAGAGAGTGGAGATCGATCCAGTAATAAGTACTCACTGCCTTCTATAATCCTCTGTCGACCTCCAATTTATGTCCACCAGCCCTCAATCCGCGAGTATGCAGGCCCGCAAACAGTCCCACCAAGGCAGAGCGGGCAAGTTCAGGGATCGGCTGAACCGCTTCTGGCAGCGCATCACGGAAGGCATGGCGCTCAATCAGCTTTGGGCGCAGTTCCGCAGCGACGCGCGCTCCAGCTACCGGCTTTATTCAAAGGAGGTGGACTCGACGCGGGTCGCTGGCACCACCCGCGGCCGGCATGCTCTTAATGTGGCCAGCCAATTCTTCTGGGCTGTGATCGAGAAGATCACGCCTGCGCGCCGAGTGCTGCTGCTGCTGGCTCTGGTGCTGATCCTTTTTCCCAGCGGGGGCGTGAGCTGGTCGGGCCAGGCAGGCCGCGTCTCTTTTAGCATCGACTTCCATTTCTGGGGCGGGCTGCTGATGTTCGCCCTGCTTATCCTGGAGGTGGGCGACCGTGTAGTGATGAAGCGCGATCTGCAGATCGCGAAGGAGATCCAGGCTTGGCTGTTGCCGGCGGACCCGCCGCAAATTCAGGGATTAGATATCGCCTTCGCCACGCGACCTGCAAACACCGTCGCCGGCGACTACTACGATGTCTTTGCGCGTCCGGCATCGGGCGGCGAGAGCGACACCTTTCTGATCGTAGTCGCCGATGTGGCCGGCAAAAGCGTGCCGGCGGCGATGCTCATGGCAACCTTTCAAGCCAGCCTGAAGACGCTATCGGCGACCCCCGGGTCGCTTACGGAACTAGTCAGCCGCATGAATCAGTACGCCTGCAGCAACAGCCAAAACGGGAGGCGATTCACGACCGCGTTTCTTGCTGAATACAGCCAATCCTCGCGCACTCTGACATACGTCAATGCGGGGCACAACAACCCGATCCTGCGCCGACACACTGGGGCCATCGAGCGCCTGCAGGCCGGAGGCGTACCGCTGGGAATCATGCAGGAGGCGCCGTACCAATCCGGTACGGTGCGGATCGATGCTGGAGATTGGCTGGTAATCTTCACCGACGGAGTGATTGAGGCGGAGAACAATGCGCAGCAGGAGTACGGCGAGGAGCGACTGCTGGTGATGTTGCACGCAGGCGTGGCGCTTACGCCCGCCATGCTGCTCAACACCATCATGGTCGACCTGGACCGCTTCACGGGTGATGCGCCACAGCACGACGATGTGACCTGCATGCTGCTGAAGGCAGGGTAGGGGTCATCAGCTTCCCGGCTTTCCCCTGGTTGTGAGCGTGTCTTCTTTGCCCGGAACGCCACGCTTCCGGCGACGCCGAAATCACTCGCCGCTCCTCATGATTGCAGGTGTGCTTCAGATGCCACGAATACGGCGTCGCTATTCGGCTGGGAGACGGACCGAGAACACGGAACCGGCGCCTGGCTGGCTGACTACCGAGAGCGATCCACCATGGGCTTCGACGATCACCTTCGAGATCGCTAGCCCCATTCCGGTACCTTGCACCATGAAACGGTGTTCGCTGCCACGGTAAAACTTGTCGAAAATGAGGGATTGTTCGGTGGCATCAATTCCGCTCCCTTGATCGGCGACATTAATGGTCACCTCTCCGGGTTTGTGCTCGACGGAAATGCGGATCGGTCTCCCCTTGGCAGAGTACTTCGCCGCATTCTCCAGCAGATGCATCATCACCTCGCGCATCCGTTCGAAGTCGAAGCGCACCTCGGGAAGATCAGGGGCCAGATCAAAATGGACGGAGTGGTCAGCTAGATGTGACCGCACGCTTTCCATGGCAGCCTCAATCACATCCTGAAGTTTATTGGGGCTCGGCTCCAGCCGGACCATCTGCGCATCCAGCTGCGCCATCTCGGCCGCTTCCCCAACCAGTCGATTGAGCCGGTCGCTCTCTTCGTTGATTACCGACAACAGGTCGTGTCTCTGCGAGGGGTCGAGCGCGCCTTCCTCCAGCAGCGCAGTAACGCTCGCTTTGATGCTGGTCAGGGGCGTGCGAAACTCGTGGGTCACGGAATCGAGCAGTGTCGAACGCAGCTTCTCGCTCTCCTGCAGCGCGCGGCTTTCCGCCAATTCCTCAATGGCGCGGGTCCTCTCCGCAGCGATGCCGATGAGGCTGCCGATGGCCTCCAGCGTTTCGCGCGAAAGCTTCACACCTACAATCGCCAACGCTCCTGTGAGCCGCACCCCGATGCGCAGCGGAACATAGGAGATTCCGCGTTCCTCACTCATCTCCCCCCGCGCATTGGCGCGCAGAAGCAACTCCGTATCGAACTCCAGATCGGCACGCGAACGGTAGACAGTATCGCGTCCGGCCACTAACACGGCAGCTCCCCGCGCACCGAAAGTATGCGTGATTTGCCCAGGGACGCTGTTGAAGAGATGAGCTGTGTTGTCGGAAATCAGGAGCTGCTGGCTGAGCGCATAGAGCCTTTCCACTTCCAGCCGGCGCTCCAGGGCGAGCTCGGTCTGGTGCCGCGCGCGTTCCGCCAAATTACTTGCTACTACGGCAGTGATCAGGAAAGCGAACAGCGCGATCCAGTTTTGGGGATCGGCGATGGTGAACGTTCCGACCGGCGGGAGAAAGAAGAAGTTGAAGACGGCCGTCGCCGCAATCGCGGTAAACAGCGCGATGCGGAATCCCCAGAACGCCGACGTGAGCAGGACAATTACCAGCAAGCTCAGCGCAACCGTCGTCGGATTCACCGGGACGAGGCGGCGGTACGCAACCGTTATGGCTCCCAGTACCAGGACGACGGCAATCGTGCGGGTAATCGCCCTTTTGAGCGTCATTCCGTCGGATTGTACTCTTTACGCGAAACTTATCTCTAGCTGCATACAATGACTACACTAGCGCCATCTTACTTTTGTCATCGTTAGCCGCGTGCAAAAATGACGAAGACTGCGGACGAATGGCTGGAAGAAGTCGCCCCTGCAAAGACGCAGGGCGTCCTGAAGCTCTTCCTGGGTTACGCCCCAGGCGTCGGAAAGACGTACGCCATGCTCAGCGAGGCCATTCGACGCATCAGCCGCGGCGAGGATGTCGTGATTGGTGTCATCGAGACGCACGGCCGCAAGGCCGTGGCCCAGCTTGCGGACAAGATCGAAACCGTCCCGCGCCGCACCATCGAATACAAGGGGACCAGGTTCCAGGAGATGGACTTGGACGCGATTCTCCATCGCCGCCCGCAGGTGGTGCTGGTCGATGAGCTCGCACACACCAACATCGAAGATAGCCGCCATCATAAGCGTTACGAAGACGTAATGGACCTGCTCGCCGCCAACATCGACGTGCTGTCCACGATGAATGTCCAGCACATCGAGAGCCTCGGACCTTCTGTCGCCCAAATCACCGGGGTACAGGTGCGCGAAACCGTTCCCGATTGGATCATGCAACGTGTCGACGAGATCGTGCTTGCCGACGTCACGCCGCAGGCCCTGCAAAAACGCATGAGCCGCGGCGACATCTACCCGGTGGAGCGTGCAGAGCGTTCGCTCGCTCACTTCTTTAAGCCCGGCAACTTAATCGCCCTGCGTGAACTCGCGTTGCGCCAGGTCACGCAGGTGGTGGATCGCAGCCTCGACGCGTATCTGGCGAGAGAGCACTCCGATAAGAATCCCGACGTGCGCGAGCGCATCGCAGTCTGCATCAGCTCCAACCCGGCGGCGCAGTATCTGATCGCCCGGGCCTCGCGCATGGCCCACGCCATCAAATGCGAACTCTACGTCGTCTACGTGGACCTCGGCCAGGACAGCTCGCCGCGCAATCAGCGGACACTCGCGGAAAACATTCGCTTTGCGGAGAACCTGGGCGCTACCATCATTCGTATGAAGGGCAAAAATGTAGCCGAGGCAGTGGCCAAAGTTGTGCGCGAAAAACGTATCACGCAAGTGATTTTTGGCCGCTCGGCGCAGACAGGCTGGAAGAAATATCTTTATCTAACTGCCATCCAGCGCTTCCTTCGTGATGCGCCGCCAGTCGACGTGCACATTGTTACCCAGGAGGTGCGGTAGTGGAGCATTCCCACATCCTGGTAGTCGATGACGAGCCGCAGATCACGCGCGTCTTGCGCACCACGCTGGCGGCCAGAGGCTACGAGATTCGCGTAGCGAACGATGGCGAGATGGCCCTCGAAATCATGAAGGACTGGTCGCCGAACCTTATCATCACCGACCTAATGATGCCAAACCTCGATGGTGTTCAGCTCACGAAACGGGTGCGCACGATGTCGGAGGTGCCGATCATTGTGCTCTCGGTTCGTGGTCAGGAGCGCAGCAAGATTGAAGCTTTGGACGCGGGCGCGGACGACTACATTACCAAGCCCTTCAGCACTGGCGAACTTCAAGCGCGCGTGCGGGCCGCACTTCGCCGCTCTCCCCAGCCCCGGACGCGCGACTCGATTGCGATTGGCGATTTCTTTATAGACATTGCCGGCCGGCAGGTGAAGGTGCGGGACACGGAAGTGAAGCTCACGCCAAAGGAATTCGACCTGCTGACCTATCTTGCCGCGCATCCTCACCGCGTCATCAATCACCGGACGCTGCTCGGGGCCGTCTGGGGCGAACTGAGCACCGAACAACCGGAGTACCTGCGGGTCTTCGTTGGTCAGTTGCGGAAGAAGATCGAGAAGAACCCTGCCGAGCCCAGGTATTTGCTCACCGATCGCTGGGTCGGATACCGCTTTGAACCGGGCGCCTGATTTTACAAACTCCTTATCTTCCCCTTAGTCGGCCATTAGCTCCTGCGCGCTCCAATCTAGGTAGTGCAGCTGACTGGAGTTCGGGTGTTCCGTCTGCCGGAATAGCGTCGCATTTCGGAGAGGTGATTGTGTGCCTTGTCTGAAGCTCGAGTCAGCTCCGTAAGCCGATGTCTTCGGAGAGGGGAATGTACGACTTCTGCTTCATCATTGTGACCATCGTCTTCTTCGCGCTATCAATCGGCTATGTGCAGTTCTGCGACCGGGTGAAGTGAGGTTTTTGTGAATACGCAACCCATTGCCATGCTAGCCGTCACCGTTGCCGTGATGGTGTACCTGTTTTACGCACTGCTACGGCCGGAGAACTTCTAAAAATGACGCTCAATGGCTGGCTTCAAATCGCAGTTTTCCTGCTCGCCGTGCTGGCGGTCACCAAGCCGATGGGTGTTTACATGGCGTGCGTGTTCACTCGCGAGCGCACCTTTCTCGATCCTGTTTTGCGCCCGATCGAGCGCCTCATTTATCGCTTGACTCAGGTGGATGAAGACCACGAAATGCACTGGACGGAGTATGCCACTGCCATGCTCCTGTTCAGCCTGGTTTCTATGCTGCTTCTGTACGCCATGGAACGGGTGCAACAGTGGCTGCCCTTCAATCCACAGAGACTCTCAGCGGTGCCACAGGGGTTGGCATTCAATACTGCCGCCTCTTTTACGACCAACACCAACTGGCAGAACTATTCCGGTGAAGTCGTGATGAGCTACTTCACCCAGATGGCCGGCCTCGCTTATCACAATTTCGTCTCTGCCGCCGTCGGCATCGCATTGGCAATCGCATTTATTCGTGGCATCGCACGGCGACAGATGCAGACCATTGGCAATTTCTGGGTTGATATGGTCCGTAGCTGTCTCTGGGTGTTGTTGCCCTTCTGCGTGCTTGGCGCCCTGCTGCTGGTTTCGCAAGGTGTAGTCCAGAATCTGCGACCGTACGACACCGTGAAGGTGGTCGAACCGGCGCAGGTGCCACACATAGGAGCAGATGGCAAGGCGGTGATGGACACCGTCATCACGCAAACCATCGCGCAAGGGCCAGTGGCTTCGCAGGAGATCATCAAGCAATGGGGAACCAACGGCGGTGGTTTTTTTAATGCCAACAGTTCGCATCCATTCGAGAATCCCACCCCGGTCTCCAACTTCATCGAACTTTTCTCCATCTTCGCCGTTTCAGCCGGTCTCACCTATACGCTAGGCCGCATGACCGGCTCGCAAGCACATGGATGGGCAGTCTGGGCAGCAATGGCACTTCTGTTTGTCGCCGGGGTGACGGTCACGTATTGGGCCGAGGCGCGCGGCAATCCCTTGCTCGCCGGGGTGGATCAGCATGCCACAGCATCGCAGCCCGGGGGCAACATGGAAGGCAAGGAAATTCGCTTCGGCATCGCGAATACGGCCTTGTGGGCCACGGTCACCACCGACGCAAGTTGCGGCGCCATTAACGGCTGGCACGACTCTTTTACGCCTATCGGTGGCATGGTGCCGCTGGTCAACATCATGCTCAGCGAGGTTATCTTTGGCGGCGTGGGCGCCGGAATGTACGGGATGCTGGTCTACATCGTGTTGACTGTGTTCATTGCCGGGCTGATGGTCGGCCGCACTCCGGAATACCTCGGCAAGAAGATCGAGGCGTATGACGTGAAGATGGCCATGCTGGTGGTACTGGTGTTTCCGCTGGTGATTCTCAGCTTTGCGGCTATCGCATCGGTTGCCTCATTCGGAACCTCCAGCATCTTGAATCCCGGTCCTCACGGCCTCAGCGAGATCCTCTACTCCTACACGTCGCAGGCTGGCAACAACGGTTCGGCGTTCGCTGGACTCAGCACCAACACGCCTTGGTACAACGTCACCGGCGGCATCACCATGCTGATCGGACGCTTTCTAATGATCATTCCCATGCTGGCCATCGCCGGGAATCTTGCGCAGAAGAAGTGCGTGCCGCCGTCGCTGGGCACTTTCCCGGTGACGACTCCGCTGTTCACGGTGCTGCTGATCGGCGTGATTATCATCGTCGGCGCGCTGACCTTCTTCCCAGCGTTGAGCCTGGGACCGATCCTGGAACATCTCCTGATGTTGGCAGGGAAGACTTTTTGAGGATTCTGTAATGGCGACTACGACAGAACCTTCGATCGTACATAGCTGGTGTGGTGCGCGTTGGGTACTCTGCTATGAAAGACGGTAAAAAATTGATCTGGGAAGGCAGGATTGTGCGGCGCGCCTTTCTGGACTCCTTCATCAAGCTCAATCCGCGCCACATGATGGGCAATCCTGTCATGTTCGTGGTTGAGATCGGTAGCGTCATCACGACAGTACTGCTGCTGGGCCGTGGCAGGGGCTTCCTCTTCAATCTTCAGATTACGCTGTGGTTGTGGTTCACGGTGCTGTTCGCCAACTTCGCTGAGGCGATGGCGGAAGACCGCGGCAAGGCCCAGGCGGAAAGCCTGCGCAAAGCACGTTCGGAGACGGTCGCCAACCGCGTCCTCCCAGGCGGTACGATCGAGCAAATCAGCAGCGCGAAATTGCGCGCAGGCGATATCGTGGTGGTCTCGGCGGGTCAATTCATCCCTTCCGACGGTACGATCATCGAAGGCGTTGCGTCGGTGGATGAGTCAGCCATCACTGGCGAATCGGCTCCGGTGATCCGCGAAGCTGGCGGCGACCGCTCGGCCGTCACTGGAGGCACCCGCGTGCTATCGGACCAGTTGCGCATCGAGATCACCTCCAACCCAGGCGAGACCTTTCTGGATCGCATGATTGCCCTGGTCGAAGGCGCCGAGCGGCAGAAGACGCCCAACGAGATCGCACTCAACATCCTGCTCGCCGGACTCACCATCATCTTTCTGCTGGCCGTGGTCACGCTCCAACCGTTCGCGATCTATTCGGGCTCGCCGCAAACTGTTTTTGTGCTGGTATCGCTGCTGGTTTGCTTGATCCCGACGACCATCGGCGGTTTACTCTCCGCGATCGGGATTGCCGGCATGGACCGTCTCGTGCAACATAACGTGCTCGCCATGTCGGGTCGCGCCGTGGAGGCCGCCGGCGACGTGAACACGCTCCTGCTCGACAAAACCGGCACCATCACCTTCGGCAATCGTCAGGCTGCGCTCTTCATACCCGCGCCCGACGTTACCGACTCCGAACTTGCCGACGCTGCGCAGCTATCCTCCCTGGCTGACGAAACGCCGGAAGGCCGCTCCATCGTCGTGCTCGCCAAAGAAAAGTACGGCCTTCGCGGCCGCGAACTCAGCTCCCATCAAGCCGAGTTCGTGCCGTTCACCGCGCAAACCCGCATGTCGGGTGTGAACCTCAATGGCTTTGAAATCCGCAAAGGCGCCGCAGAGGCCATAAGGGCCTACGTGGCGCACGCCGGACACCGTTTCCCTGCGACACTGGAGGCAGCGATTGAGCAAATTGCGCGCTCAGGTGGAACGCCGCTTGTGGTCGCCGAAAAGAGCCGCGGCGCGATGGGCGTGATCGAGCTGAAGGACGTGGTAAAGGGCGGTATGCGCGACCGCTTCGATCAGCTGCGCTCCATGGGCATTCGCACCGTGATGATCACCGGCGATAACCCGCTGACCGCGGCGGCCATCGCGCGGGAAGCTGGAGTGGATGATTTCCTGGCGCAGGCCACCCCTCGCGACAAGATGGACCTTATCAAGCGCGAGCAGGCCAGCGGCAAGCTGGTTGCCATGACCGGCGACGGAACAAACGACGCGCCCGCGCTCGCACAGGCCGATGTCGGCATGGCCATGAACACCGGCACGCAAGCCGCCAAGGAAGCGGGCAACATGGTGGACCTCGACTCCAACCCGACGAAGCTGATTGAAGTGGTAGAGATCGGCAAGCAGCTGCTGATGACGCGCGGCTCGCTCACAACGTTTTCAATTGCTAACGATGTGGCGAAATACTTCGCGATCATCCCGGCGATGTTCGCCAGCACCTTCCCCGTACTCAATGCGTTGAACATCATGCATCTCAAGACGCCGCAATCCGCGGTGCTTTCGGCGGTGATCTTTAACGCAGTAGTTATCATCGCGCTCATCCCTCTAGCTCTACGCGGAGTGAAATATCGAGCCATGGGCGCTGCCGCGCTACTCCGGCGCAACCTGCTCATCTACGGGCTAGGTGGAATCGTGGTTCCATTTATCGGGATTAAGGCCATAGATCTAGTGATTACGAAAATCGGACTGGCATAGAAAAGCCGTGAAAAAAAATCTGTTGATTTCCGTTTGGATGACCATCGTAACAACGGTACTGTTGGGGATCATCTACCCCCTGGTCGTAACCGCGCTCGCCCAGGGAATATTTCATGACAAGGCCAACGGTCAACTGCTCCAGCGTGGTGGCACCCTCATCGGCTCACGCATCATCGGCCAGCCCTTTGCCGGGCCAGGGTACTTCCATCCCCGGCTCTCCGCGGCAGGCACCGGATACGACGCAGCCAATTCCGGAGGCACGAACCTCGGCCCCACCAACAGGCTCCTGATTACGCGCGTTGAGCGCGATGTCGCCACCCTGCACTCAGAAAACCCAGAGACGCCCGTGCCCATTGACTTGGTGACCACCTCAGCTTCGGGCCTCGATCCGCACATCTCCATCGCGGCAGCAGAATTTCAAATCCCGCGGATAGCGCGCGCGCGTCAGCGATCTGAGGCAGACGTGCGGCAACTGCTGGCCGCCCACATCGAAAAGCGGCAGCTAGGATTCCTCGGAGAGCCTCGCGTGAACGTGCTGGAGCTCAACCTGGCACTAGACGGTTGGGCGGATCGTTGACAGAAGCTGTTGGCTGGTTTTGGGATTTCTCTTCGCCAACACGCCATCTCAGATATCAGCTAAAGAAATTGCGCGGGTTACGGCCACGGATCGTGGAAGTTTTCCTTGCAGAATTGGCTGCGCCCAAGACCCGCATCCGCGACTCGACTAAGCGCACCGCTTTCCTCTAACCGATCCATTTGCGCTGATCGCCGAGACGAGACTCGCGTTCGTTGGCGAACCGCTGCACGCCCCGGAAGATCGAATCGGGATCGAGATGCGCTTCTGCGATCACGTCCGCTTCCAGGCCTCCGCTTCGCCAGCAATTGTCGAAGTCGGAGGTGAGTGAATACTCGTCGGTCAACGGGCCAAGGTTGCGCAGCGGCCAGAAGCGGCGCGTGCCCGTGGAGACCACCATAAGATCGTAACGGGCCTCGGGCGGCAGCACGGAATCGCGATAGGCTTGCGGCTGGCGATCGAACAGGTCTTCGCTGATCGCCGCGATCACCTTCACGTTCACACCGGCGCCTTCGAGTTTCGGCAGCGCTTTCACCAGATTCACCGTGGAGCTCGATCCTTGAGCGACCACGTACCCGTGCCGCGGCTTACCGGGCGCGAAGTCGCGGATCACGTACAGCCCTTTTGCCGCAGCACGCAGATCGGTGTCGGCGAAATGGTTGCGGTCTGCGACCGGAAAGTCGGGACGCGCCACCTCGATGGTGATGATGCCGACGTGCGGATCGCGCGCCGCGATCTCCGCCGCTGCGAAATAGCCGGGCGCTACATCGTTGTAATCCCAGAAGCTCAGATTGATTACCTGACCGCGCGGAAACAGCTTCCACACCTGGGGCGCGAAGATGCCGAAGTGTGTGCGCGCATCCGCCGCGGTTTCAGGGCCGGAGTGCGCGGCAAGGATATGCAGCACGCCGACGCGGAATTTGCTGTCCTGATTCTGCTGGCTCCAGACGCGCGCCGGAGTGTACATCAGCGGGGTGAAGGCTCCGTACGTGCCGCTCAAGGCCCAAACGCCGGCGAACTTTTCGGGATCGACGGAGGCACTTTGACTCACCAGCCCGATGGCGGTGGAGACGTTGCCCGCTTCCTGAATGGGCGCCTTCAAGCGCGTGCCCAGCGGATTCGTCGTTGGACTGTAGTGTCCCCACAAGCTGCCGTGCTCTACGTTAATCGACTCGGAAAGATCGGCGGCTACGGTGAAGAAGCGGCCGTCGGTCACGTAGTTCATCCACTTGATGATTTCGGAGATCGCGCGCCGGGCTCCGGCGACTTCGCCCGGTTTCTTGAACAGTGCGATGTTGATTTCCTTGTCTTTGCCGGAGATCGCATTGCGAATCGAGACCTTCTGCGGCTCTTCCGGCAGCGCCTTAACGCGCAGGCGATCGTCGAGGAAGGGATCGCTGGCGGCGGAGATGCGCAACTTCACGTCGTCGCGCACGGTTTCGCCGATTTCGACCAGGCGATCGGCGAGGCGGTCGCCCAATCCGTTGCGGTCCAGCAGCGACATAACGACATCCATGTTCGTCTTGAACTGGATCAAGCGCTCGCGAGTGTCGCTGACCGGACCCTTGCGAATCCCTTCGAACTCGACGCCGTAATGCTTCTCGAAGGTCTGCGCCAGCGCGACAAAATACTCCGAGTTCATCTTCAGTGCGTAGGGGTGGCTGGGGTAACTCACCAGTTGATCGCCGTAGCCGAGAATTTTTCCGTCTTTGGCTGCTGGCCAGTAGCCCTTGACGGTTTTACCGATCGCGACAATGGGACGGCGGTCGTGCGCGTCCACCGCGTCCATGGCTTTCAGCGCTGCGGTCACTTCGCCGTAATCGTTACCGTTGGACAGCGTGAAGACGTTCCATCCATACGACGTCCATTGATTGACGAGGTCGTAGCAATCGCTGAAGTCTGCGCCGATGACGCCGCCAATCGGGCCGCCAATCAGGCAATCGTCGATGCCCGCATTGTTGTTCGAAAGCATCACGCGCAAACGCTTTCCCACTTGTAGCGCCAGCGCCTGCGTTTTCAACTCCTGCGCGTGACCTTCGGTGAGCGCGAATTCGCCTTCCAGCGCGATTACCTTCGGCGACTCTGGCGCGCCGGCAATATCCCAGAACGCGGCTTTGCCCGCGGCCGTTGCAATGCCAATGCCTGAGGGCCCGCCGTTCACGTCGTTGGTGAGGTCGGTGCTCTCGGCATGTCCCGCCAGCGCACGAATGCCGCGGCCCTTAGCCTGCGCGAACAGGGGATGGTCTTCCAAACCTGCATCGTGCAGCAGCGTCTTCAGCGCTCCCGCGCCGCGACGGAATCCCAGCGCGTCGATCGGCAGCATCGCGACATGCGGATCGACGTGATAACGCGGATCGCTGGTCTGCTGATACTTGCGATACAGCGCCTGGCCCAGGATCATCCACAGCGCGTAGCAGGTGGGGACCGAGTGCCCCGCCGCCATCATGAACTTGTCGGAGTAGGGATGTTTCGGGCGGCGGTAATCGTAACGGAGCCCGCCATTCTCAGGACCCGCCAGATGCGCCGCCACGTTGTACGGCGTGTAGGCGAGCGGCCCGCCGAGATGCCCGGTCTGCGCGTAATTGCCCAGCAGCACCAGAGTCATGCAGGTCATGTATCCGATGTCGTCGAGCAGCGGATCGTAAGCCAAAGGTTGTTGCTGGGAGGAAGGAACTGCCTGAATGCACGTTGTCATAGATGGTTTCAAAAGAGCTACATCAATAGTATCAGTGAAAATCCGGGGAAATCGAGACAAGCTAGCGGGGCCCTTGGCAGTTGCTGTTGAATTTGTATCATGAGTGCTGCCGCTTTGAATTTGTATTTGCAGTTGCGAATAGGCCGGGAACGGGGCGCATCTTAACTCTGTCTTGCCGGCCATGGCTTACGAGAGCACACGACATCCGCACAATCGACTTTGGGCGATGTAGCAGGAGACACATTTAACTTGTTGAAAAGGTTGGTCGGGGATTGAACTCCCCGACCTATCGGGCGCTTAAGCTCGACCCTATCAGGCGGCCGGCCGCTCTTTGAACCGCAGTCCTTTTCGATAAAGGCCGTCGCTTCCGACGTCGAACACCCGGTTATATCGGGCACGGAAATTTTCCTGGGCCGCGCTCGCTGCAAGCTCGATCAATTGTTCTTCTGAAAAGTAATGCCGCAGTTCGGCATAGAGATCATCACTCACGTTCGACGGCGTATCAGCCATGGCGTCTGCCATGTGCAGCAGCGCTATCTCTTGCGGCGCGAACCCCTCGAATCTGCCCTCATGAATTGCGGAGATCTCGTCATCACTATATCCAAACATTCTGCCGCCGGCAGAATTAGCGTCGATTCAAAATGGACACCCGACGCGGACTGCGGTTCGCAGCATCACCAGCGACCGCAGGCGTTGCGGGACATGCGCCTTCTGACCGAGCAGCCATTCTGGAAGAGCGAAAGCCCAGAAAACCCGTGCTACTCGCGCCGTAATCTTTTGTGGGGTGAGATCTCGACCCAGCATCTTGCGTACCTTCCTGAAGACCAGTCGCATCAGGAACGAAGTCCGCTCTGGATCAACGCCTTCAATTCTCGTCATGGTCTCTCCTTGCTGGCAGAACCTTATCTGGTGCGGATGTGGCGATTTGTTGAACGATTCGTACTGCGGAAATCGGTCGATGCTGCTGAAATCGTTGGCAAACTCACCAGAGAGAGACCTGAGCTGCCACGAGCGGCACACACGGATGTCCTCCGCCTGTGCACCGCGCGCATGTCACTTGCGCCCAACGTCTCTAAGATACGGTTCTGCGAAGTCGCGCTGGTGTTGAGTTAAGCGGCCCCGCGCTTCCGGCGCTCCGACTCGGCGATTTCGGGATTATTTTTTGGCTCACTGAGCCAGGTTTTGAAACGCGTCTGGCTACGTCGCGCACCATCGCCTGGAACCAGGGTCTTCTCACTCAGCGCTATGCCGTAGTAGCGCGCGTGGGGGTCAGCAAGAACCTCCCGCGGATCCTTCCACGCGGCTAAACCTTGCCGGACGAGGTCATCGAGGCGAAACTGTTCCGGACCTCCGACTTCGACGGCGCCATTCACGGGTGAGCCCATCGCGACCAGGGCTACCGCACTAGCAACATCGTCGGCCGCCATCGGCTGGATGAGCGCGGATGGCAGGCGCACTTCCTTGCCGACCGTGGAGAAATCGGCTATGCCCTTGACGAACTCGAAGAACTGCGTCGCGCGGACGATTGAATAGGGAATGGACGAGCCCTTGATCAAATTCTCCTGAGCGATTTTTGCGCGGAAGTATCCGCTCTCGAGCATGCGCTCCGATCCTACGACCGATAATGCCACGTGATGTTGCACGCCCGCCGCCGCATCAGCGGCGAGGAGGTTGCGGGTCGATGTCTCAAAGAACTTCATCACAGCCGAGTCTTCCCACGACGGGGCGTTCGATACGTCAACCACCACAGATGCGCCTTTCAGCGCTTCGGACAACCCCTCGCTGGTAATGGTGTTGACGCCAGTATCAGGTGACGCCGCAATCGCTTCGTGTCCCTGCTCACGCAGCTTGGGGACGACCCTTGATCCAATAAGTCCAGTGCCGCCGATGACCACGATCTTCATTGCTGTCCTCCTTGATTTTCAAAATCTCGTATTGTGAACTTGCCGGTTCTACTCGCTATGACAAGACGTGCCAGCATTTTGTGACAAGAAGTGTGCTGAGGAAATTGCGAATATGGTGCGAGAGCTTACTACCATGATTTTTTGGATTGCATTTGTAGCCGAAAGATTCAGCTGTGTGCGTTGGATCTACTTCGCGCTCTGATTGAAGAGGGTTAAGTAGTGACCCCGCCTGGCGTCTTGGCTTCCGCTACCAGAATCCGGGTCAGAATAGCGAAGAGGCCGCTCACGGACATGCCGCACATCAGTATTCCAATAAGACCCTCGATCGGCCCCAAAGGGCGCCAAATCTGCGGTAGGAGAACGTCCCCGTAGCCTACGGTCGTGTAGCTTGCGGCTGAAAAATAGAACGACGTCTCCCACGAGGAAAGACATTTCCAGCGATAAAAGCAAGCCCACACCAGAATTTCAAAGACTTGCAGAACCGTCATGGCGGCTGCGAACCGAACCATAAGCAGGGCGGAATGCCACGGACTTAGTTTCTTTGTGCTCTGCTCAATAAAAGTCTTCGTCCAGTGAATAAGGACGCCCATTCCCGCACATTGAAGCCAGAGCGTGAGTGCCACGAGAATAACTGCAGCGCTGCTTTTGTGAACAAAGCCCATCGCCCCTCATCGACATTTCATGAATTCGCGACGAAATCTCTTATATTCGCCCACTAAGCTGTTGGACGCAGTGAACAAGTATCTCAGCGACATAAGAATCGCCCCTCTCAGTATTGAGCATCGCGTCATACAAGTGGCGATCCGGCCAACTCAGCTTAAGATACTCCTTGACGAACGCGGCGCGATCTCTGTCGATCGTGTCAACGTCCTCTATCGCCTTGTCCTGGGATATTCCAGCAGTGATCAGTCTGTGGATCTTCGAGTTGCGAGAGGCGTAGAGAAACGCGCGAAACACATCCTTGCGATTGCGAAGAAAATATTGCGAGCCGCGGCCAACGATTACGCATGGGCCGCCAGAAAGCGCCAGATTGACCGCCCGCTCGGAGACGATCGCGATTCGCCGTGCATCAAGCAGTTCCAACCGATCGGTTGGCGGCAAGCCCCCCTCGAATGCCCCCCTGAGAAAAGATTTAAAGACGCGATAAACTGCCGGATCATTTTTCCATTCCCGTCGCTCGACCGCTTGCGGCGTACTGTGGGTCAGCCGCGCGATTTCCTGAGTGAGTTCGTGGTCCCACAGCTTCCAACCCAGAAGTTCGGCCAGCTTCGCAGCAATCTCCGAACCGCCGCAGCCAAATTCACGTTCGATCGATACGGCTTGAATCATCATGACAATGCCTAACCCGCCGCAACCTGCCCGCCTGCTCCTGGATCATTCTTCTTCAAGAAGAACGCAAGTACAAACATCACGGAGCAGAGGGCGCCCAAGGTCCAAAAGATGTCCATATAGGACAGTGCGCCACCTTGCCGATGTACCAATTCGTAGAACCTTGCAACTGCCTGGTCGTGGGCGTCTGCGGCCCGAAGGCCAGAGTGCGCGATCTTTGCGCTCAGCGCATGCAGTGCCGCACGATATTCGGGAGAATCGGGAGTGATGTGGCCGACAAGGATTTGCTGGTGATATTGAGCCCGCCGGGCGATCATGGTGGTCACGACGGAAGTTCCGATACTGCCGCCAATGTTGCGCATGAAGTTGATGATGCCGGAGACGCTATTGCCTTTGTTTTCAGGAATGCCGATGTAACCGGCTGCCGTGATGGGTACAAATAGAAATCCGATTCCTATTACTTGGGCGACGCGTAGCCACATCGCAAAGCGGAAGCTGACAAACAAATCAATCCGGTGCGCAGAATAGAATAGTCCAACGGCAAGGCACAGCCATCCCGTCGCGATCAGCCATCGGGCTTGAATCTTTGATGTAAGCCGGCCGACGATGGGCATCATCACCAGCAAGACAAGTCCGCCGCCGGACAGGACAAGACCTGCAAGCTCTGCCGTGTAACCCATCAGCGTCTGCAGAAATTCTGGAATCAAGACCAGGGTGCTGAAGAGTATGAAGCCCATCATGAACATCATTAAGTTCGCGGTCGCGAAGTTAAAGCTCCGAAACATGCGGACATCGATGATCGGCTCTTTGCGGAACCACTCCCAGATGACCAGCGTGATCAGGCAAACCGCTGCGGTTATCGCCAGGGTCGTGATGAAATGCGAGCCGAACCAATCGTCTTCCTGCCCCTTGTCCAGAACGATCTGTAGCGAACCTACTCCCAGTGCCAACATGGAGATACCCAGGTAGTCCACCCGGATACCCCCCCACTTTAAGCGAGGGAGCAACGGTGGATCTTCGACCAGGATGTGAGTCAAATAAAGAGCGAGGATGACGGCGGGCAACGTGATGAAAAATATCCAGCGCCAGGAGTAGCTGTCAGTAATCCAGCCTCCCAGCATAGGCCCGACGGTAGGAGCGAGAACTGCGGTAACGCCATAGACGGCAAACGCCTGGCCGCGCTGCTCTGGAGGAAACGTATCGTTGAGAATCGCTTGTGCCATCGGTTGCAATCCACCGCCGCCGATGCCTTGCAGAGCTCGAAAGAACAGCAACAGCGGAAGGCTTGGCGCTAAGCCGCAAAGCAGTGAACTGATCGTGAAAATAGTAAGCGACATCATGAAATACCGCTTGCGGCCGATCATCTCCGCCAGCCACCCGCTGATGGGTAGCACGATCGCATTTGCAGCGAGGTACGAGGTGAGTACCCAGGTGCTGTCGTCGTAGCTGGCTCCCAGACCTCCGGCGATATAAGGCAAGGCAACGTTGGCAACGCTCGTGTCCAGGACTTCGACAAACGCGGCGATCGACACGGTGGCAGCAATCGCCCAGGGATTGACCTTGGGGCGCCAAACCACGTGCTCCAAAGGAAGTGTCAGCGATTCGGTGCTCATCGCAGGTACACTTTCGCCTCGACATTCATCCCCGGCCGAAGCTGATGGTCACGATTTTCGCCTGGCTCGAGAACGATTTTCACGGGAACACGCTGCACGATTTTCACGTAGTTGCCGGTTGCGTTTTCCGGTGGCAGCAAGCTGAAGATCGGACCCGTTCCGCCCGCGATGCTGTCCACATAGCCGTTGTACGTGCGGCCGTTCGAGTCAAGGACAATTTGTGCCTTCTGGCCGACGCTCATGTGTTTGAGTTGCGTTTCTTTGAAATTCGCGGTGATCCACACCTGGTCCAGCGGAACCACCGTGAGCAGTTGTTCGCCAGGGTCGACATTCAAACCCACAACCACTTTCTTGGTCACCTCGCCGGTGACCGGCGCTAATATCCTGGTGTATCCGAGGTTGAGTTCCGCCTGATCGAATTCGGCCCTCTTCTGGGCTACGTCGGCAACGGCCGAGAGTGCGCGGGCGCGTGTGGACGCTACCCGTTGCGGCCCGGCCTGGGCGGATTCATTGCGCGCGATCGCTTCGACCAGCCGGCTGCGGGCTTGCGCTACATTTTGTTCCGCTGTCGCCTCGTCCGCTTTAGCGGCGGCCACGGCAGCAGTGTCCGTTTGCGCTGCGGCTACCGCATAGTCGTAGGTTTGCTTCGGTACTTCGTCTTTAGCCAGCAGAAGGTGGTAACGCTGGACATCGTCCTGCGCCTTCACGTTTTGCGCTTCGGCTTCCAGGATGCGCGCCTGTGCGGCAGCCACTTGTTTTTCACCGGCGGCAATTGCGGCTTTGGCGTTTTCGATGTCGGAGGATGTGAACTTCAGTTGGCTGGCCGTGTCGACCGAGCTAACGGGCACATCGATGTTGAGGGCGCGAGCGGAAGCCTCCGCGGTTTCGAGGTTCGCCTGTGCCTTCGCCACGGCGACCTGATAGTCTTTGGGATCGATTTCCACCAGTGTGGCGCCTTGCTGCACATCCTGGTTGTCTCCTACATGCACGGCCTGCACGTATCCGGAGATTCGCGCACTCACGGGGTAGAGGTGAACATCGACTTGCGCATCGTCGGTGCTTTCGAAACCCGAGAAGTAGTGCCACAAGAGTATGCCACCCACAAGAGCTACCACGACAGCGCCGCCGAAAATCCACCGCTTGCGAGAACGCCGTTTCGGATAGACGACTGGCGGCGTCACGGCCGGGCTTTCCGTGGCGATATCCGGGCTTGAAGACGATGTGTTTTCTGGACCCTTGGCCTTTTCCTGGTCGGGCATTTTATTGTCCTTTCAAATACAAGGCGTAATTCGATTCCGCGACACCGGTCGCTCGCGCCAGGGAGATTTTTGCGATGTTGTAGCGGTAAAGGCTGGCGATATACGCGTCGTTCGCATCCGCAAGGGATTCCTGCGCCTGAACGACTTCGATGTTGTCGGTTACTCCCGAGGCGAAACGATCACGGGACTGCTGCAGCGTGTCTGTAGCGAGCCGGACCGCATTCTTCGCGACGGTCACTTCCTCGGCGGAATCCTGCAAGTCAAGGAAGGCATCACGGACCTCCTGGTCGATGACGGCGCCGAGGTCTTCCAGCCGTTGCCTGGCCCTTGCCAGGAGGGAATCTGCGACAAGGTTATCTCCATGAACCCTGCCTCCCTGGAAGATGGGAATTCGGAGCACCCCGGCAGCGTTGACTGTGCCATGGCTCGACCCGGGATTAGTGCCGATGTCCCCGTAATCGACAAGGGCGGCCAGTGCAGGGTAACGCTCGGCCGAAGCGGCCTTCTTTTGCAACTCAGCGGAGTGCACCTGCTCGGTCAGGCTTTTATAGTCGGGACGAGAGGCATACGCCTGCTTCAACGCTTCGTCGAGGGTTGAAGTCGCGAGGGGTTGATAGGCAACTTCTGTGGCGATGTCGAACGTCTGGCCTGCCGGAAGTCCGATCGCCCGCGCCAGGACCAGCTTCTGCTTGGCGAGATTATTCCGGGCGACAATCAATCGTTGTTCGCGTGCCTGAAGCTCAACATCGGACCTCAGTACGTCAACCGCAGCCGCAAGGCCGGCTTTCTTCTGGTCGGTCGTCTGATCGAAGAGCGCTTTCGCAGTGTCACGCTGAGCTAACGCCGACTCGACTTGCGATTTATCGGCAATGACCAGCAGATAATTTGACACAACCACAAGGACGATCAGTTCGCGGGCATTTTTGTAACTGTATTGGGCCGATTTCAGTTGCGCAGCCGAAGAGCGCGCGCTCTCAATGGATTCCCAGTTGAAAACAGATTGATCGAGGTAGGCGCGGGTGTCGAATACGCCGAACGGGCCGATGATGGACGGATGGCCGGGGACAACGAGCCCGATGGTCGCTTTAGTATCAACCTGGCGAACGGCAAAGCTAGTAGCAGTGGTCAGATTTGGCAGTAGGGCGCTCAGCGCTCGCCATCGTTCGCCTTGCGCGCCGGAAACCGCATCGGTGGAAAGCAGCCCGCCAAGATTTTGTCGCAGACCACGAGCTACGGTGTCCTCCAGGGAAAGCGAGAGCGGAGTTGCACTGGCTTTGCCTGTGGGGATTCCTCCCAGGTAGGGACTCTGCTGCTGAAAATCCGCCGTGTAGGTATCCCGAGCAGCAAAAGTAGCCGCACTATCGGACACCGCTCGCTGGCTGATCGCACTCGATTCAAACTGTCCATAGAGCAGAGCTCCCGCGAACAGGGCCAGGCAGAGTGCGCTCAGCTTAGTGCAGAACCTGGCACGAGCAATCAAGGTGTTGAAAGCTGGAAAATTCACGATGTCTTCTCTACTCGCAAGTAAAGACAATTGCAGGGCCCGATTTGTGACAGCTGGTGAACCTGATTTCTGGACACACCTCTTTGCCACAGTCGGAGGAGACGTGCTGTCATCCAAGATGGGAGCGCGGTGGCGCTTTGCCCTTGTCCGCATCGATCGGGAGCAAAATGGAAACATGCACAATGAATTCACGGCAGATTTACCTGCTTCATCACGGGCACAGCGTCTGGTGGGCAGCCAGGGTTTACAGTTCACCAGCGGCACACAGGAGGGCAGATGAGCAAGGGGCGACTGGAAGCGTTCAGTGACGGCGTGATCGCGATCATCATCACGATCATGGTGCTGGAGATGAAGATACCGCAGGGCGGCAGCCTGAAAGCCTTGGTACCGGTACTGCCGGTGTTCCTCAGCTACGTCGTGAGTTTTCTCTATGTTGGTATTTACTGGAACAATCATCATCACATGCTCCATACCTGCACCGGGGTGACGGGCACAATGCTCTGGGCCAATCTGCACCTGTTGTTCTGGCTTTCCTTGTTTCCATTCACCACCGGGTGGATGGGGGAAAACCATTTCACCGCGGTGCCCACCGCACTCTACGGAGTGGTGCTGTTGATGGCGGCAATCGCTTACATGCTGCTCCAGCAGACGATCATCCGTGCGCAAGGGCATGACTCAATCCTGAAGAAAGCAATCGGCCGCGATTGGAAGGGCAAACTCTCACCGTGGCTATATGTCGCCGCGATCGTAGTTGCGCTCCGTTCCTCATGGCTCGCCCAGGTGATTCTTGTGAGCGCTGCGCTGATCTGGCTGATCCCGGACCGGCGCATCGAAAAGAGTCTTGCTACGTCACAGAGCGCAGCGACTGGGCCCGAATGACATTGGCACCGGGCAGGAGACAACGTCAGAAGTAAACACCGTCCAGGGCCGCGAGATTACCCTCCTGTGCAGCATCGATAAAGGCGACCAGAAGGCGCTGGTGCTGGGCGTGGCTTACGGGTGATCGACGCCCATCGGCCACATGTTTGCGTGCGCGGGTCACCACCTGCCGGGCGTTCGCTTCCTCCATTTGCAGGATGTCTGCGATCTGGCGATACGGGTAATCGAACGCTTCACGCAGAACGTATGCGGCACGTTCCGTGGGCGAGAGTTTCTCAAGAAGCACCAGGACCGCTAGCTTTAATGCCTCCTCGCGTTCGGCACCTGATTCGGGATTGCTACGCGTGTCGACCGGTTCGGGAAACCACGTGCCGATGCAGGTTACGCGGCGCGTGTGGGCGGACTGAACCACGTTGATGCACAGTCGTGTGGTTGTCGTCGCCAAAAATGCGCGTGGGTTTTCAACCAGGCTCCGATTCGTAGACTGCCAGCGCAACCAGACGTCCTGCACGATGTCCTCGGCTTCCGTTGCACTTCCGAGCATTCGGTAAGCGATGCCGAACAGACGCGGACGCACGTCGGCAAAAACTGAAAGGCCACCATCGTATTCGGCTTCTACTTCAAAGGGATCTGGCGAAGCAGTTTGCGATAGAGGCTCCCCTGCAGTTGCCATAAGGCATCTCCTTCCGAATACATCCGTTTGTTGTTCGTTGTTTCCCCGGTTCGATCGGTGAGATTTTCAAAAAGCCTTCATGCTTTCGGACAACCACGTACTCGGCCTCCTCTTCAATCTCCTTTAGGCGCCTCTTTCGCGTTCCTTGCCACCGCGTTCTTCCGTTTCATCCGTCTGCTTGTCCTTTCTTGATCTTGAGTTGTTCGGCGACAAAACCAGAACAATTCACCAGAGCAACTCGGGATTGTTCAAGGTCTTGCAAGGCAGCGACCGCTCTGTGCGAAACAAATGAGACCCCGCTGAGATCCAGGGTCAAGTGAGTGCCTTGCGTCAGGGTCTCCTCGCATATTCGTCTGAGTTGCTCGAAGTCGTGATTCAAAATACGGCCTTCGAGCAATAGGGTCACTTCGCTCTTAGACGACATAGTTCGGGAGATCCTGAGCATCACGTCACCTCCAAAGGCCTGCACATGAAATTGCACGCACTTTGCCAGTCGCGAGACTGCTGAGAATTGCAAAGTTGAGTTGAAAGGGAAGGGGTTCCCGTCTACGAACGGTAGGTGTTCTGCTCGCTTGCTATCAGCATTTCGTCGCTTGGTTCAGGAAGCTCTCGAAATATCGTGACCGCCGCGTACGATCCCCAGCTTGGCCATGCGGCTGCGGAGAGTGCTGGGATGGACCCCGAGCAGCGCTGCCGCGCCTTTGTTTCCGTTAATGACCCATCCAGTTCGTTCAAGTACGGACAAAATGTGGCGCCTCTCAACTTCCTCGAGAGACAGCGGCATGGAGGAGGGAACGGTAACGGGTGAAGGTTGCGCCCAAAGGTCTTCAGTGATTGTAGAAGCGAGCGTGGCCTTCGCGCCCGGTGTATCTATGGGAAGTAAATCCGGTCCCAGGTTAAGTACCATTCCGCGTGTCAGAACGACTCCACGTTCGATGACATTCTGAATCTCGCGCACATTACCGGGCCAGGAATAATTGGTCAATGCGTCCATGGTTTGTTGCGATGCTCCTACCAGCTTTTTCCCCGCCCTCTTCGAGAACCGCTCCATGAAAAACATCACGATCTGGGGAATGTCGGAGCGGCGCTCGCGGATTGGTGGGACCACGAGAGGAAGGACGTTCAAACGAAAGTACAGGTCGGAACGAAATAGACCCGCGCGAACCGCCTTTTCCAAGTCACGGTTGGTCGCAGCAATTACTCTCACGTCCACCCGGATGGTTCGACTGCTTCCCACAGGCTCAAATTCCTGTTCCTGCAATACGCGCAACAATTTCACCTGAGTCTCCAGGGGCAGCTCCCCTACTTCATCCAGGAACAGGGTTCCCTTATTGGCCAGTTCGAACCGCCCTGTCCGGTTGGCCGTTGCTCCTGTGAATGCGCCTTTGACGTGACCAAAGAGTTCGCTCTCCACCAATCCCGTAGGAATGGAACCACAATTTACTTTCACGAGAGGCCGGTCTTTCCGAGTGCTGCGCGCGTGAATAGCACGCGCAATCAGTTCTTTGCCGGTGCCCGTTTCGCCAAAAAGCAGAATATTGGATTCGGAGGGCGCAGCCAGATCTACTTTGCGAAGCAGTTCAAGTAAGACGGGGCTGTTTCCAACGATTTCATCGAAGTCGTGTTCCTGGCGAATCTCTTCCTGGAAATAAACGTTTTCCGTCTCAAGTCTTGCCTTCAATGCAGCGATTTCTTCATAGGACTTCATGTTCTCGATCGCCAGGGCAATCTGGTTTGCAATCTCCTGAAGGAATTCAGCATCCTCGTTGTCGTAAACGTTCGCTTTCCTGCTGGCTATCGCAAGCACACCGATGCAACTGCCCCGAGTGAGAAGTGGCACGATGCACTGCGACCGCATCTCCTCCG
>Ga0126381_100001516_pt1 | contig 24909 bp, 20 predicted proteins | sample PanSoiMetPlot_28_FD_96465 | JGI IMG/M metagenome (GOLD analysis project Ga0126381, IMG submission 96465) | Tropical forest soil microbial communities from Panama - MetaG Plot_28 | ecosystem: Environmental > Terrestrial > Soil > Tropical forest > Bulk soil | place: Panama | collected 2016-02-17 | reverse complement strand
ACGCGGTGGCGCTGAAGGCGCTCGCCCACGGTTACGCCCCGGTTGGGCTGATCTACAACCAGGCGTTCAACGTGCCGCAGGGACCGTGGTTCCAGATGTTCCAGACCGCGGTGTACGACGGCAACATGACGCTCGCCCTGCAGCAGGGCCAAAGCGGGTTCACGCAGCTCATCCAGCAGAACACATAACAACAGCCAAAACACATAACAAGTTAGGTGACCGCCCGTTGGTCAGCTCAAGACAGAAGGTGACCGGGGAGAAATCCGGCTCGCGGGACGCCACCGTGGTCCCGCGGGCCGGCTCCCGTTTCCGCTTCGTGCCCCCCAGGCTGGGGGGAAGCCTGCGCGTCAGGCGCGGGCGGACCGGCATACTGCTCGTGTCGCCAGCCTTCGCGCTGGTCGCGGTCTTCGTCCTGTTCCCGCTCGGCTTCGCGGTCTACATCTCGGCCACCAACTGGCCGCTGATCGGCTCCTATCACATGGTCGGCGGCTCGAACTACAGCCAGCTTGCCCACGACCCGGTATTCATCCACTCGGTGCTGTTCACCTTGCTCTACACGGCGATCGTGACCGGCCCGATCCTGATCGTGGGCTATACGCTCGCGGCCTTCGTCCGCGCGAACCGTCCAGGCTCCGTGCTTTTCCGCACCGCGTTCTTCCTGCCTTTCATCGTCGGGCTCGCCACTGAGAGCTTCATGCTCCTGCTTGAACTGCAGCCGGAATCGGGCGCGATCGACGCCGTGCTCGGCAAGCTGGGCCTGGCCAGCGCCAGCACCGCGTGGACCGTCCACTATGGCCTCGCGCTCGGCGCGATCTGCGTGTTCGTGATCTGGTTCGCGTCGGGCCTGACGATGATGATCTTGATGGGCGGGATGCAGGGCATCCCCACCGAGTTGTACGAGGCGGCCAACGTGGACGGCGCCACCTGGTGGCAGAAGGAGCGGCGGATCACCATACCGATGCTGCGCCGCAACATCGCGCTCAGCCTGATCATCTCGGTAATCGGCTCGTTCCTCGCCTTCAACCAGTTCTTCATCCTCACCCAGGGCGGCCCGGGCACCCAGACGGAGCCGATCGTGATGTGGATCTACGAGGAAGCCTTCGTCGACTACCACCTCGGTTACGCGACCGCCGGCGCGATCGCGCTGGTCGTTGTGGTCGGCATCGTGAGCGCGGCGCAGTTCTTCCTGCTCCGCGACGAGAACACGCGGACTGTCCGGCGAGGCAGGCAGTCGCGGCCAGGGAGGCGCGCATGACGACGCGGGCGCTGACGACAACGGGGGCGCGCCCGGTCACCGGGCCGCGCGCACCCAGGCGCCGGGCCGGACTCGCGGTCTACCTCGTGGTCGGCACGCTGCTGAGCATCGTGTTCGTGGTGCCGCTCGCGTGGGCGGTATTCCGCTCGATGCTGCCCGACGCGCTCGTCACCACCGCGCCGTCACGCGCGGACCTCAGCCATCTCTCGTTCGGCAACTACACCGGGCTCATTCGCGGCGGCATCATGCACAGCACGCTGAACAGCCTGATGGTGGCCGTGATGACCGCCGGCGCGACGGCCCTGGTCGCGACGATGGCCGGTTACGGCTTCGCCCGGTTCCGCTTCCGCGGCTCAGGCATCGTGTTCGCGCTGATCCTGGCCACCCTCATGGTGCCGTTCCAGGCGCTGCTCACGCCGTTGTTCCTGGAGATGCACTCGCTGGACCTGACCAACAACCTGATCGGCCTCGCGCTGTTCTACACGACGTTCAACCTGCCGTTCGGGGTGTTCGTCATGCGGAACACTTTCCTGCAGATCCCGTGGGAACTGAGCGAGCAGGCGGCGGTTGACGGGGCGTCGCCCACACGCACGCTCGTATCGGTGCTGCGGCCGCTGATCCTGCCGGGCGTCGCGACCACGGTCCTGTACGCTTTCCTGTTTTCCTGGACAGAGTTCGTCGGTGCGCTCACGTTCCTGACCAGCAACAACCTGTACACGCTGCCGCTGGCGCTGATCAACATGGAGTACGGCAGCGTCGGCCAGGTGAACTTCGGTTTCCTTGAGGCGGGCGCGGTCATCGCCATGATTCCCTGCGTCGTGCTCTACATCGCGCTGCAGCGCTACTACATCCGCGGCCTCACATCGGGCGTCGTCAAGGGGTAGCCGGCGGACGCGTCACGATCCGACGCGCCCGGCGTAGCGGCGGGTGAAGCCGTCGCTCGTGTTGGCCGTGATGATCACGTCGTAATACCCGAACGAGTCGGTCGGCCAGTTCACGGTGACCGGGCTGGTGCTGCCCACGGACACCGTCTGCGTGCTGCCCGCGTAGTCGTTGGGCGTGAGGGTGTAAGTGACCTGCGTGTTTCCGTCATTGGCCAGCGCGAGCTGCAGCACCGGCGCGGCGCCTGGCACCGGTGTCGCGGCCACCCGCGGCACCTGCCCGGAGTTCTGCGCCGCGGCGACCACGGTGCCCGCGAACGAGCGCACGAACCGGTCCGGGCCGTAGATGGAGAAGGCGTAGCGGCCCTTCGTCGCGCTTGTGGCCCAGACGTAGGTCCGGTTCGTGCCGTCGGCCACCGTGAACGGCGTAGCCGAGGCCGCCAGGTAGTTGTCGGGGTAGACGGCCAGACTGACGCCGACCTTCCCGCCGGTGTTGGACATCGTCGCCGTGACGGTGCCGGCGGTGCGATCGACGGTCACATCCGCGTGCGGGTTGTGATTGCTCGGACGGTGTGGGCGGGTGCCTGGCTCCTGTGCGGGCATCTGCTGCTGGCCCGTGGCGGGCGGCTTCACGGCGGGGAAGCTCTTCTCCGCGTCGGACTGCGTGATCAGGGGCACGGTGTCTGGCAGGCTCGGGACGGAGAAGTCGGGGTTGGCGAAGTCGAACGCGGCGGTCAGGTCGCCGGCGACGGACCGGCGCCAGGCGCTGATGTTCGCGGCGGGCACCCCGGTCCAGGTCTCGAGGAAACGCAGCATGGACGTGTGGTCGTAGACGTTGGAGTCCACATGCCCGCCCCGGGTCCATGGCGAGCAGACGATCATCGGCACGCGCGGGCCGAAGCCGATCGGCAGTGAGCTGATGAACTCGCTCGCCGTGCCCGGCTCGGGCGCCGGGGGCAGCGCGTGGTCGAAGTACCCGTCGTGCTCGTCATAGGTGATGAACAGGGCTGAGGTCTCCCACAGCGCCTGGTTGCCCATCATCGCTTCGAGCACGGCCCGGATGTAGTGGGCGCCATAGCTCGGGCTGGCCGACGGGTGCTCGGAATACTCGTAGGGTGCCACGATCCAGGAGACCTGCGGGATGGTGCCCGCCGCGCAGTCGGCCTCGAACTGGGCGAGCACATGGTTGACGTGGTTCGGCCCGAGCGGCGTGCCCGCGCTGGGCTGCCACGGCTGGACGGCGCCCTGAATGGCAAGCTGGCGTCCGGCCGCGGTCGTGGCGTTCATCGAGGTCTGGTACTGCTGGTAGAACCACAGCGGGTTGTCGCCGTAGTCGCCGACCCAGCCGTTCGCCCCGCTGCCGTCGCCGACCTCGTGGTTGGTGTAAACCTGCCAGGTGATCCCCGCGTTGAGCAGCAGCTCGGGATAGGTCGTGACGCTGGTGAGCTCGACGGTGTAGTCGGGCGGGTTGGACGTAAACCCGCTGCTCGTGCCCGTCCAGAAGTACATCCGGTTCGGGCTCGTGGGGCCGAGCAGCGCCTGGTGGTATCCGTCGCAGATAGTGAACGCGTCGGCCAGGGCGTAGCTGAACGGAAGATCCGCGCGGGTGAAGTAGCCCATCGTCTGCTCTGACTTGGCCTTCACCCAGTTGTTCCACAGCCCGTTGTCCCGGGCGCTGTGGTCGCCCGACCAGCTGTGGTCGAGGTCTCCGGCGTTCTGGGCGTCCACCACCGAAGAGTCCATGTGGAACGGAAGCAGGTACTCGCCATCCTTGCGCGCCTTGTCCGGCTGCTGGAATATCGTCGTGCCGTTCTGGTACCTGAGCTGCTGCTTGTCGGAGAAGCCGCGGACTCCCTGCAGGGTACCGAAGTAGTGGTCGAAGGAACGGTTCTCCTGCATCAGGATCACGACGTGCTTCAAGTCGGCGATCGTCCCGGTGAGAGCGCTCGGCAGCGCGGCGGCCGCTGCCCGCGTCCGACCGGTGATCCCGCCCGCCTGGCCGCCCGCCCCAACGGCAGCCGCTCCGGCGAGCATCCCTCCCACGTGCAGGAACCGGCGGCGGCTAACGGCGGCCCTGAACGGCGCCGGGGAACGGTAGTCGGTGCCGTGCGCCGCGTTCTCGCCGGCCTCGTCGGGGTGATTGCCCAGGTTGTCCGTGTCCATTTCCAGTCCTCCCACAGCCCTGTCGCGATGCTCCCCGGGGGTCCACGTCGATCAAAAACGCCCAAGCGATCGCGCGAATCGAGCGGAGGGGACAATCAGGCGAAGGTGAGATGAAGATCTAGGAAGCCCTCACCGCGCGGGGAATGGCCGTAGCGCAGCGTCCCGCCGCCATTCCCGCCTGTTTCCTTTATCCGGAACGGACGCTGGCTTCTCCGGATCCCTTACGTCCCGTTGCGGCCCGAGCCCGGCGCGGGAGGATCGCCGCGGGTGGAGCGCCGGCCTGCACGATGGTCCTCACGGCGGCCAGCGGCGGCCGCCTAGCTAGTGACCACAGCAGAAACCATCGCGGCGATCACGCCGAAGGTCGCCGCGGCGACCACGATGACTCTTTCTGCAGGTTCACCCGCCTCTCGATAATCGCTTAGGCGCTTTCCGAACCATATCCATTTACAGCGGGAACGGACATGAAAGGCGAGTCGATAGTGAGCAAGCAGAGCAGGAACATAACCCGTTAGCGCGACTATCGAGCCAGCACAGACCGCCGCCGGAAGCCGTCCGGCGAGCCAGAGTTTAGAAGCGCCTCCACCCAAAGCTATCGGGAGAAGGATCAGAAGAAGAGCGGCTGTCACGACGCCAAGAAGCAGCCGATCAGCCCATGGGATCCAGCTAGGATTCCCCGTGTCGATCTGCTGAATCTCACGCTGTACGCGAAATACGAACGCGGTGATACCGAAACCGACAATGACGGCTCCGATCGTTGCAAGAGTAGGTTCGTCAACCACAGTCACATCTTGCTCTAGAACATGGAGATTTCCACGGCACCACGCTAGTCTTCGGCGCGAACGATCATGCGCGCAACCAAGCTACAACTTGCTCGCAATCGCGATCTGGCTGAGTTCTGGCAGCTTCTTCTCGGCAACGCTGGCGGCGCCCTGTACGCCCGCCCAGGCCAGCGCGAGGCCGTACGCCGCGGCACCCAGCACGAGTAGCGGGAGCCGGATCGCCGCGGGAGCCGTTTCGGTGTTCACGACGGCAAGGATCACCGGAATGACCACCACCCCCACGCCGAGCAAGGTGAGAAGGGTCGCGAACAACGCGTCGCCAACATGCCCGCTGGCCGCCCTCGGGAACGGGGAGCCGGCTCGCTTTTCCACCGGGTAGGCCGCATCGACGGTGAACAGGTTGGCCAGTGCCAGGCCTCCGCCGATCCCGGCCAGGTCAACCGCCATGCCCAGGAATCCGTCCATCGGGCGCTTGGCCACGGCTGCCAGGCCGAAGGAGAACGCGGTGAGCAATGGCACCGCGACCGCGCCGAGCGCCAAGTTGTGCCCGGAGAAGTAGGCGCGCAGCGCGCGCTTGCTGCTCAGCGACGTCGCCTCAAGGGCGAACCCTGGTCCGGACATCCCGATCACGTTGGCGTGGAAGCTGCCGACGAACGCGCTCCCGAAGGCCGCGCTGGCGAGCAGGCCGCCAAGAAAATTGGGGGTGGTCAAAGCGGCTCTGACGCCCACAACCAGAATGATGACCACTGTGATGCCCCAGTACATCAGCGCGAAAGGCTCGCGGCGCTGGTAGATCCAGAACCGCGCGGCCACCGTGCCGCGCAGGCCGAACCTTGCGAACGGGAGCGCCGAACCGCGCACCGCCGACCGGGTGGAGGCATCGGACGTCACCAGGGAGTGACCGAGTGACCGGATCCACAGCAGGCCGATCACGCCGATGATGCCCGCGAGCAACGCCAGGCGAAGCAACGCGGTGCCAAGGTGGCCCGTGGAGGCGTCGTAAATCGCGTGCGCTGCCAGACCCGGCGGCGTCCAGCGCAGCCACAGGTCCACACCCCCGAAGCTCGAAGCGGTCAGCGCGCCCTCGGACAGGAGCTTCGGCACGGTCTGGATGAAGCCTTCGTACACCGCGAACAGAGGGATGATCAGGAGGACGGCCAGGTCCTTACCGCGGCGTGAGCGCAGCATCCCGGCCAGGCCGGTGGTCACGAACCGGGCCAGCGTGATGCAGAACAGCACCTGCAGCAGCACCGCGAGCAGCGCGACGAGCACGCCGAGCGCGCCGCGGGCGAGTCCGGCTGTCACCCCGAGCAGGCCGATCAGCGTGGCCAGCGGCCAGGGGCCCGTGGCCGAGGCGGCCAGCATGCCTGCCGCCATCGTGCGGGTGCGGAGTGGGTAGAGAGCCAGCGTGGCGGGGTCCAGGGTGCTGTCGAGGCCGAAGATGACGAGCGGCAGGATCAGCCACGCGACCGCGAACACGGAGAAGATCACGGTGGTCACGTCCGCCGCCGCGATGCCGCTGCCAAGGATGGACAGGAGCAAGAAGACGCCGCCCGCGACCGCCGCCGCGCAGATCACGCTGAAGATGAAGGCGATCTGGGCGCCGCTCGACGCGCGCAGCGCGTTGAGCCACAGCCGCAGCTTCAGCTGGACGAGGAGCCGAGCCATGACAGCACCTCCGCGTCGTTTGCCCTGGACCCGACCAGGTCGATGAACGCCTGCTGCAGGGTCTTACCGTTCCGGACTTGTTCGGTGGTGCCGGTGGCCACAATCCGGCCCTTGTCGATGATCGTGACGTGGTCGCAGACCTGCTCGACCAGTTCCATGACATGGCTGGAGAACAGCACGGTCGACCCGGAGGCAGCGAAGCGGGTCAACAGCCGGCGGATGGTGTCGGCGGAGACCGGATCGACGCCTTCGAGCGGCTCGTCCAGGAACAGCACCGCCGGGTTGTGGATCAGGGCGCAGCCGAGCATGGCCTTCTTGCGCATGCCGGTGGAGTAGTCGGCGACCAAGCGCTTGGCGTCTCCGGTCAGGTCCAGCACATCCAGCAGCTGAGCCGCCCGGGAACGGGCTTCGCCCGCCGGCAGTCCGCGGAGCCGGCCGGCGTATTCCAGCAGCTCCTCACCGCTCAGCCGCTCGAACAGCCTGGCCTCGGCCGGCACCACCCCGATGATCGCCTTGGCGGCTGGCGGGTCGGCCCACATGTCCATCCCGTTGAGCAGGACCCGGCCGCCGTCCGGCCGCAGCAGACCGGTCATCATCGACAGGGACGTGGTCTTCCCTGCCCCGTTCGGCCCGACCAGGCCTGCGAGCGACCCGGCCGCGATCTCCAGGTCGATGCCGGCCACAGCCTCCTTGGGACCGAAACTCTTGCGCAGCTCCGTCACTGCGATCGCAGTTCCGCTCATGTCTGCTTCCTCCGCTTAATCAGGTCAGCATGAGCATATCATTGTGATATCAGTTTTCAACAGGCCCGCGCGCGCCGGAGCAGGATCGCCGCCCGCCCGTAACTGCATGCGGCGAATCGCGAACGCGGGCGGTACTCGCAGGCTTTGCCCGACTACGCAGTAGCGCTCGGTCAGGGTGGCCAGGCGTTCGAGCGTTGCCTCTTCGGCGTCCGTCTCGACCTCAACCGTAACCACGACATCCTGCACGCCGACTGGGGTCGATCGGTCGATCCCCAGGGTGCCGCGTATGTCGAAGCAGCCATCGGCACGCAACCGGACTTCGCCGATGTCGACTCCGAGTGCGGTGGCGACGCTGCGCAATGTCACGCCCGCGCAGGCGAGCAGCGCCTCCAGCAGCATGTCCCCTGAGCAGGCATCCGGCTCTTCTCCGCCGGCGGCAGGGTGCAGCCCGGCGCGTACCGGTCCGGCCCAGCCCTCGACCGTGCAGGTGATTCTCGGGTCACGGTAATCGCCGCGGGCTCCGATCGGTATCCGGGCCGACGCGGGATCCTGACGGTATTGGTCCTTCAACGGCGCTTGACGGGCACGCAACTCAGCAGCGTTCATGGGACAAATATTGACACGTGGGGTCGTGCGCACAACCCCTGCGCTGGGCCGACCGTCTATGGGTGCGCCTTTGGTGCGCTCAGGCGGCCATGCGTGCGGATCAGTTCCCTGAGCTCGTCCACGTTGTGCTGTGCCGCCGCTGTCCGTCTCGCGCCAAGACTTGTCACCCGGACGGTGCGCCTGCACCCGCGCGCGTCGACGTAGCCAAGCTCAGGCATCGGTGTGGACACGGAGGGCGCACCGAACGTCTGGGGGCGGCTGCGGGTCAGGCGAACACCGCGCACCGCACTCCACGGCAACCTCAGCGTGCGAAACAACTCGCGTACGACAAGCCCGTCGGGGGTTGCGAACACCCCGAGAGTCAGCGCGCGGCCGGCGCCGACCAGCAGGGTTAGCGCGAGCGCGACCAGCAGTACCCGGATCGAGCCCGGCACGGCGCCCATTGCCACGGCGACACACCCGCCCGCACCGGCCACCAGCATGACCGCCGCGACGGTGTTCCACAGCGGAGAGCGCAGCGTCGCCCTGCCATCCATGTGCCGGACTGTAGCGTCTACGTCAAGTGACGGGCAGTGCCGAAAGCCACGTGCTCGGCGAGTTTCTTCCCACCCGCTAGCTGGGGAACCAGCCGACGTAGAAGATGCCGAGGCCGAGCGCGACGAACATGGCGGCGACCAGCCAGAAGCGGACCACGATCGTGGACTCGGCCCAGCCGACCAGCTCGAAGTGGTGGTGCAAGGGCGTCATCTTGAACACCCGTTTGCGGAGCGTCTTGAACGAGGTCACCTGGATGACCACCGACAGGGTTTCGATCGCGAACAGCCCGGCCAGGATCAGCAGCAGCAGGTCGGTGCGGGTGACGATGGCCAGGCCGGCCAGGACTCCGCCGAGGGCGAGCGCGCCGGTGTCGCCCATGAAGATCTTGGCCGGCGGCGCGTTCCACCACAGGAAGCCGAAGCAGGCGCCCATCACGACGGTGGCGAGCACCGCCGCGTCCAGTGGGTCGCGGACGTTGTAGCAGTTCTGCGTCAGGGCGGTGGTGCAGGCGTTGCGGAACTGCCAGTTCCCGATCAGAACGTAGGCGGCCAGCACCAAGATCGAGGCGCCGGTGGCGAGCCCGTCCAGGCCGTCGGTCAGGTTCACCCCGTTCGAGGTGGCGGAGACCATGATCAGCACCCAGACCACGAACAGCACCGCCCCGATGGAGACACCGAAGTCGGCGGTGAACGACAGGTGCTCAGAGGCTGGGGTAAGAGCGTAGGAGTCGGGGAAGTGGATCGCCAGCATGGCGAAGATCACTGCCACTATGACCTGGCCGAGCAGCTTTGCCCCGCTGCGCAAGCCGAGGCTGCGGCGCATGAACAGCTTGAGGAAGTCGTCTAGGAAGCCGACGAAGCCGAGGCCGGTCATCAGGGAGAGCACCAGCACTCCGGACGCCGTCATCGGGTCGCCTGTCAGCACGTGGCCGAGGGTGTAGCCGATCAGCGAGGCGATGATGATGACGATGCCGCCCATCGTGGGCGTGCCGCTCTTACTCTGGTGGGCGGGCGCATGCTCACCGGTCCTGACCTGCTGGCCGAGCTTTCGCCCGCGCAGGATCTTGATGGTGGGCCATGTCCCGATCAGTGCGACGATCATCGAGATCGCGCCGGACAACAGGATGGTCGTCATCCGGCGGGCGCTTCCATGCCATCTATCCTGGCATGCCACAGCGGGTGGGAAGAACGATGGTGCGATACGACCCAACGATCTACGACGGCGCGGCTGTCCACTACCGCAACGGCAGGCCCGCCTATTCGCGGGAACTTGAGGCTGTTCTCGCTGAGGAGCTTGGCCTGGATGGCGGCGGAAGGCTCCTGGACGTCGGGTGCGGCCCCGGCATCCTCACCGTGCGCCTGGCCCGCCTGTTCGGGGAGGCTGTCGGCCTTGACCCCGACCCGGGGATGATCGCCGAGGGCCGCCGGGCCGCGGATGAGCGGGGCATCGCGAACATAACCTGGGTCCAGGCCCGGGCCGAGGATCTTCCCGGCGCGGCGCCGGGGACATATCGACTGGTCACCTTCGGCTCATCATTCTGGTGGACGGACGAGGTCCGTGTCGCCGAGGCGGTGTACGACATGCTCGAGCCGGGCGGAGCCATGGCCCTGATCATGCACTCCCGCGATGGGCGAGCAGTGCCGCCGAGCCCCGGGCCGCCCCCGATACCGCACGCGGAGATCGAGGCGGTGGTGGAAAAGTATCTCGGATCAGCCAGGCGTGCGGGCCAAGGCGCCGCGCCGGCGGTCCGAACCGACAGCGCCGACGAAGACGCCATCGCCCGCACCCGCTTTGGCGTGCCGCGGGTGATTTTCGCCCCCGGCATCCCTGACCTGGTGCGGGATACCGAAAGCGTCCTGTCCGGCTATTTCTCCTTTTCCTTTGCGGCGCCGCACCTATTCGGTGACCGTGTCGAGGAATTCGCCACCGAGGTGCGGGGGCTGCTGCGGGCGCGATCTCCCGAGGGCGTCTTCTGGGACTGGCCCGGCGATACCAAACTGATCCTTGCCCGGAAATGACAGAGAGCAGCGGACGGGTTACACGTTAAATCTGAACTCCACCACGTCGCCGTCTTGCATGACGTAGTCCTTGCCTTCGATGCGGGCCTTGCCGATAGCGCGGGCGGCCGTGACCGAGCCGGCCGCGATCAGGTCGCCGTACGACACGATTTCCGCCTTGATGAAGCCACGCTGGAAGTCGGTGTGGATCACGCCGGCCGCCTCAGGGGCGGTCGCGCCGATCGGGATCTCCCAGGCGCGGGTCTCCTTCGGGCCCGCGGTCAGGAACGTCTGCAGTCCGAGGGCGCGGAACCCGGCGGACGCCAGCTGTGCCAGGCCCGGCTCGCCCATGCCGGCCTCGGCGAGCAGTTCGGCGGCCTCGTCTTCGGGCAGTTCCGTCAGGTCGGCTTCGGTCTTCGCGTCGAGGAAGATCGCCTCGGCCGGCGCCACGAGTCCCGCGAGCTGCTTGCGCAGCCCCTCGTCGGCTAGGTCCGCGACGTCCATGTTGAACACGTACAGGAACGGCTTGGCCGTAAGCAGGTGCAGCTCACGCAGCGACCGCAGCGAGATCCCGGCGGGCGCTGCGCCGGCGAACAGCGTGGTCCCGTTGTTCAGCACGTCCACAGCGGCGGTGGCGGCGGCAGTCACCTCCGCCCGTTCCGGATCCTTGGAGAATTTTGATTCCTTCACCAGGCGGGGCAGCGCCTTTTCGAGTGTCTGCAGGTCAGCGAGGATCAGCTCGGTGACGACCGTCTCGATGTCGCCATCGGGGTCGGTGGAACCCTCCACCCGGGTGACGTCCGGGTCGGCGAACACGCGGACGACCTGGCAGATCGCGTCGGTTTCGCGGATGTGGCCGAGGAACTGGTTGCCGAGGCCCTGGCCTTGCGAGGCGCCGCGGACCAGGCCGGCGATGTCGGTGAACCGCACGGACGCTGGGACGATGCGCGCGCTGTTGTACAGCTTGGCCAGCTCCGCGAGCCTGGAGTCGGGGACGCCGACGATGCCGACGTTCGGCTCGATCGTGGCGAACGGGTAGTTCGCGGCGAGGGCTCCGGCGCGGGTCAGCGCGTTGAACAGGGTGGACTTGCCCACGTTGGGCAGCCCGACGATTCCGATGGACAGGCTCACAGGTGGCCATTTTACTGTCGCGCCGCGAGTCAGAATTGCGCCGAGTACTGCCCCGGGTCGATGCGCGCCTCGATGACGAGCGGCCGCGTGCGCCGGAAGTCGAGGGCCTTTTCCAGCCCTGTCACGCTGTCCACGCGCACGCCGTCACAGCCAAGGGACTCGGCGAGCACAGGGATATCGGTGCGGTCAACGCTCGTGGCGGTCAGCGGGTATCCCAGGGACTGCTGGTGGAGTTCAATTCGGTTGAGGCTGCCGTCGGAGAACACCACGACCACCAGGTTGAGCCCGAGCCGGGACGCCACGGACAGTTCCGTCGCGGTCATCGCGAACCCGCCGTCGCCGGTCAGGCAGACGACCGGCGTGCCCGGCCGGGACACCGCCGCGCCGATCGCCGCGGGCAGCCCGAAGCCCATCGCGGAAAGCCCGTTGGTGATCAGCGTCTCCCGCGGCGCCCGCGCAACCCACGCCTGGCCGGTGATGATCTTGTGCGACCCCACGTCGGCCGTCACGATCGTGCCCGCGGGCGCGGCCTCTGATGCGGTCGAGACGACTTCGGACGGGTTGAGCCGGCCGGACGCGTATCCGTCCTGCCACGCTTGCCTCAGTGCCGCGCGGTGCGCGGCCACCTCGGCAGGCGTCCACCGCTGCGCGCCATACCAGTGGGCATCGATCGTTTCGAGCGCGGCGGCCACGTTCCCGGTGATCTCGGTGGCGGCGGGATAGACCTGGTCGGTGTTCGGGGTGGTGTCCACGTGCAACACAGGGGTGCCGATCTGCCACGGCGTGATCAGCTCGACGGAGTCGAAGCCGGCGGTGACGATCAGGTCGGCGCGCGCCAGCAGGTCCCAGATCACCCGGTGCCCCGCCATGTCGAGCACGCCCGCGAAGTAGGGATGGTCCTCGCTGATCACGCCCTTGGCCATCGCGCCGACCACGACCGGCATGCCGGCCCGCTCGGCCAGCCGCGTCAGCGCCGCGGTCGCGCCGCACCTGACCGCCCCGCCGCCGGCCAGAAGCACCGGCCGCCGCGCCTGGCTGAGCTGCCGCAACGGCTCGGCGCCGTAAAAATCGAGGGTGGTCGCGGCTGGGGCGAGCGGCGGGACTCGCGCGCCGTTTTCGCTGCCCGTCACCGTTATCCCGAACGAGTCCGTCGTTACTGTCAGATGCACAGCCCCAGGCCGTTCGGCCGTGGCGGTGCGCAGGGCCTTGCGTATCACCGTGTCGGCTGACCGCGGCTCCAGCCGGGCGGCGAGCTTGGTGACCGGGGCGAACAGCCGGTTGTGGTCGACAACCTGGTGCGTCCAGAACTGCTCGCGCGAGCTGTCCACCTGCCCCGAGATGGCCAGCATCGGGATCCGGTCGAGCGTGGCGCTCGCCACGCCGTTGAGCAGCGCGGTCGAGCCGGGGCCGAGCGTGGACAGGCACACGCCGAGCTGTCCCGTGCACATGGCCGCACCTTCGGCCATGAACGCGGCGCTGGCCTCACGGACGGCGGCGACGATGGCCGGACCGCCGTCGCGGGTCGCCTCCATGAACTCGACCACAGACTCCCCCGGGTACCCGAACACGTGCGCCGTCCCCGCCTGACGCAGGTAGCTCGCCAGGAGAGACGCCACTGTTTATTCGGCAGCCACGGATTTCGCTCCTATCTGGCCTGGCCAGGGGCAGGCAAGGCGCCAGTCTCGATCGCCTTGGTCACCGCGGCGGTCCGGCCGGAGACGCCTAGCTTGGCGCAGGCTCGCAGCAGGTGCGTTTTCACCGTGGCCTCGCTGACATACAGCTGCCGCCCGATTTCTGCGTTGGTCAGCCCGCGTGCGACCAGCGCGAGGACCTCAGTTTCCCGTGCGGACAGCTGCTCGGTCCGGGGCCCGGGCTCGGCGCGCATGCGGCCGAGCAGGCGGCCGGCCACCGCGGGCGCGAGCACCGTCTCACCGCGCGCGGCGGCGCGGATGCAGTCGGCGAGCACTGCTCGCGGCGTGTCCTTCAGGAGGTATCCAGCGGCGCCGGCCTCGACCGCGCGCAGGATATCGGCGTCGGAGTCGTACGTGGTCAGCACGACCACCGTCGTCCCCGGCAGGCTCCGGGTGGCCTCCACCCCGTCGCCGCCCGGCATGCGCAGGTCCATCAGGATCACGTCAGGCCGCAGCCGCTCGGCGAGGGCCACCGCCTCGGGACCTGATGCGGCCTCGCCGACTACCTCGATGTCCGGCTCGGCGTCCAGCATCCCTCGCAGCCCTTCGCGGACGACCGGATGGTCGTCGGCTAGCAGGACGCGGATGGCACTCATGCCGGAACCATAACGCTGACGGTCGTGCCCGCACCCGGCGCGCTGCACACCGTCAGCGTGCCACCCGCCTCGGCGACCCGGGTCCGCATGCCGCGCAGCCCGTAGCCGCCGCTGACATGGTCCGGGTCGAATCCGGTGCCGTCGTCGCTGACCTCGAGTCGGACAGCTTCCGGATCGTAGTCGAGGCGCACCGTAGCCGACTGCGCGCTGGCGTGCTTGCGCACGTTGGTCAGGGCCTCCTGGCACACTCGCAGCAGCACGACCTCGGTGGCCATCGGCAGTTTCCGCGGGGTCCCTGACAGTCGCAAGCCCGCGTCGACGCCGGGCGCCTGCGACAGCCTGCGCAGCGCGTCCGGCAGCGTTGCGCCTTCCAGTTGCGCGGGTGATAGCTCGGCGACGAGTGCCCGCGCCTCGGTCAGGTTCTCCCGCACGGTCCGCGCGGCGAGGTCCAGGTGCCTGCTCGCCTGCGGATGCGAGCCGTCCAGGTCTGCCTGTGCCGCCTGAATGAGCATGAGAATGCTGGTAAAGCCCTGCGCCAGCGTGTCGTGGATCTCTGCCGCGAGCCGCTGCCTCTCGGCCAGTCGCCCGGCCTCGTGCTGCGCGGCCGCGAGCTCGGCTCTGGTGGCCTCAAGCTGGTCGATCATCTCGGCACGATCCGCGCTCTGCTGGATGATCCGCGACACCCAGGAATTGTAGAAGAGCGCGAAGCCGCCGCCGGCCACGGCGATGCCGAACGCCTCGGCCGCCGTTACCGCCGTGGGATACCGGTACACGAGCAGCGCGGCGGCGAGGAAGTTCAGCCCGATGCCCAGCCCCACGGCCAGGCGGGCGTCCAGGAAGGTGAACAACTGCGGGCTGATGGCGAACGCGAGGAACCAGACATTGGGATTCTGGCTCTGCGCCGCGCCGAACAAGGCGAACAGCCCGACGACGTAGATAGTCGCCCGCGTCCTGCTGGTCCGGCCCCCGGTCCACATCGGGCGGCCGACGAGCAGGTACCAGGGGATCAGCGCGGCCATCGCGGTGCCCGCGACGACCTTCGACCCCTGGTTGCTGACCAGCACGATCACCAGGACGGCGGTGAAGACGAGCAGGTAGAAGACGTCCCAGCGCAGGCCGCCGGTTTCCCACGCGTGCCGGCGATCCGGCGCCGGGGCGCCTGAGTCCGGCGGCTGTGTCACCGGTCGCGCCGGTTCTGCCAGCGGAACGTGGTCAGGCACAGTACCAATCCTGCGATGATCCAGGCCGATAGCACCAGCGCGGTCTGGCCGTGCTGCCACGAGTGCGACGGCTCCAGGCTTACCGCCTGCGGCACGAACACCGAGCGCATGCCGCGGTTTATCCACTCTAGCGGGAACACCGCCGCGACATCCCGAAGCCACGGCGGCACCAGGTAGAACGGCACATAGACCCCGGAAATGAACTGCAGCACCACGAACGGGAGGGTGATCACGGCTATCCCGTTGCGCGCCGCCGAGCGCGGCACGCTGCTCGCCGCGATGCCAAGCAGCGAGCACGCGGCCACGCCGAGCACGAACACCCAGGCGAACGTCCACCAGGCCGCCGCCGAAGCGGGCAGCCGCAGGTGGTAGAACGCCAGCCCGATCGCGAGCAGCACCACCACCTCGGCCACCGCGGCCACGATGACCTGGATGATCTTCCCCGCGAAATAGGCGGCGGCGGGCATGGGCGTGCCGCGCAGTCGCTTCAGCGTGAACCGCTCACGCTCGATCGCGATCGAGATGCCCAGGTTCTGGTAGCTGGTCGCCATCACGCCGCCGGCGATCAGTCCCGCCACGTACAAATCGCCCGTGCTGACGCCCGTCCCATTGTGCTGCGCGCCGAAGATCGCCCCGAGCAGCACCAGCATCACGGCGGGCATCGCGAGGATAAATATCACCGACTGGCGCTCCCGGAAGAACGCCTTCAGCTCGACCTGGCCACGAGAAAGCCCGACCCGCCAGATGCCCGGCAACCGCGGGTCCGGTGTGTCTTTCGCGATCGCTGGCCTCGTGCTTGTGCTGACGGTCACTGGCTGGCTCCGATCAGTTCCAGGTAGATGTCTTCCAGGGAGGGTCGGGTCACGGTCAGCCCAGGGATCTCGCCGCCAAAGCGCGCCGCGAGTTCGGCGACCAGCCGAGTCGGCTCCTCCGTCCGCTCCGACCGTCGGCCATCGCTGTCCTGCCAGCTGACAACCGGCACGGCGGCCGCCTGGCCGCCGAGGTCCGCGGGGCTGCCGTCGGCGACGATCACGCCATCGCGGATCACCGCGACCCGGTCCGCGAGCGCCGCCGCCTCGTCCAGGTAGTGGGTGGTGAGCAGGACCGTAACCCCGCTGCCTGACAAGGCCCGGATCACGTCCCAGAACGCGCGCCGCGCGGCCGGGTCGAACCCGGTCGTCGGCTCATCGAGGAACAGCACCTCGGGGCCGCCGATGAGGCCGAGCGCGACGTCGAGCCGTCGCTGCTGGCCGCCGGACAGCGTATGGATCCGAGAGCGGGCCTTGCTTGACAGGCCCACGAGTTCGATCACCTCGGCGGGCCGACGCGGGCTCGGGTAAAACCCGGCAAAGTGTCCCACCATCTCGCCGACGGTCAGTTCCGGCGCGTCGGCCGCGAGCTGCAGCACGATCCCGATCCGGGCCCGCCAGGCCCGGCCGGCCCGCTGCGGGTCCGCGCCCAGCACGCTGACCTCGCCGCCGTCGCGGTCGCGGTAGCCTTCCAGGATTTCCACCGTCGTGGTCTTGCCAGCACCGTTGGGGCCAAGCAGGGCGAACACTTCGCCCGGCGCGATCTCGAGGTCGATACCGCGGACCGCCTCGACGTCGCCATAGCGCTTGCTCAGCCCGCGCGCTCGCACCGCACAGCCGTTTTCTTCCATACACCCAGTCTCGATGCCGGCATGCGGCCGGCGCATCGCCCATCCGGTCACGGTCACGTCATCCAAACGATGGACAAGGCGGCCGCAAACGCTCCCAAGCCGGACACCGGTCTGCCTCGATTAACAGATGCAAAAGTGCGGGTTAACCAGCGCGTGGTCGGATGGCACCCTACACCGGCGACAGACGCGGCGGTTCATCATGAGAGTTAACGCGATCGAGGGGCCTGTCATGAGTGACTTCCACTTCGCGTACCCGGAGTACGCGGCCACGTCCAGGCTCGACGAGCTGCGTGCCTCCGAATACGGCTACCTGGACGAGGGCGGGCACGTCTACCTGGACTACACCGGGGCAGGACTCGCCGCGCGGTCCCAGCTCCGCGCGCACCAGGCACGGCTGCGCTCCGGCTGCTACGGCAACCCGCACTCGGAAAATCCGACCTCAACCGCGTCCACAATGCTTTGCGAGCGAGCACGGACCGCGGTGCTGCGTTACTTCAACACCACCGCCGAGGACTACGCCGTCATCTTCACGCCCAACGCGACCGGCGCGTGCCGCCTCGTCGCCGAGGCCTATCCGTTCCGCCGCGCCCGGTTCGTCCAGACCGCCGACAACCACAACTCGGTGAACGGCATCAGGGAGTACGCGAAGTCGGGCGGGGCGAAGGTCGTCTACGTGCCGATCAGCGCGACCGAACTGCGGACCAGCGAGGACGCGGTGTCCGCGGCGCTCGGCGGCGGCGTGCGCCGCGGCCGCGCCGGGCTTTTCGCCTATCCGGCGCAGAGTAACTTCAGCGGCGTCCAGCACCCGCTGGGCTGGGTCGACCGCGCCCAGGCGGCCGGCTACGACGTGCTGCTCGACGCGGCGGCGTTCGTTCCCGCCAACCGTCTGGACCTTGGCTCGGTGCGGCCGGAGTTCGTGGCGGTGAGCTGGTACAAGCTGTTCGGCTTCCCCACCGGGGTCGGCTGCTTGCTCGCTAGGCGCGACGCGCTCGCCCGGCTGCGCCGCCCGTGGTTCTCCGGCGGCACGATCTGGGGAGTAAGCGTCCAGGGCGACTGGCACCGGCTCGTCGAGGGCGAGGGCGCGTTCGAGGACGGCACGCTGAACTTCTTGTCGCTTCCCGACGTGACGGTCGGGCTCGACTGGATAAGCGCCATCGGCATCGACCTGATCCACCAGCGGGTTTCCATCTTGACGAGCTGGCTGCTTGAATGCCTTGGCAAGCTGCGGCACAGCGCGGGCACGCCAATGGCGCGGGTATACGGGCCGACTTCCGGCTTCGCGCGCGGCGGGACCGTGGCGTTCAACTTCCTCGACCCGGACGGCCGCCTCGTCGACGAGCGCGCCGTGGCGCGGGACGCGAGCGCGGCCGGCATCTCGCTGCGGACCGGCTGTTTCTGCAATCCGGGTGCAGGCGAGTGGGCGTTTGGGCTGAGCAGGAAAGACGTCCGCGGTCCCTGGTGGGCGACCGCGCTTGGCGGGCAGCACTTCCTGCGCAAGGGCATGTCCACGGTGGACGACTACCTGGACGTGATCGGCCTGCCGACCGGCGGCGCGGTCCGAGTGTCGCTCGGCATCGCCTCGACGGTGGCCGACGTGGAAGCGTTCCTAGACTTCGCCGAGCGCACCTACCGCGACAGAACGGCCGACCTAGCAGGCCTAGCCCCCCGCCTGAAGTGCTAACGCGCTGGAGCGGCGGTTGTGGGTGCTGGTGCTGTCCTCGGCTAAGGTAACCGTTCGTAACCGCTGGCAGCCCAGCTAGGCCCATGATCACGAAAACGTTTTTCTTCATGTAAACAATTCACGCTCTGGGTACGAATAATCTCCGCGATCATGGTCGCCAGCGCCGGAAACCCGCGGCGACGGCCCTGAAGCAGTCGCTGTACGTGATCGGCCTTTGGCTGAACGGCATTGACGTATGCGGCCGGAGGCTGAGGACGGGCGCGGGCCCGCTTGAACTTGCCCGGGTGGCTCGCAGCAGCATGCATTACAGCATTCGCTTACATTCCGTAGCGACACGGTAATGCTGCGTTTGCGCAGGTCGGCTGCCGCCGCGTGCCAGGATGACCGCATCCGCCCAGGTCAGAGGCGGCCACGTCCGCTTCCGCGGAGGACGGGACTGGGGCAAGGTGCACGGGGTGCGCGGTGGGTCAAGCCTGCCGCTGGAGTCAGACGAGTCCGGTTATGGCGATGAAGCGACGGCCGGTTCCCGGCCGCGGACCGCGCTGCGGCGGGTCAGGCTGTGGCGGGTCATGCAGGTCAGGCGGGCAGCTTGGCCCACGGGGGCAGTGGTCACCGCGGTGGTGCTGTTCCTCTGCGCGCTGCGCGAGGCGCGGACACTTGGGGCGGATTCGGACGGCGCGGCGAACGCGCTGCAGGCGTGGGCGATGCTGCACGGCAACCTGCTGCTGAGCGGCTGGCACCTGGGGGACGCGTCTTTTTACACCACGGAATTGCCTGAGTACATGCTGGTGGAGTTGATTCGCGGCCTGCGGCCGGACGTGGTGCACGTGTGCGCCGCGCTCACGTACACGCTGCTGGTGTTGCTGGCTGCCGTCGTCGCCAAGGGCCGCGCGGGCGGTCGCGTCGGCGTGGCGCGCGCGGCGATAGCCGTCGGGATCATGGTGGCGCCGTCGCTGTCCAACGGGTCAAGTTTCGGGTCCGCCGCCGGAAATCTGCTCAGCGTCCCGGACCATACCGGGAGCGCGGTGCCGGTGCTGGCCGTGCTGGTGCTGCTCGACTGGGGCCGACGGCGCTGGTATGTCCCGCCCCTCGCCGGGCTGGCGTTGGCATGGGCGGTGGTCGGCGACCCGCTGGTGCTGCTCATCGGGGTGGCCCCGGTGGTGGTGGTGTGCCTGGCGCGGGCGGGTGACAAGCTCATGCGGCTGCGAGACCCGCTGCCGAATGCGTGGTACGAGCTGTCGCTCGCGCTGGCGGCGGTGGCCGCCGCGGGCGGAGCGTCCGCGGCCGTTCACGTCATCAGGGCGTCTGGCGGGTACGTGCTCGCCGGGGGCGTAACACAGTTCGTGCCGTCGGCCGCGCTGATGCCTGCCGACGTGGCGGAGACCGGCCAGGGCATCCTGCGCCTGTTCAGCGCCGACTTCTTCGGCGAGCGGTTCGGCCCGGGACTGGTCGTCACCGCGATTCACCTCGTCGCGGTGGCCCTCGTCGCTGCCGGGCTCTGGCTGGCCGTTCGACGGTATTTCCGGGCGGCCGATCTGGCCACCGCGATACTCGCGACGGCGATCATCGCGAACGTGCTGGCGTATCTCGTCGTCTTCCAGACGTCTTTCACCTACATCCACGAAGTGGCCCCGGTTTTCTCGCTGGGCGCCGCGCTGGCCGGCCGTGTGCTCGCGGGGCCGCTGCTGCGGAACCGGCTTGAGCCGCTGCTGGCCTTCTGGCTGGCCTGCTGCGCGTGCACGCTCGCGCCCATCCTGCTGCAAAAGCCGGTGCCCGCCACGCCGAGCCTGTCGGCGTGGCTGGAGGCCCGCCACCTGCACGACGGCATCGCAGGCTACGTGCTTGCCAACAAGACGACGCTCGAGACCGGCGGCGTGGTGACGCTGCGGGCCGTCATGGATCTGCAGTGTTCAGGGCTGACACCGCTCGCGTGGGAAACCGACGCGGCCCTGCTGAACAGCCGGGCTTACGACGTGAACTTCCTCGTGACAGCCAGCCAGACCATTACCGAGGGGGAAGGGATCAGCGAGTTCGGCAGACCTGCCCGGGTCTACCGCTTCGGGGCGTACACGATCCTGGTGTGGCGCAAGAACCTCCTGCCGCAGCTGAACCGGAGGGGCTTGCCGGCCATCGCACGGGCCCTAAACGGGGGCTGGGCCCAGCTCATCGACGTCTCAGACCCGCGTTGCCGGATCATGCGGTCGTAATAGCGGTTAGGGCGGGGGCGCGGGTTTTGCGCGCCACGACGGCGATCGTGGCGGCGAAGAACGCGACGGTGAAGGCGGCAAGGATCAGCCAGTCGACGGCGACCGCGCGGTCGAACGTCGCGCCGTATGAGGCGAGCAGCGGCGCCCCGAGCGCCGAGTTCCCGTTGCTCCACAACTCCTTGAGTCCCAGGCTGTGACCGAGACCCTCGAACGCCCAGCGGTTCGTCATCGCGTAGCTGATCCAGCGGCCCACCAGGGCCATCGCGGGCACCGGCAGGATCGCGCCGACGAAAAGCACCTGCGGGAAGCAGACGATCGGCATCGCGATCGTCGCCTGCGACGGCTCGGAGACGGCCGCCGAGATAAGCAGCCCGAGCCCGAGCGCAGCCGCCGAAGACAGCAGCAAGGTCACGAACGCCGCCGGGTAGTCACCCGCCGCCGGCAGGCGGCCGAGCACCCGGAGCACCACGAGGAACACGACGTCGACCACCGCCAGCACGGGCACGAGGACCGCCGCCTTGGCCATCACGTACGCGCCCGCGCCAAGGCCGGCGAAGCGCTCTCTTCGAAGCACGCCGAATTCGGCGCAGATCTGCAGCAGCCCGTATGTCAGGCCGAAGAAGAACCCGCCGAACGCCACCCAGAACAAGATCATCACGGTTGCCGCGGGGCTCGGGTGCGCGGGGTCGAACGCACCCGGCCGGAACAGCACCAGGAACATGAGCAGCACCGCCACGGGTGACCCGACCAGGATCGCCAATGTGAGCCTGGCACGGGTGAGGATGTCGGCATTCCGCCTGGTGAGGACCAACCACTGACGCATCGAACGGAACGCCTCGGCCGCCACGCCGGCCCCGGCGGCGAGAGGTCCGGCATCCGCCGCCTGCGAAGTCACGCCGGCCGGGCCGTCCGCGGCCAGCCCGGCCGACCGCACAGGCCCGGCTCGGCCCGCGTCCAGGCCGCCGGCATGCCCGTCGCCGCGCCCGGCGTCGACGCCATTGCGACTGGCGGTGTCCAGGCCGGCGTCCAAGCCCGCGTCAAGACCGTCGTCTAGGTCGAGGGTGTCCAGTTTGGTGCTGACCGGGCCAGCGGACAGCGGTCCGGCGAAATCAGGAAGCCGGACGTCCGGCCCGGGCTGCGTCGGGATGAATGCGGTCGGGGAGCCGCCACCGGCCGTTCGGGAGAATGGAAAGAAGCGGCGTGACCAGGCCTTCGCCGGATCGCCCAGCCCAGCCAGCCGCTCGTAGATCTCATCGAGGCTGTCCGCGCCGAAGTACTCACGGGCAGCCGCGGGCGTGCCGAAGAACGCGAGGTGACCCCCGTTGGCCAGCACCGCTATCTTGTCGCACCGCTCGGCGTCAAGCGGGTTGTGCGTGGTGAGCACCACGGTCGTCCCGTCGTCGCACAGCCGCCGAAGCACCCGCATCAGTTCCCTGCCGCGCGCCGGGTCGAGCCCGGATGTCGGCTCGTCGAGGAAGAACAGGCCTGGCTTGGCCAGCAGTTCGGCCGCGATCGAGGCGCGCTTGCGTTCGCCGCCTGACAAGTCGCCAACAGCCACGACCGACCTGCCTGACAGGTCGAGCACGCGCAGCACATCCTCGACGGCGGCGTCCTGGCACGGGACCTCACGCAGCGACGCCGCGTACCGCAGCGTGCGGGCAAGCGGCAGCGCGTGGTGAATCGCGTCACCTTGCGGGACGTAGCCGATATTTCCCGGCTCTCGGCGGACCGAGCCGCCAGACGGGGGGCGCAGGCCGGACATGGTGTCGAGCAGCGTCGTCTTGCCTGAACCGCTGACACCGATGATCGCGGTGAGTTCGCCGTGGTCGACGGCCAGCGACACGTCGCGCAGGATCACGTCGCCGGACCGGGCCTTCTGCCCGATCGCCTGCACTTCAATGGCGGCCGCGCGCACGAACACTATTGTCGCCTGTTCCCGCGCGTGTCGCCGGGTGGGGTTGGAGCCGGCGTGCCAATACTTGACACATGACCGTATTCGCCTTGCTGGCGGGAATCGCGATCGGCGTGGCGATCGGGTACTTGCTGGCACGCAGCCGCCTGGCCGCTGCGCAAGAGCGCGCCCGTGCCGCCGAAGAGACGGCCGCGCTCATCGAGCGCACAGCGCGCGAGCGGACCGCGATCGCCGACGGCCAGCTGGCGCAGCGCTTCGACGTGGAGCAGCTTGTCGGGCCCATGCGCGAGACGCTGGCCCGCCTCGAGCAGCAGCTGCGCGAGTCGGACATGGCGCGCACCCGGTCGCACGCCGAGCTAGCGCAGCAGGTCGAGTTCACCCGCCGCGGCGCCGAGCAACTGCGCGAGCAGACCAGGGCCCTGGTCAGCGCGCTGCGCCGGCCCGAAGCACGCGGCCGATGGGGTGAGCTGCAGCTGCGCCGCGTCGTTGAGCTCGCGGGCATGGCGGACCGCTGCGACTTCGACGAACAGGTCGTGATCGACGGCGGGCTGCGGCCGGACATGGTGGTCCGCCTCGCCGGCGGCAAGAACGTCGTCGTCGACTCCAAGGTCTCGCTCGCCGCCTACCTCGAAGCGGCCGAGGCCTCCGGCGACGACGTGCGCGATGACCGGCTCGACGCGCACGCGCGGCACCTGCGCACGCACGTGGACCAGCTCGGCGCCAAGGCGTACTGGAACGCGCTGCCGCAAACGCCGGAATTCGTGATCTTGTTCATCCCGGGCGAGGCGTTCCTCGCGCCGGCCCTGGAACGCGACCCGGGCCTGCTCGAGCACGCGATCTCGCGCCGGGTGCACATCGCCACGCCGACGACGCTGGTGTCGATGCTGCGCACGGCACAGTACGCGTGGCAGCAGCAGGCGCTTTCTGAGAACGCGCGGGCGGTCTTCGAACTCGGCCGCGAACTGTACGAGCGCCTGTCCGGGCTCGGGCGGCACGTGGAACGGGTCGGCAAGTCGCTGACCGCCACGGTCGCCGCCTACAACCAGGCGGTCGGCTCGCTGGAAAGCCGGGTGCTCGTCAGCGCGCGGCGGCTTTCCCAGCTCGGCATCGTGGACGCCGAGCTGTCCTCGCCGCCCGCGGTCCTGGATACCGCCCGGCCGCTGTCCGCGCCCGAACTACTCGGCGCCGAGCACGACATCGGTGCCGACCTCGACTCCGGTCCGGAAACGGCCGCTCTACTCGGCTCGGTGCAATGAAAAGACACAGACGATTTTTCCGAACGATCCGTGCCGCCTCCCTCGGCTCAACCGCACGCGGTCGGCGCCCGGGCCACCGGCTTACCGGCCGCGGCGGCGTGCTCATCGTGTTCGCGACCTGCCTGCTTGGCCTGCTCGCCGCGGAATGGGCGCACTGGGGAGAACTCGCCGGCGCGGTGTTCTTCATGGCGAGCAGCCTTACCGCTTACTACGTGCGGCCAAGCGGGCTGCCGCAGGTGGTCGCGTCGACGCCGCTGCTGTTCTTCTTCGCCTGCGTGCTTGAGAAGGCGGCGACCGCACCCGGAATGTACAAGGCCCTCGACGCATCCGTGAACGTGTTGGCCGGCGCGGCGCCGTGGCTGATGGCTGGCACCGGCCTCACGTTGGCGATCGCCTTGCTGCGCGGTCTGCGCGGCGAGGTCCGTGCCCTGGTCGTGGCGCTGCGGTCTTAATCCGGTCCTAGCGCGGTCCTAGCGCGGTCCTCTCGCGGTCCTCGCGCAGCCGGCCTATTTGCGTAGTTCGCGCGGGAGCGCGAACGCCATGCGCTCCTTGATCGGCTCTACCTCTTCCACGTCGCCGAACCCATGCGCCGCGAGCTTGGCGAGCACGCCGGCGACCAGTTCCTCGGGAACCGACGCCCCGCTGGTGACGCCGACGGTGGACGCCCCCTCCAGCCAGCTGTCGTCGATCTCGCCAGCGTCGTCCACCAGGTAGGAGGCACCCGCGCCTGCGTCCCTTGCCACCTCGACCAGGCGCACCGAATTGGACGAGTTCGGCGAGCCGACGACGATCACCACGTCGGCCTCGCGGGCGATGACCTTGACCGCCGCCTGCCGGTTCTGCGTCGCGTAGCAGATGTCGTCGCTCGGCGGGTCGATCAGCTGCGGGAAGCGCTCCCGAAGCGCGGCGACCGTCGAGACGGT
>Ga0126381_100001515_pt1 | contig 24915 bp, 20 predicted proteins | sample PanSoiMetPlot_28_FD_96465 | JGI IMG/M metagenome (GOLD analysis project Ga0126381, IMG submission 96465) | Tropical forest soil microbial communities from Panama - MetaG Plot_28 | ecosystem: Environmental > Terrestrial > Soil > Tropical forest > Bulk soil | place: Panama | collected 2016-02-17 | reverse complement strand
GACGAGGCGCTGAAGTGGGCGCGCAGGGGTGCCATCGCCTGCAACGTGCCCGGCGAGGTGCGCGAGCTTCTATTCTTCCCGGCTCCGGAACAAGGAGCTGGTGGAAGCAAGTAAACAACCTGACCACTGCGGCCTCGGAACACGCGCGCCGTATTGACGAGATGAACGAGCCGGCGCAGGGCTGTGCCGCTGGCTCTTACCCAGAGAGCAAGGATGAGGAGAAGAACCATGAAATACCTCTGTTTTGGCTACTACGACAAAGGCAAATTCGATGGCATGACTGAGAGCGAGCGAAACGCCATGTTCGATAAATGCTTTGATTACGACGACCATCTTCGCACCAACGGGCACTGGGCTGGTGGCGAAGCGCTCCAAGGGCCGGAAACGGCCCTGACCCTGTCCTGGAAGAACGGCAAAGTGGTAACCACCGACGGTCCCTATGCGGAAACCAAGGAACAACTGGGCGGCATTCTCGTCCTTGAGGCGAGGGACATGAATCATGCTGTACAGCTCATCGGCCAGCATCCGGCGCTGACGTATGGCAACATCTTCGAGGTTCGGCCAGCGGGGGACATGAACGAAATCATCAAGGCAAGCGAGCGGCGACGGAGACAGGTCGTTGCACCCTGAAGACGGTTCTGTCACGGACAAAATCGACAAAGCGCCGGCACGCGCAAAAAAGTGAGTGGAGGGAGCCCCCGATTTTCCACACGCATCCTTGACACCGCTGTTAACCTTAAATATGGAGGACAAAAGCCCGGCGGCTGCCGGGCTTTCCTTGCAATGAGAATGGTCCAAGAGGTGCGCAGGGAAGTCCGAATCTAAACTATTTATTTTGAACACTTTGAACGGTTTAGACGGGGGCCTCAGCGGCCTTCGAACTCCCGAGCTTCTATCCGTTGGTGCCGCTTCGCTGTCAGGAAGTAGACGAGAGGACCGGCAAGCGCAACGATGACCGCGAAGGTCAGTGCTGGCAGACCGGCGACTCTCTCATCGCGCGCTGCCCATAAGGCAAAAGCGATCAGCAAAGTTGGGCCGACTCCGATCGCTATGGTGGAGACGAGCCCGCCGGGAATGCGGAAGGGGCGGGGAAGCGATGGTTCGCGAAGGCGCAGTACTACCAGCGCCACAAACTCAAGCAAGAGGGCGGCACCATAGAGGACGAGGTCAATGGTGATGAGCCGCTCGAAGGTAAAGGTCAAGGCGAGTGCCCACCCCAGGCTGCAGGCCAGCACGCTCACCCAGGGGACACCGTTCTGCCAGCGCTTCGCAAGAATTCGCGGCAAAAGACCATCTTCAGCCATGGCGTACGGCAGGCGAGTGAGTGAGAGGGTAAGGGCATTGAAGGAGCCTAGTCCATCGAGCGACCCGGCTAACACCACCGCCAGTGCGAGTGCGGGACCGCCGAGCAGCATCGCCGCATCGACCCATGCTCCGGTCGAGAATCGGCCGGCAGGGATTCCCGCAAGCCACACCGCCCCCAGAGGCAGCGTGTAGACGAACATGACAACAATGGCGGAACTGAACATTGCGCGGGGATAGTTGCGCTGCGGGCTCTCAACCTCCTGCGCGATGGTGGAGGCGTTGTCCCAGCCCATGTAGTTCCACAATGCGACGAGAATGGCTCCGGAGAGATCGACCTGCTGCGGCGCGCCTCCGGGTGCGATGGAGAGACCGTGATGAAGGCTGTGCCAAAGTGCGAGTGCGATGAGCACAACAAATGGCGAGAGCGAGATCGCCATCATGCGTTCGGAACCGCGCCCAACGGCAACGGCTCCGCGCAGATTCCAGACGGCTGAGATGGCTACGATGGAGAGCTTGAGCAAAAGCCCGCGCGATCCTTGAGTCAGCACGGGAGCAGCATGCGACAGGTAAAGCACGAATGTTGTCGGGTAGATCGCCATGTCGAAGACACTCGCGGCAAGGCTGAGCCACGCTTCCTGAAACCCCCAGAATGGACCCATTGCTCGGCGTACCCAGTGATAGAAGCCGCCCTCGCACGGTAAGGCAGAAGCAAGTTCACCGACCATCAGGCTGGTCGGCAGGCTCCAGAACAGCGGAATGAGTAGGAGCAAAGCCAGGGCACGTCCATAGCCGGCTTTGCCGATGATGTCTTCAAGACCGTAGGGCCCCCCGGAGACCATGAAGTAGGTCGCCGCGATCAACGGCAAAAGCCGCATCTTCTTCGCACTGCTAGACCCTTTCCTAAATACCCCCACCGTGCTCGCCTCTCGCGTGGTTCCCTTAAAATCGACGCGGCCAGGCCGCATCACCCTGTCTCACAAGTTATAATCACGAAAGCCGCAGAAAAACAGGACGGAGAGTTGGCCGAGTGGCTGAAGGCGGCGGTTTGCTAAACCGTTATAGGGCCTTAAAGCTCTATCGAGGGTTCGAATCCCGCACTCTCCGCCACGTCCTTGCAAGTTATTCAAAATAGACAACTTATAGATTAACTGATTGCCCGAATTCCGGCAGAATCGGCCATGTTCCAATTCTGAGATATCTCTGAGAGAGACATTTTGAGAACGCACAAACCCAGATTTGGAGCGGCGATTCTCACCGCTGTTGACCTGGTGTGATTCTCTGCACGCGTCACAAAAGTTGCATAGAGAGCTTTTTGTTTCGATAGTGGGCCCCCAAAGGACCGTCCTTTGTGCACTGCAAAATCCAACTACGCGCCCTTGCATCCCCAGTTGTTTTTCACCTTCATTTCAGTCTCCGATATTGCTGAGAAAGGCTTGCGAGCGGCACTGGCGCAACGAGGAAAGCCTCCCGAATGTTATTGCCATTGATTTGGGCGCGTTACCCACTCCGTCCGCGGAGCTCGCGGAAAAGCCATGCGCGCGCCAGGTCCCATTCCCGGTGCACGGTCCGCACGGAAATCCCTAGCACCTCCGCTGTCTCTTCGGCAGTAAGACCAGCGAAGAACCGCAGCTCAACAAGCTGGCTCTTGCGGTCGTCGATTCTCGCCAGCATCATGAGCGCTTCATCGAGAGCAACAATATCTGCGGTGCGGTTAGGCACTTCGTCTGCCGCTGTGAGTGAAACCTGTACTGCCGAGCCGCCGCGCTTCCGCCGCCTGCGGCTGATCGCTTGGTTCACCATGATGCGCCGCATCATCTTCGCCGCAACCGCGTAGAAGTGAGCGCGGCTTTGCCATTCCACGGTCTTCCACTCAATGAGGCGAAGATAAGCTTCGTTGATCAGAGCCGTGGGTTGCAGGATTTGGCCGGCATCCTCTCTGCCCAAATACAAACGGGCCAAGCGGCGCAGTTCAAACTCCACTATCGGTGCGAGCCGATCCAGCGCTCCACTATCGCCTTTGCACCAGGCGTTCAGCAACTGAGTAACTTCACCTGCTGGAGGATGCATACGCTTATCGCGTCGAAATTGTGGTAACGGGACGAAACCGTGCTCGCGATCGGAAGCGGCGGTTTTATCTCGTCATCCGACTTGGCGGCATGAAGCCACTTCTACCAGAGATTAAGGCCTAAACTCCCGACGGATCAATGGAAATTCTCGATAAGCATCAGATCGCTCACTTCCTGGTCGAATCGCGCCGTAAGTAGCCTTCGGCCGTCTGGCGAGAGCGCCACATTAGGATAGTTCCATATTAGTTCCCCCTCGAGCGTCAGCAGTGGAGTTACCTGCCGCGTCACAAAACTGAAGAAGCGGACAGTCTGGCGCTTCCCTTGCCCCTTGGAGATGAAATAAATCCCTTCTCTTACTACGCCCCAAGAGCGGAAAATCTTGTCAAAGCGTTCGAGTTCCGGTACAGGCCTCTCAGTGCCGCCATCGACGGGTACCGTCCAAAGCGAGTCAAGTTTCCTGAAATAAACCATCTTGCCATCCGGCGAGGCGAAGGCTTCCAACGCGCCGCCCTGTGTAATTTGCGTGGCGGCACCGCCGCCGGCGGGAACCCACCAGATCTGATCGCTGCCGCTGCGGTCAGACTTAAAGTAGATGCGCTTGCCGTCAGGCGACCAGGAGGGCATGAAGTTGCTGAAAGGCCCGGTGGTCAATCGGCGCGGAGCACCGCCATCGGCGTTAATGACGTAAATATCGGCATTTCCCGCTGCGACCGAGTCGAACGCGATCGAGCGACCCTCCGGCGACCACTGGGGCGTCCCCACCGGCGGCCCCTCGAAAGCAGTCAATTGCCTGGGACGTTCGCAGTTCCGGTCACAAACCCAGACCTCCTCATTACCGGTTCGCATCGAGACAAAAGCGATGCGGCCGTCCGAGGGTGAGATGCTGGCGCTGTCGTCTCTGCGCGGAGATAGAATCAGACCCCTCGGCGCACCGAAACGCCCAGGCGCAAATCGCCCCGCAAATCCGGCTCCATCGCTGGCATAGATGTTCGTATTCTGGAACGATTCAGTGAAGAGCAGTTGGTTACCCTGCCGCGAAATAGCGGGGTAGAACCCACCCTGCAAGGTTACCGAGAGCCGCCGCGGAACGCCGCCGGTGATAGGAATGCGCCAGAGGCTCTCCACTCCGCTCGACCCTCCCTTGTCCCGGCCGGATGAGAATACGATCTCCTTGCTGTCGGCGGTCCATGCTTCCCCATGAGTGAAGTGGCCGTCGAAAGTGAGCTGACGGGGAGTTCCACCACCCGACGGCACGATGAAGATCTCCCTTGCAAAACCGGTTAAGGTACGGGCAAAGGCAATCCATTGCCCATCCGGGGAAAATACAGGGAAGTTGTCGAGATATGGCCCGGAACGGGTGAGTTGGGTCCGCTCCCCCGTTTGCAGCGAAACTCGAAATATACCGCGGGCATCGGGCGGACCAGCGACTGCCAGGTCCCTGCCGTCAGGCGACCAAGAAACTCCTTCGCTGCCCTCCGTAATCCTGCGCTCTCCTCCCCTAGCCGCGGACATGACGTAAACGGCGAATCGTGCAAAGGGGGTTTGGTCGGCGATCAGCCGGCAGAACGCAATGTACCGGCCATCTGGCGACCACACAGGCTCTCTGTCATCTTCCCGCCCGAAGGTCAATTGAACGGGTTCGCTCGCTCCGATTTTCTCGATATAGATATTTCGCTGAGGTTTACCGCCGATCCGACTGAACGCGATTTCGCGGCCGTCAGGAGAGAACGACCCATAATCCGTCAACCCGGAAAGACTGGTCACCGGGACAATGCTGAACGCCCGCGCATCTGGCGGGCTCTCTCGCGCCCTCGCACCTGGCGGGCTCTCTCGCGCCTTAGGCCAAAGAACCCAGAGCAGTCCGAGGCACACAACAAGCGCCGGCACGGCCGCCAGCTCGGCCGGTCGCACCCCCCGAGTTCGCATCCAGCCGATACGCGCGGGAACGCGTTTCCGAGACACGATGGGCGAGCCGCCGGCGGTGCGATGCTGGTTGAAGTCCTGAAGATCCTGCTCCAGCTCGCGAATCGTCTGGTATCGGGCTTCGCGGTCCTTTTCAAGCGCTCTTGACAGGATCGCGTTCACTGCATCCGGCACCATGAGAACGCTGCCCTCTGCAGGGCCCGGCGCCGAGCCCAATAGAGCCGCGAATACCTCGGCGGCGGTTGTGCCCGGAAAGGCCGGTCTGCCCATCACCATTTCATACAGCACCGCCCCGAGACTGAAAATGTCGGTCCGGGCGTCAAGCTTCTGGCCGTGCGCCTGCTCGGGCGACATATATCGGGGGGTGCCGAACACCTCACCGGTCTTGGTGGCGTTAAGGAATTCTGGACCAGCTTCCCTGCTTCGGGCCAGGCCGAAGTCCACCAACTTCACAACCCCGTCCCGCCGCACCATGATGTTCTCCGGCTTGATGTCACGGTGCACAATCCCCGCTTGGTGGGCGGCGTCGAGGGCGCGGGCGCACTGAATGGCGATGCCAAGCGCCTCCTCGAGCTTCGTGGGCCCGAGGGCAAGCCGGTCCCGCAGCGTCATTCCTTCGACGAACTCGGCAGCGATGTAGCGGGTCTCGCCGGTCTCCCCGATATCGTAAATGGTGACGATGTTCGGATGGCTGAGCGCCGATGCGGCCCTGGCCTCGCGCCTGAAGCGCGCGACCCGTTCCTCATCGCGTGTGAACTGAGCGGGCAGCACCTTCAGCGCCACCTGGCGATCCAATTCCGTATCGCGGGCCAAGTACACTTCGCCCATGCCGCCTGCGCCGATGATTGACTGGATATAGTAGCGGCCGAAAGTTCGCCCGGGCGCGACATCCGGCTCTGACAGCTCGCGGATGTGAAGTTTCAAGTGGTCGGGCGACAGGAAATTTCCGGCTTCCTCTCGCGCCCGGAGCATCGATTCGACTTCGCGCCGCAATTCATCATCCCCGGCACACGCTTCGTCGAGGATCTTGCTGCGGCTGGCGGGCGGATGCGAAATAACGCCCTCGTAGAGAGCTACGATCCGCTGCCAGCGCTCCGCAGTCATCTGTGTTCCAAAAAGTGGCAAAAGTCTAACACTTTTCCTTCACCATGCGCGCCGAACTCAAGGGCGCTTCGCGCGTCTCCACCGACAGCTGTGGGCTAAAGCTCATGAAATCTTCTCTCGGGGTGACGTGAACCAACGGCGTTCTACGTGGCTTTACTAGGACTCCCTGTCGCAAACTTCCTCGGCGCAATTTTCTTGTCGCAATTTTCTTTAAACGTCGGCAGTTTTCGCTCGCTTTTGTTGCCTTAACAATTAGGAAGCTTAAATCGAAGCGTACTCAGTCAGTGACTTTACTCTGCCTTGCGTTCCTTTGCGCAGATTGGCTTGCCTGGACGCGCTTTGAACATTTCTTGAGGGACTACCGATGCCCTCAAGCGAGCATTAGAGGCAAGCCCCACGTGGTTTTTCCCCAGTAAACGCGGCTGGCAGCAGCAGTCGGGCGAATAGAGAGCATAGGCCCCTTTACATATTGCGGGCGTTTGACCATGCGTGTTTTCACAAGCGGCGGCGCGCAGGTACATACCCCGCTCTCATTCACAGCGCCTTAACTGGCGTGACCGGCAGACGGAGGACCAATGAGATTTATCATCAATCGAAGACGTTTCATACAGCTAGGGGCCGGTACCGCCATGTTTGCGTGGACTTACCGTGCCTTCCCCTACGCGCTTAGCCCGACAGGGATAAAAAAATTCATGCACGGGTTGCCTGGGCTGACAGCTGACGGCGCAAACGATCTCGGCAACTACATTCCCCTGCTAACACCCATCACGAGAGCGGGGATCGACAATTACTTAATCAAGGTGGTGAGTTTTAAACAACAAGTACATTCGGCCCTCCCGGAGACTACGTTCTTTGGGTACGCCGAAGACAGACCCAACTCAACGACCGTGAAGTACCTCGGTGGCGTGATCGTGGCCAAGCGCGGCACACCGGTGAGGGCTCGAGTCACCAACTTCCTGCCGCCCATGCACATACTGCCGAACGATATAACCCTCATAGATCCCGCTTCGGGGGAAGCCGGTTTCGCGGGACGTACCGATCGCATTGCGGTTCATCTCCACGGCGGCTTCCTCTTTTGGAACTCCGACGGCGGCCCGTTCAGTTGGTATTCCAACCCGAGGAATCCAGGTGGCTACGTGACGGGCTCCAGTTTCATGAACGCGGGGAGAGCTGACGGAATTGCAGTTTACAACTATCCCAATGACCAGAGCGCACGGACCATGTGGTATCACGATCATGCCTATGGGCTCACGCGCACCAATGTCTACGCTGGTCTCGCCACCGCCTACCTGATCACGGATGACGCCGAAACGGCGTTGGTCAGCAGCGGAGTAATCCCCTCCCCGCCGCTTGCAGGCGCCGGCGGCGTTGAGGTTGCGTACCCGCTCGGGATTCCGCTCATCGTCCAGGACAAGACATTCTGGGACGGCCTCCCCGACGGCAGCGATCCCGACTACGCCAGCGCAGCACCCGGCGCAGTAGCGGGCAGCCTGTGGTATCCGCACGTGTACGAAGGGGCTGAGGACCCAGATGGGCTTCCTTCGATGCTGTACAGCGACCTTCCGGCAAATCCGAAGAACATCGCCCGGTGGGGCGCAACTCCGTTCACTGGACCAGATCAGTTCCCGCCTATATCCAGCGTTCCGGAGTTCTTCTCCGACACCATTCTCGTCAACGGCACGCCGTACCCCACTGTTAACGTGGAGTCCAGGAGATACCGCTTCCGCTTCTTGAACACTTCGAATGCTCGCTTCTACAACCTGCAACTATTCGTGGCAGACAACACTTCCGACGGAATCACCTTGGCGCCCATTGCAACTGGAGAACTGGACAACAATGACAATCCAATCCTCGTGCCGACCAATGATGCCGGGCCGGCGTTCATTCAGATCGCCAACGAGGCCGGGTTCCTGCCGGCACCGGCGATATTCAGCGCAGCGCCTGAAGGGGGCTCCCCCGTCAACCTGAACAGCAACAGGCCGATAGGCTACATTGCCGGGCCGGCGGGCGCCGCTGCCCGGCGTGCTGATGCGGGCCATGAAGAGAAAGTCGGGGAGCATCAAGTTTGGTTGGCTCCTTTCCCCAATGACCCGACAATCGGCAATGTGAACCGCTACAACCTGCTCATGGCTCCGGCGGAACGGCCCGATGTGATCATCGACTTCCGGGGCTTCGAAGGCAAGAAACTCATTCTCTACAATGATGCACCCGCGCCATTTCCTGGCGGCGACATCCGCAACGACTACTTTGTTGGCAATCCTGCTAATGGAACTTCTTTTGACCTCACTTCCATCGGCGGCGCGCCTTCCACGAAGGCGGGGTTTGGTCCGGACACGCGTATTCTCATGCAATTCGTGGTCGGGGGAGCCGCAGGCACAGCCCTTAGGGTGGATACAGGCGCTCCAACGACAGGTGAGGCCCCGGGTTGGACGCCTAACAACGCATATGGCCGTTATGGCCCCTTCACCCCTGTCGACCTCTCGTCCGCTCAAAACCCCGCGCCTGCGGTGGTCTATGAATTTGTAGCGTCCGCAGTAAGAAAGGCAACAACGCTCAACTATCCCCTCACCGGATTAACACCCGACGAAGAATACACGGTGCGGTTGCACTTCATGGAGGTGCCGGGTGTAACTGCTCGAGAGAGAGTGTGTGACATCTCCATTAATGGTACGGTCGTGCGATCGAACTTTGACATAGTAGCGGCCTCGGGAGGAACGCTTAGAGCTTACAGTGTGGATTTCACCGGCATAAATTCGGGCTCCGCCGGATCCATAACCATTAGCCTCGCGCCAGTTTCAGGCACTAAGTGGGCGCCGAGCATCGCTGGCATTGAACTCCTGCCATCTTCCGTATCAAACGAGCTGAGTTTCGCTGACACGGTGGCCGCGTTGCAGGACCAGCTGCCCACAACATTTAGGCAAACGCAACCGGACCCAGCCTCGCTTGTGCCGACGGCCGCAAACACCTTTATCAAGACGCTTGTAGAGGACAACGACGATTTCGGCCGTCTCAGGCAGCTGATCGGTGACAGTACTGGCAATCCGAAGACGTATTTGGACTATCCGACCGAGCTAGCAAACGAGGGCGATGTGCAGCGGTGGCAGATCTACAACTTGACCGCCGACTCCCATCCTATGCATTTCCACCTGGTCAACGTCGCGGTCCGAAGTCGGCAGCAATGGGCATTCAACGCGGCGGACGGCACTCCGGTCCTTCCGCTCCAGGTCATTCCGAACACGTCTAGACCGCCTGACGCGAACGAGATGGGCTGGAAGGAGACGGTGCGGGCGAACCCTGGTGAGGTGGTCACGGTGGACATGCAGTTCGTTCTGCCGACAGGCACTCCGCCACTGCCCAGCGCGCGGCTTCAAACCTACGGTTTAATTGGCGCCGAGTACGTCTGGCACTGCCATATTCTGGAGCACGAAGAGCACGACATGATGCGGCCCACCGTTGTGCTAGCCCCGGGGTCGGCCTCGACGTCAACGAAGAAATCGAGCGGGAGTTGAAGGAGCGGCGGTCGCAGTAATCACGCGTGGCGACGGACTGTGCATCTAGGAGAGCACGCCCACGGAGATCGCGGGGCGTGCCCTTCGCAAGGGGGGGACGATGAAGCGCAAGTGGGCGCTCTCAATACTCGCAATTATGCTTGCGGGGGGATTTTTCCTGGCGGGCGTGTGGTCGAACCGACGAGCTACGGTCAAGGGCGATGTCCAGGCGGGTCGCCGCATTGTCTATTATCAGGACCCGATGCACCCGGCCTACAAGTCGGATAAGCCCGGCATTGCGCCTGACTGTGGCATGCGACTCGAACCGGTTTACGCCGGCAGTGAATCCGAACCCGGAGACCGCCACGCCTTGTCTTCGACCGATTCCGTAGACATAACCGCGCAGCAGCAGCGAACCATCGGGCTCCAGACCGAGACCGTCGCTCCGACCGTCAGCGTTCATACCTTTCGTGTCCTAGGGAGGGTAGCCCTCGACGAAACGCGCATCTACCATATGACGGCGGCTGCCGATGGCTGGGTCCGTCAGGCGGGACCGATCGTTACCGGCAGCATTGTCCAGAGAGACACGGTACTCGCTACTTTTTACAACCGCGACTTCTTGACCGCTCAACAAACCTACCTCTACGCCCTGAGCACTATGGATCGGTCCAAGAACACTGAGAGTGAGGACCAGTTGAAGGCCATACGGGCCCAGATCAGGGCATCCGAAGAGAACCTGGAGTTCCTTGGTATGGGTGAAACCCAGCTTCGCGAAGTCGCGCGGACCCGGCAGAATGCCAAGGACATCGAGTTCCGGTCGCCGGTTGCTGGCCTGGTTGTGGCCCGCAATGCGTTTTCAGGGTTGCGGTTTGCCCGCGGAGAAGAACTGTTCCGCATCGCGGACATCAATCATATCTGGATCCTCGCTGACGTCTTCGAGAACGACGCTCGGCTGGTGCGCGCGGCGCGAAGCGCTACTATCCGCTATCAGGATCGCCAGCTTCGTGCGCGGATCAGCGACACGCTCCCACAGTTCGACCCTGTGTCCCGTGCTCTGAAGGTCCGGCTCGAGACGGATAACCCCGGATTTCTGTTGCGACCCGATATGTTTGTGGATGTCGAGTTTGATGTATCGCTTCCACGAGGCATCGCCGTACCGGTTGACGCCGTCATTGATTCAGGCCTTCACAAAACTGTATATGTGGCGACAACGGACGGAGGCTTTACTCCCCGCCAGGTCGAAACCGGCTGGCGTTTGGGAGACACTGTTCAGATCACTAAGGGGCTCGAGGCCGGAGAGCGAATCGTCGTTGGCGGGAACTTCCTCCTGGATTCTGAAAGCCGGATGGAACTTGGGAGGCCTCGTTGAGCCGTGATTAACCGGATCATTGAGTTTTCGGTGCGAAACAGGTTCCTGGTCTTCACCCTGGTGGCGGCCGCCGCGCTCGCTGGCTGGTGGTCGATGAAACACGTCGCACTCGACGCCATCCCGGATCTGGGCGACATCCAAGTGATTGTCTATTCCCGCTGGGATCGCAGCCCCGACATCCTCGAAGCACAGGTCACCTACCCTATCGTCTCTGCCCTGCTGGGTGCGCCGCGGGTCAAGGCCGTGCGCGGCTTCTCCGATTTCGGCTATTCATTCGTCTACGTCATCTTCCATGACGGCACCGACATCTACTGGGCTCGTTCGCGCACGCTCGAATACCTCTCCTGCGTCTTGCCGCGGCTGCCCGAAGGCGTCAAGACAGAACTCGGTCCGGATGCCACGGGAGTCGGCTGGATCTTTCAATACGTCCTGACGGATTCATCCGGCAAACATTCGCTTGCTGATCTGCGCTCCTACCAGGATTGGCATCTCCGCTACTATCTCCAGTCCGTGCCCGGCGTCGCGGAGGTTGCGTCGCTAGGAGGCTTTCCTCGACAGTACCAGATCAACGTCGATCCCCGCCGTCTCGAGGCCTATGGCATCGCAATCTCCCGCGTCGTGGACGCCGTGCGCGACAGTAACAGGGACGTCGGTGGGCGGTTGATTGAGTTCGGCGGCACCGAGTACATGATTCGCGGCCGTGGTTATGTCAACTCGATACATGACCTCGAACAAATCGTGCTGACAGTCTCCGAGGATGGCACGCCGATCCGCGTAAAAGACATCGGTCAGGTATCGGTTGGCCCGGACCTGCGGCGCGGCGTCTCCGATTTGGACGGCGCCGGCGAGGCGGTCTCCGGCATCGTTGTGATGCGCCACGGCGAGAACGCTCTTGAAGTCATCAACCGGGTGAAGGCCAAGATCCGGCAGCTGGAACCCGGTCTTCCGGATGGTGTCCGCATCGTCCCCATATACGATCGCTCGGATCTGATCCGTCGTTCGATCGCTAACCTCCGGTCAACGATCGTGCAAATCATTATTATCGTTGCGCTGGTCATCTTGCTCTTCCTCTGGCATATTCCGAGCGCGCTGATCTCCGTCATTACCATTCCGGTTGCGGTCCTTATTTCCTTTTTGCCGTTTCGCGCCCTCGGCCTCACGGCGAATATCATGTCGCTGGGCGGCATCGCCATCGCCATCGGAGCGCTGGTGGACGCGGTGATCGTGCTGGTCGAACAGACACACAAGCGACTGGAGGAGTGGCAGCGAAAAGGATCCCTGAAAGACCACCAAACTGTGGTTCTTGAGGCCGTGAAAGAAGTCGCCAGCCCCAGTTTCTTCGCCCTGCTCGTGATCGCTGTTTCGTTTCTCCCAGTTCTTACGCTGGAAGCGCAGGAAGGCCGGCTGTTCAAACCGCTCGCCTGCACCAAGACCCTGTCGATGATCGTGGCCGCCGTGCTGGCCATTACTTTCAGTCCGGCTCTGTGGCTGCAGTTCACTCGCATGCGGAGCTTTCATTTTCGTCCGCGGTGGCTATGCCACACCGCCAACGCTGCTCTGGTCGGACGCATTCATCAGGAGCGGGACCACCCGATTAGTCGCGCTCTGATTCGCCTGTACGAGCCGGTGGTTTCCTGGTCGTTGCGCTGGAAATGGCTCGTTATCGGCGGTGCCATCGCGTTAGTTGCAATTACGATTCCGGTCTTCTGGAAACTCGGCACCGAGTTCATGCCGCCTCTCGATGAAGGATCGCTGCTGTATATGCCATCGACCATGCCGGGTATCTCCATTAGAGAAGCGCAGCAGGTCTTGCAGGCTACAGATACCATCATCCACGAGTTCCCCGAAGTGGACCGCGTGTTGGGGAAAGCGGGGCGCGCTGAAACGTCCACCGACCCAGCGCCGCTCTCGATGCTCGAGACCCTCATTCTGTTGAAGCCTCCCGAGCTACGGCCCAAGATCCCGACTTGGTATTCGTCCTGGTCACCAGCGTGGTTGCAGCCGCTGCTTTGCCACATTACCCCCGACCATGTCTCAACGGAACAGCTGGTGGCGCAGATGAATGGAGCGCTGCGGCTCCCTGGCCTCTCCAACGCCTGGACAATGCCGATCAAAGGCCGCATCGACATGTTGACCACTGGCATTCGCACACCGGTGGGCCTCAAGATTTCCGGGGACGACACAGCGGAGATCGAGCGAATAGGCACCCGCATCGAGACCCTGCTGGGATCTGTTCCCGGCACCCGCAGCGTCTTCGCGGAACGTTCAGGCGGCGGCTATTACCTGGACTTCATCTGGAATCGCGAGGCACTCGCCCGTTACGGCCTGAGCATCGACGATGCCCAAACCGCGGTGCAGAATGCCATCGGTGGTGAGAACGTCACTACCACGGTCGAAGGACGCGAGCGCTACCCCGTCAATGTGCGCTATATGCGCGATTTTCGCTCAGACCTTGCAGCCCTTGGACACGTCCTCGTCCCGGCATCGGGCGGGCAGCGCCAGATTCCGTTGGCTCAACTGGCCGAAATCAAGACTGTTTCGGGCCCCGCCATGCTGCGCGATGAAGACGGCCTGCTCACCGGGTACGTGAACGTCGACATCGCCGGCCGCGATCCCGGGTCCTACATCGCCGACGCCAGTCCACGGCTCAGCACCAACCTGAAGCTCAAACCTGGATATTCCGTCACATGGAGCGGGCAGTATGAAGCACTCGCGCGCGTTCGCGAGCGGCTCACCGTGGTAGTTCCATTGACTCTATTCGCGATCTTTTGCTTGCTGTATCTCAATACCCGATCAGCCACAAAAAGCGCCATCGTACTCCTGGCAGTGCCGTTCTCCGCTGTAGGCGCAGTGTGGTTCGTGTATCTGCTGGGCTACAACATGAGCGTAGCCGTTTGGGTTGGCCTGATTGCTCTGCTTGGTGTCGATGCGGAGACGGGCGTCTTCATGCTGCTCTATCTTGATCTTGCCTACGAGCGCGCCCGTCGCGAGGGCTCGCTGAGCACGCTTGGGGACTTGCGTGCGGCGATCCGGCTAGGCGCCGCGCGACGCCTTCGGCCAAAGCTCATGACGGTGGCCACAATGTTTTTTGGATTGGTACCAATTCTTTGGTCGACCGGAGTCGGTTCCGACGTCATGAAGCGAATCGCCGCACCTATGATCGGTGGCATTCTGACTTCATTTGTACTCGAGCTGGTAGTGTATCCAGCGCTCTACGAGGTCTGGCGTTCCCGCAGTGGGGTCTTTCGTCCTGAGCCAGGAGTCTCTTTGCGCTTAGCCACACCTAAGAGTGAAGGACAGACGGTGGGATAGACTCTGATGGTTCTTCATTACGATCACGCCATGGAAGAGCCCTGGACTGCAAAGTATGCAGCCTCTGCACTACAAACACTTCTACAAGAAGCGAGACGCTAGGGAGACCACTGCAGCTAGAACAAGAACTAACTTAACTAAGCTATTCCGCTTGCGGCAGCAAGTGGACGAGGACCTCGGCGTTGCTAGGCACTACGAGCCTCGGAGGGGTAAGCTCGCCTCTGCCTCCTGCCCGCGATTGCGTGCCGGACCCCGTCAATAACGTCTTCGACATCACGGTCCGAGAGCTTCGCGGAAAGCGGTAAGGAAACCGTTTGCCGGCTCACTGCTTCTGCATTGGGCCATTCCTTCGGCCGCCAACCGTACCGCTCTTGATACACACGGTGATCGGCAATCTGCCGGTAGTGCACTCCGGCCCCGATGTTCCGCCGTCTTAGCTGAAGAATGAAATCATCCCGGTTGATGCCACAGGTCTCCGAGTTTATCAGTATCGTATACAGATGCAGGGCGTGGCGTGTGGCGACCTTCGGCTCTGGTGGTAGGCCGACCGGCAGGTCCCGGAATGCTTCATTGTACCGGTTCCAGATCTCCTCCCGCCGTTTCCAGCACCTCATCACTCGCCTCATCTGATGGATACCGATGGCTGCCTGAAGGTCCATCATGTTGTATTTGAAACCAATTTCGACTACTTCATAATGCTTGTATTCACCTGTGCAGAAGCGCTGCCAGGTATCCATTGACATGCCTTGCTGGGACATCACTTTCGTCCAGGCGGCAATTGAATCGTCATTCGTCAGGACCATGCCGCCTTCGCCCGTCGTCACGTTCTTGGTGGAATAGAAGCTCAACACCCCGCAGGTACCGAACGTGCCCGCATGTTTACCGTGATACGTCGTCTCGATTGCATGGGCGCAGTCTTCGATGACGTGGAGACCGTGCTGCTCGGCGAGACGCATAATCTCGTTCATTTCGCAGGGGCGCCCAGCAAAATGAACCGGCAGCAGAGCCTTCGTTCTTGAAGTGATCCTCCTACGGATTTCAATGGGATCGATGTTCATCGTGTGGGGATCGATATCCGCCAGCACGGGAGTGGCGCCAGCATGGATGACCGCGTTTACCGTGGCACAAAATGTCAGGGGTGTCGTGATTACCTCGTCGCCAGGGACGAGTCCGAGTGCCAAGCAGCTCAGATGTAGCCCCGCTGTGCACGAATTAACGGCAATTGCGTGCTGCACCCCCTTGTACTCTCTGACGAGCCTTTCGAATTCAGACACCTTCGGGCCCTTGCCTGGCCAGGCTGCTCGCAAACTCCTGACGACCTCGCCGATATCGGCGTCTTCAATTAGAGGTTGCCCGAAAACCAGGAACTCAGCTCTCTCCCGCATAGTAATGCACCTCCTCGGATTCGCTACGGAATTCTGCAGTCTCAATCACTTGACGTCGCCACCGCAAGCAGACTTGCCCCTGCCGGGAATCTGAGCCACCTGAGCATATACCCCTCCAGTGCGAAAAGCCTATACAGAATCTCGTTCTGCCACCTATGAAGGGGCACGACATCACTGCGATACATCTCACGCGGGAACAAAAGTCTCTTGGTGAGCGTCACCGACACAATCAGCGGGAATAGGAGTGTATTGAAGTAGCTGCACCAGATGCGATTGAATCCGGCCAATCGCAGTTGGCGTTTCAAACGGACCCGGGTGTACCGCCGTATGTGCTCAGATACATAGTCCTCGCCACTCCAGAGAAACTCATATGCGGGGACCGTCACAATGAGAACCCCCCTGGGCCGAAGCGCGCGGCGCAATGAAATCAGTAATGCCACATCGTCGCGTACGTGCTCCAAGACATCACCCGCCAGCACACAATCTGCGGATTCCTCCCGAAGCCGTTCTCTTTTTAGATCGACGGTTCGCAAGCCTCGTATCCGACAGGCTTCAAGGGCCGCTTCGGAGAGGTCGGTCGCCACGACTCGATAGCCAGATTGGGTTAGCGTGCTGGCAGTTCCGCCCGTGCCGGCCCCGAAATCGATCACATCGCTCCCGCGGGGTACCAGCCGCGTGATCAAGCCGCACAGGATGCGCCTTCTAGCGCGATACCACCAGTAGGAGTCTTCCAGCTCCGCCATCAACTCGTATGCGATTCTCTTCATTTAGAGCTATCAGTCTTTCTCAAACAGGTAGATCTTTTCCCGTCCTCCTGGGGCCAGAAACGCCCGCCGGAGCACAGCCGTTTGCTTTTCCACCAATTCATCCAGCGTATTTTCGACGAAACGAGTTTCCGCTGTATCGCCGCCCGGGTCCGTCAGTTTGCGCGAGAGATATGCCAGGATGGGCCATCGTGACGACGTAAGATTGCGGATTGGTTCAGCGATGATTACGGCTTTCCGTGCTGCATTCAACATCCGGGCCAGCACACCGTCGGCGTTGGGCAGAAAATGGTATAGGCTTGCCTGCATAACAACGTACTCGGCTGGTGGTAGCGGCCGATCGCTCCGCAAGTCCCATTTCTCCGCCGCAATGCCGCTCCGGACCAGATCCCTAATGAACTTCTCGTTTATATCCAAGCCTCGATACCGCACGCTCTTGTGACGCAAATAGCGTTTGTAGAGGATGCCAGGCCCGCAACAGAGTTCCAGCACCTCAGCACCGCCTGGGATAAGACTTGCGATGGCCTTGTAGCGCGCAGCATAGTGCCTGCGGTAGAGGGCCAGCATTACCAACTCATAGCCCGTGCTGGTTCGATAAATTAAGCTTGCCGCCAACCGCGATTCTCCTTCAAAAGCGTTCACGCGGGCCGGACACGTCGCATTGCCCGTCAACACTTGCTCTAATCGGAACTGCGGCGTGTCGTTATGCCCACTCGAGGGTATTCCGTCCGGTTGACGCGTCCAAGTATGGTTCGTATCGCGGTCTGCGGCTGATCATTGACCCTCAGATAGGTCCTCCCCGTGTATTCCCCTAAGATCCCGAAGAAGATCATTTGGATTCCGCCTAAGAGGAGCACTGCCACGACTAAGGAAGCCCAACCCGCAGTATTTGGTCCGAAGCTCGCTGGAGCAAGCAGCCGGTAGAGAATGACTGCTGTGGCAAGCAGCGCTCCGAGGCAAGAAAAGCAAACACCTAAGAGTGTCACAAGCCGTAGTGGCTTTATCGAGAATGAAAATGCCACCCGGGCCCATACGCGGATCGATCTGGACAATGTATAAGTGGTCTGCCCGGAGCACCTTGGCCTGTGGTCCACCGGGATGTGGGTAATACGCGATGTGACCTGTAGAAGGAGGCCATCAATATACGGCTCGGCACCATGATACTCGCAGATCAAATCGGCTACCCCCCTACGGAATACCTTGTAAGGCGAAAGATAAATATCTTTGGGCTTCTGCAGCACCCACTCCGCAACCTTGCCGTTGAACCAGCTCCCTAGTCTTTTCCAAAGCTTGTGATGTTTTTTGCGGAAGTCTCCGTACACCACATCGAAGGCCGGCTCAAGCGCGCGTAGGAGCCGGGGCAGGTCTTTTGGATCGTGTTGCAGGTCATCGTCCATCACCGCAATCCGCTCGCCTCGCGCCATGCGGATGCCTGTCAGGAGCGCATTGTCCTGGCCAAAATTCCGGCATAGGTCGATTCCGACGACGTTGGCGTGCCTTTGGCAGAGGCGCTCGATGACATCCCAGGATTTATCGGGAGAGCAGTCGTTTACCAGGATGATTTCATAGCAGATCCTTGTGGAAAGAAGCGAATCATCGATTGCGGCAACTAACGCCTCCAAGCAGTCTGCGCTTCGATAGACCGGGATAACGATGGATAAATCGACCTCCGACCCATGTGGATGAGGTGCTTCTGACCTGATTGGAGAGGTATCCATTGGATCTTGAGGCCGCATCTGTGCTCCTGTTACCAAGTACCAGGTTGCCTTATGGCAATGAACAGGCGTTCGCTATCCGACTTTTGGGCCAAGGTAACTGTGGTGCCGTGATCTATCAAACTTCGGAGAAGCCACCGCCGGTCCTGGTACTTATTCCCCCGCCAGATCAGAATGCGCTTGTGCTCGTTCAGAAATTCATTTAGGGGCTCCGCCTGTATCGGCGCCCATCGACGAAGAAGAAGAAGACCACGCTCATCATCGTCGGTTCCGGTATATCGGATGGACTCTTGCTGCGAGATCAGATAATACAGCCGCGAAGCAACTTGTGGAGGAGCATTGTAGGCTAGTTCCATAAAATCCAGCGGGTCCTCGATCACAATGGCCGATGAGTGGCTGGCGGTCAGGAGCAACGGCGGCGTCTGGAACCGGCTCTGATACCGCAGCATGTGAAGGGTAAAAAAGCCGGCCAAGACGATCAGAGAAAGAGTTCCCGCCAAGGGACGGATTCTGTCGTAGCGCCAAATAACAGGCAAGGGTAGCAGCGCGAATCCAAAGATCAGGCATATCCCGTAGCGGAGTGTGAAAATGCCGTTGGTCAGCTTTGCCACTAAAAAGGCACCCGCTAGAGAAGAGGCCAGTGCGAAACCAAGAAGGATCTCCCAGGGCGAGAACGGAGAATTTCCAGCCGGCTTTGCCGTGGCTCCGAAATGATCGCACACGGCCAGGCTAGTCACGATGGCGGCTGCAGGGAGGATGGCAGGCGCGAGAAAGATCTCGTAGGCCGTTAAAAGGGTGAACCCGGTAGCAGTCGACCAATCACCTCCGTGAAATGTCATTGCGGCCCGGATGAACGGAAAATGTAACGGGAGAGGGATCACTGCCGCTGCCAGCGCGATCCAGACGGATCGGTCGGTCTGAGCCCGTGAAATCGAACGCAAGATCTCGCCGACGGCTATAGACATCAGCACTAAGAACATGTAGTACTGACACGCGATCGCGGCTGCGAGACAGATCGCGAGTCCGATCAAAGAGAACCTTCGACGACGGTGCTCTGCGGCGCCTTGCCAGCACACCAGTGCAACGCCACTGAAACCCAGGGCGATCCCATAGCATCGCGCCTCATAGGTGTAGCGAGCCACTCCGGTCACGAACGGAATCAACATCGCAATCAATCCATAGGACGGCCGCATTTTGCGAGAAACAAAAACGTACAGGCTGATGCACATCAGCCACCCACCAACAATCGCGGGAGCGCGCAACGCTAGAGGACTGTACCCGAATATGCTCGTGAATCCCCGAGTAATCAGATGGAAGAGGGGAGGCTCGATATCGACCCCGGTCTTCAGCGCGGACCATAGCTGCGGTATGCTTAACCGCGCCATATATGCGGTTAGTACCTCATCGGCCCACAAAAATCTTCGAGAGGCGATAAGCCCGGTGCCAAACAGGTACAAGACCGAAAAACACAGCAGGAAGACTCGACTGCGCTGGTTCAGCCAGTTAGCCAGATGTTCGGGAAAACCCTTGGCACGCTCGAACACGGCGTAGCGCCATGGCTTATCGCCGTGTGCAGCTATAGGACTGCCAGACGACGCCCTCATAAATCGGTCACGTCTCCCGCCCAAGAATGGTGTACTCGAAAAGTGGAACTGTCAAGCAAAAGTGAGGCGGCTTAGATTGGTCTACTAGTGGCATGGAAGCGATCCCGCGCAGAGTCTCTTTTTGCGCGTGGGCCGGAGCAGCAGCAGTCTGGTGTCGCTGGCTTCCGCACATTTCTCACGCGCGGTCGCCAGCTCTTCCAGCGATCAATTGACGGCTTCCCTGCCTCCAATCTTCGGATTCATGATATGGCCTGTCGATCTCTGATGTTGAGTTGCCCCTTCTAATCCAAACCGAGCATCCTCCAGCACGGTCACGAAGGTGATTTTTGTATAGATCGGTGAGCGCTTCCGGTGTGATGCGGTATGCAGTTCTCTTCCCTCCCCTCGTTACAGTTGTCTTAAGCCATTGCTGCTCGATCCAGTAGCGTATTTCAGTTCTGCGAACATGTAGAGCGTGAGCACCATTATTTGTTCCAAGTTCACTTCCATCGCGCTACGGGAAAATTGCAATAGGAACAGGCACTGCCACGACTAAGGAAGCGCCCCCATCCTCTTAACACAGGTAATATTTGACACGTCAAGCATTATTCATTTTCATAATGCTCAAATTACTTTTAGCTTCGTACAGTCGGTGAGTATCCCACACCGCAGGCGTTTCGCAGCCTTACAGCCTGAGGTGCTGCGAACCGGCAGATAGCCGTTATCAACCAGGAAAATCCACAGGACTTTGGACGAAAACACGAATCAACCTGGCCCAGGAGTTTGTAATCGGCAGATACATCCCCAGCCATCTTGGAATTAATTCTATCGTCGTCGGATTTTACGAAGGCAAAGATCTCCATTATGCGGCGTGTGTGAGAGGGGGATTCGTTGCCGCTACACGAAGGCCGGTGTTCGATGCCATCAAGCACCTACAAAGTGCGCGATGTCCGTTCGTGAACCTGCCCCAGAAGGAGGCAGGTCGATGGGGCGGGGCTTCACATCAAGGAAGATGAAAAAGGCGGTGTGGATCCAACCTGAGGCTGTTGCGCTCATCGAATTTCTGGAATGGGTCGAGCGATCATCTCCGCCATGCGAAATTCGCCAGCATACGCGATGATAAGAACCCACGGAAAGCCGTTCGGGAAAGGTGAGTGGAGGCGTCAGCATGGGGAATGGTGGGATCTGCGAGAAGTATTCGTGGAAAATCCACACACAGAGCTCAATCTTTCCTGTAGCTCGCCTCCATCTGATGCCAACGGTCATGTGGTTTCGCACCACTCAACAGTTCGGGGAGTAGTTCTTGACATTGCTCATGCCTTTGGAGATCTCGAAGGCTCTGCCGTTCAGCGGTGTCCATCGCGGCCTCCCTCCTTATGAGCGTTGCGCTGTAAAGGATTTCTTTCCAGCGAAAAGCAACGTAGAAATTAGTGCCGTGTCGTGGTCAATTGACTTGCATTTTTACACCACGGCAATTTAGCCGAAAAGTTTGTAATCGGCAGATACGTCCGCGTGGGCGAACGGTCACATCTTGCGAAGTGCAAGAGCCAGGGCAGTCCAGCCAAGCCCATTCAAGAGCAGATGGATTCCGACAAAGAAGCCTATCACCCAAAGCCCACTAAGCGGCCATTGTGCCAACAACAGCCCGCCCATCACCATCGACAAAACTCCGTCAAACAATTGCCAGCCCCCACCCTGTACGTGGAACCACAAGGAGGCGACGACTTGATACAGACCTCCGGCAAGGAAGAAGAACGACATCAGGAAGGTTACTACCTCAGCGCTAGCCAGCGGCCTGCTCACGAAGAGAATCCCTATAAAGATGAAAAGAACCGCTGTAAGCAAGTGCATAAAGAAACCTACCCAATGCCCGACCATGAACGAATTGAAGAATTCAATCACTCCGCCGAAAACAAGCAACCATCCGAAGAACAACATTGATGCAACTGTCGCGGCGAATGATCGGATGATCGCAGCAAGTCCAAGAAGCCCGAGTGCAATGCCAAAGGCCAGAAACCACCCCCAGTGGTGGGCAACCTCTGGTGGTATTTGTACGGTTGTCAATGTGATCGTATCCCCCATGCGGTATTCCTCCTTTGAAATAAACTCGTACCCCGCTCTACATAAATACAAATAAATACCAATTTCACACCCGCGGGCAAATTCTCTCTGCTCGTCTTAGCGAAGCAGAGTACACGGCCCGAGAGTCACGTAGGCCGGAAGATCCCCGCTCCGCAGGTTCGTCTTTCCGGCTTTATAGTTTCTCGTGAGGCAAACGCCATGCCGAGACTCCTCAAAACTGTGATTCCCAGAATCAGGCGATCAATCAGAGACCGTGGCGTGGTGGCCAGCCTTTTCCGGAGCTACCTGCTGCCAGTCCATCTGGTGCATGAATACCGGTTGAATAGAGGGCTGCGTCGGTCCGGGTACCAGAGTGAGTTTGACCGGACGCACTGCGTCAATACCGATGGTGAATATGAGGGATGCACCTATCTCAGCGACCTAGAGATCCCGAGTCAAAACTGGATCGAAGGAATCAATTACATACCAATTGCCCCTGCAGAGTTCAACAGTGTCATGTTGTGTCTTGACATTGCATGGGAGGAATACACGTTTATCGACTATGGTTCTGGCAAAGGGCGCGCGTTGCTGCTGGCGTCTGAGTACCCATTCAAACGGATCATTGGTCTGGAGTTCTCCCCGCAATTGCATCTAGCTGCTGAAACAAACATCAGTCTGTACCGCTCTGGAAGTCAAAAATGCCGGAAGATTCAATCTCTGAATATCGACTTCACTCAGTTTGTTCTTCCCCAAGAGCCATTGGTTCTGTACTTTAATCATCCATGCCGGGAACGAGTGCTCGATGAGGTTGTAAAGAGGGTTGGCGATTTTCTGCTTACCAGTCCGCATCCTATGTATTTGGCATACTTGGCCGTGGGCCCTCAGCAGCATCAACGATTGTTATCCGGCGGATCTTTGGAGGAGATTTACCGAAGCCCAAATTTTCGCTTCATCATCTACCAACGAGTCGCATCATCTGACAGGCCTTAAGACCGTGCTGTTATGCTGGCCGCGCCACGGCGATCTGAACCAGGCCGTGGGGCGCGGAGCTGTGAAGCGCTGGATAGTACTTTTTGAGATGCATATTGGCAGAGGGAATCCCGGTTCTGGCAAAGGATTTTTCGCAATCCTGCGTGGATGGGCCGCGCATGTTTCCTTCCATGTAGGCCAGTCCAGGGCAACGCGTACACGTGCCAGCGTGACCACATCCCGAGCAGACCGGGAGATCGCGCAAGGTGATGGAGCGCACCTCGTTGAGTTGGTCGGAATGCAGCCAGATATCCATAAACTTTTGCCTGCGCACATTGCCGCTGGGTAAAGGGAACTGCACGCAGGGAAAGACGTCGCCATAGGGTGAGATGTAACACAGGGTATGGCCCGCGCTGCACGGATACGCATCGAAGGTGTCGTCATTCACCGGAGGGGGTGGGGAGCAGAACTCATCGACGTCGCCAACCAGATCTGATTTGCGGAACACCTCATGCAATTGAGGCACACCCAGGCCCAGCTGGAGAACGGACCGGTTTCCATCCATCATGGGTGTGATCGTCGGGTCGTTGGTGAACTCCGCGCCGCACTCCTCCGCGAGATTCCTCACTCCAGCCCAATCGTTGAGGTTCTGCATCATCAGGACATTCGCAACGATCACCTTTACACCGTGAGAGCGTAGCATGCGTATTCCGGCAAGAGAGCGTTTCAGCGATCCGGGAAGCAGCGTTATGGCATCGTGTACCTCGGGACGATGCGAGTAAATGCTGACCTGCACTTCCTGCACCGCAAGGTCATACAGGCGCTGTGCCTCTTTTTCGCGGATCATGAATGCGTTCGTCTTCACCTTAACGGAAAACATCAGAGCACGCGCATACTCAACCAGGTCGAGAAAGTCCCTGCGCATGAAGACTTCGCCGCCGCTGAAGGTAAGAAAGAAAACTCCTGCATCGGCAAGCTGGTCAAGCACGCCGCGAATCTCAAGAGTGGTCATCTCGCCGTGATCATCGTGGTCAAGGTAGCAGTGGACACAGCGCTCGTTGCAACGGTAGGTAACGTCGAGGTGCACGCTGAGCGGCACGCCCGAGGCCTGCGCGCGCTGTCCGATCTCTTCCATCAGGCTCATCGCGGCCCTCCACTTAATGGCTTCGCGGGACTAATTGGTTCTCCGGAAATCAGGAGAATGCCGTGGTTAGCCAGATCATTCACGAAACACTTGGCGTCTCGCGTGGCTTCCTCTGGGTCCACTGTAAATTGCGCGCATATCTTCTTCTCCACGATCTCGGCAAGTGGCGTTTGCCCGTCGGCTGACTGCCAGATAACGGTGCCCACGGGATTCAGCGTGAACAGAGTTGAATCTTTAGCAGACATGATCATCATTTCGCCATCAAGCGACCGTGCGGCCACTGCAACCGATCGGGCAATATAAATAGGACTCATGCAATCAGCTCCCACACACGTTGATCCGGCACAAACGTCAGCCGGTAGACAGGGACGCGAGACACCAATTCGCAGACCGACTCAAAGACCATGCTTACCAGTTCTGGGTCGTGGGCAAAGAACAGCACATTTTCCATGAGTCTCCGGACTGCAGCACTGCCCCTCACGGGCTCGATGGTGTTCTCAGGTCCTTTCTGCAAAAGATACAGAGCCGCCAATGGAGCCCGGACATTCTCACCCACCTTGGCCAACTCTCCCGCAAAAGGCGTGCCGTGAGCGATGTATCCATCTCCGTTGCGCGTGAGGTAGGAAATCTCGTCGGTGAGAACAGTCGCATCGGCGGGCGCCAGGCGCGAAATCGTTGTCTTTCCGGCGCCGGAAACGCCTGTAAACACGAAAGCCTTGCCGTTGCG
>Ga0126381_100001514_pt1 | contig 24919 bp, 23 predicted proteins | sample PanSoiMetPlot_28_FD_96465 | JGI IMG/M metagenome (GOLD analysis project Ga0126381, IMG submission 96465) | Tropical forest soil microbial communities from Panama - MetaG Plot_28 | ecosystem: Environmental > Terrestrial > Soil > Tropical forest > Bulk soil | place: Panama | collected 2016-02-17 | reverse complement strand
GGAAGCTCCGAGCTCGAAGTCGAGGTCGAGGTCGCGGGCGCGCGTCAGGACTTGCTCTACCGCGACGCGGATCTCGAGGCGGGCGAGGGGAGCACCGAGACACCGGTGGATCCCGACCCCGAAGGCCATGTGTCGGTTCGGCAGTCGGTCGGGAATGAGGGCGTCAGGATCGACGAACTCCTGGGGATCGCGGTTCGCGGATCCCCACATGAGGTAGACGCGCTCACCGGCGGGGACGACCACGCCGCCGAGTTCCACGTCGCGGGTCGTCAGGCGGCAGAGCCCGGGCACGGGGGATGAGAGGCGAAGCCACTCCTCAACGAGTGAGGGTAGGAGCGCAGGCTCCTCCCGCAGTCGTTCTCGCAGAGATCGCTCTCCGGCAAGCGAGAGAAGGCTCGCTCGTATCGCGAACGCGGTGTTGTCGAGCCCGGCCAAGAACAGGAAGAACGACGTGTCTACGGCTTCCTTCCGGGACAGGCGGCGACCCTGAACGTGAGCGCCGAGCACGGTGCTGATGAGATCGGTCCCCGGCCGGGATTCGCGCGCCTCGACGACCCGGTCGATGTACGACCACGCAGCCCGACTGGCCGCGGCGGATGATTCAGGGTCCTCGGAGCGGCCGTAGACAATCTGCTCGGCCCACTCGTGGAACTGGTCGAGCGGAGTGATGCCAAGCAGGTGGCAGGTCGTTGCCGTGGGGATTCGCCAGGCGTAGTCGCGAGACAGATCGTGAATCCCCTCAGTCAGCACAGGGTCGAGAAGATCGTTCGCGAGGCTGCGGACGAGCGGTTCGAGCGGTTCGATCTGCCTCGGCGAGAAGAAACTGATCAACGCCCGGCGGAGATCGGAGTGAAACGGCGGATCGGACTCCATGGGCAATAGTCGAGCGTCGGACTCAAGCGGCGGGATCAAGACACCCGAGGCCGACGAGAACGTCGCCGGATCGCGGGCTGCGGCGAAGACGTCCTCGTAACGGGCAACCGTCCAGAAGCCGCCCAACGACGTCGAGTGGGCTACGGGGCAGCGCTCCCGCATCGCCGCATAGGTCATAGGTGCGTTTCGGCGCATGGCCCAGTCGTCGGGATTGAAGGCCACGTCCCGGCCAAGTGATGTGTCAGCCATTGCAGGTCCCATCCGTGCACGAGTGATGGTCGCCATGACGGCATTCTGGGATCTGACTGAAGAGAAGTGGGATATCGGGCCTCATCCAGCTGCCTTCTTAACTCCGAGGACCATGCGAAGCTCGTCATGGACTGAGACGATGTGGGCCCTCATCGCATCTTCGGCTCCGCGCTCATTCCCATCCCGGATGGCTTGGAAGATCTCTGAATGACTCGTCATCGACGACGCCAACATCACGTTGAAAGGGAAAGCATCGATGGGGAGGAACATCGCGGCCCGGGCATCCTCGATAGCACTCCTCAGCATCGGATTCCTGGCTGCGTCGGCGACCGCCAGGTGGAATGCCGAATCCGACCGGCGAAACTCCGGCACGTTCCGTGTCACCGACATCTCCGTCAGTGCGCCCTCGAGGGCCTCCAGGTCGGCGGGGTCACGGCGTGCCGCGGCCAATCGCGCGGCATGAGACTCGGTGGCCTCCCGGAACTCGAGGATCGAATCGGTCGCGTCGAGCCGCGAGAGGAGACGCCGGCGCGTGTCCTCGGCTGAGATCGAGGGAGTGGAGACAGTCTGACCGGCGCGTGCCCCCAGCCGGGTCTGCACGTAGCCCTCGCCTTCGAGAAGCCGGAGGGCCTCTCGGAGGGTGACTCTCGAGACCTTGAGCTGGTCCGCTAGGACCCTTTCGGGCGGCAACGTGTCACCGGGCAGGAGCTGCCCGAGATGGATGGCCCGGTGGATCCGGTCCACCACTCGTTCGTACATCGCCGACACTTCGATGGGCCTGGCCAGGACCGTCGTCTGGTGCATCGCCACGGATACGGATTATGGTCTAAAGTTTAGACCAGTGTCAAGGTAGACCTCTGATCCGTAGAGCCTCCACCTTGGCTACCTCGTGCGGGCTCGGCATCTGTAGAAACCTGACCCGGATGCCCGGAAATGGAGGACATGCATGGATGTCAACCGTCACTCCGGCCGCGTGGCGCTGGTCACTGGCGCTGGGGCCGGAATCGGTCGCGCAGTCGCTAACCGTCTAGCCGCGGAAGGATGTGCCGTCGCGTGCACTGACGTGAAGCACGCTGCAGCGAGCCGCGTCGCGGAAAGTATCCGGGACGCGGGTGGCGACGCTGAGGCATTCGGGATGGACGTGGCTGAACGGGCGGAGGTCGAGGGAGCTCTCGAAGCGATCGCCATACGATTCGGTCATGTGAACTATGTCGTCAACAACGCTGGGATCGTCACTATGCGCTCGCTCGCCGACCTGTCGGACGAAGAGTGGGACAAGGTCCTCGGCGTCAACTTGAAGGGCCAGTTCATCGTGACCCAGCTCGCAGCGCCCCTGCTCGCGCAGAGCCCGCCGTCGGCCATCGTCAACCTGTCCACCGTCGAGGCAGAGGTGGTCGTCTCCTCGGGTGGGTTTTGCCAACCCCACTACAACGCCAGCAAGGGTGGGGTGAAAATGCTGACCAAGGCGGCGGCCGTCGAACTGGCCCGGCAGGGCACGCGCGTCAACGCGGTAGCCCCCGGCCCGGTGCGGACTGGCTTCATCCCAGGGGTAGATCCCGAGACGGTCGAGCTGCCAGCCGCCGCGAAGGAACGGCTGCTCGTCCCCCGGCTCGCCGAACCGGCTGACATCGCGGCGGCAGTGTCCTTCCTTCTCTCCGACGACGCCTCGTACATCACGGGCACTCAGCTAGTCGTGGACGGTGGGTGGCTGGCCCGATGAGCGCCAGATGGGGTCGTTGATGCCGGCCGTAAGACTGTCCTGGTAGGGGAGCCGTCCATGTGGCCGAGGTGCGCCGCCAGCAGCCAGGACAGCGGTTTCGTCTGGTGCCCAGGCCCGGCGTGGTTGACCTTGAGCTCGCTCTAGCATCCAGACTCGTGCTCAGCGCCCGGGCCGATCGGGTGGCTGGAGAGGAACCCCGCATGAAATACCGCACGATTGGCACGGACCCGAAGGCCCGCCGCGAGGTGAGCGCGCTCAGCCTGGGCACGATGCATTTCGGCACGGCGACGGACGAGGCGACCTCGTTCGCGATCCTGGACCGGTACGTGGAGGCCGGCGGCACATTCATCGACACCGCCGACAACTACGCCTTCTGGACAGGCACCCAAGGAGGGGAGAGCGAGGAACTGCTGGGCCGGTGGCGGCGGAGCCGTGGCGTCGGCGATGAGATCGTGATCGCAACCAAGGTCGGCGCCCGGCCGCTGGCCCCGGGCACCAGCTTTACCGACAACGCCGAAGGATTGTCGGCCCGCGTCATCCACGAGTCTTCCGAACGCAGCCGGGACCGGCTCGGCATGTCGCGGCTGGACTTGCTTTACGCGCATATCGACGATCCGGCGGTGCCGCTGGGCGAGACCGTGGAGGCTTTCGCCGCGCTGGTGGCCGAGGGAGCCGTGGGCCTGCTGGGGGTCAGCAATCACTGGACGTGGCGGGTGGAACGGGCCCGCAGTTTGGCTGCCGCTGCTGGGCTGCCCGGCTATGAGGTGCTGCAGTACCAGCACAGCTACCTGCGGCCTCGCACCGACCTGCCGGGCCTGCTCTCCACGGACGGCATGTATGGCGTGGCGGGCGGCGACCTGCTCAGCTACCTGCGGGCCGAACCGCAGCTCACGATGGTCGCTTACTCGCCACTGCTTAAGGGCGGCTACGTGCGCCAGGACAAGCCGCTGGACGCCGAGTACGACCACCCGGGTACGACCGTCCGGCTGGCGGCGCTGGGGGAGGTGGCCAAGGACGCCGGCGCGACGGTCAACCAGGTAGTGCTGGCCTGGCTGATCGGTGAGGAGGTCCCAGTGATCCCGCTAGTCGGTGCCTCCTCAGTAACGCAACTGGACGAGAGCCTGGCCGCGGTGGACCTGGAGCTGACCGCGGAGCAGCGCACGAGGTTGGACGCGGCCCGCTGACGTGGCGCCAGGCACCCGTAAGATTCGGCCATGCTTCACCGGCGAGCAGTCCTTTAGGTGAGAACAGTCAATGTGCGATGGCCCGATATCGGGTGACTCAGACGGTCTGGATCATCCAGCCGCCGTCGACGACGAGGTCAGCGCCGGTGATGAAAGATGCCTCCTCCGATAGGAGGAACGCCGCCGCAGCGGCGATGTCCGTCGGAGTACCCAGCCGTCGCAGCGGGGTACGGCGTTCCATCGACTCCCGGCGCCGGGGGTCCTCCGCATACAAGGGCTCGACCATAGGGGTGAGGATCGCTCCCGGGCAGATGGTGTTGCAGCGGATACCCTCAGGGCCTAGTTGCTCGGCGAGCGATCTGGTGAACGAGACGACCGCCGCCTTGCTGACCTGGTAGGCGTCCATCGGGGTATCCATGTTGCGCAGCCCGGCGATGCTGGCGATGTTGACGATCGCTCGACCCGCGCCGCGACGCAGCAGGGGAAGCGCAGCGATGCACAGCCGGCGCGTGACCCCGAAGTTAACGTCGATCACCCGCTGCCAGGTGTTCTCGTCGACGCAGGGTGCCGGACCGTCGTGGCCCAGCAACGCCACCCCCGCAGCGTTCACCAGATAGTCGAGCGTTCCGCCGAGCGGTGGCTGGGCGAGCAGGGCCTCGACGGCTCCGGGGCTGGTCAGGTCACCGATCACTGGGTGGATGCCCGGACGGTCGGATCCGGTTGCCCGGATGTCGGCTCCCACCACCGACACCCCGGAACCGGCTAGTCGCTCGGCGATCGCCAGGCCGATACCACTGGCGCTTCCGGTGACGACCGCAATCCGGGAGCCCGTCCTCATCGCGCCGCGACGTCGGTCATGGCTGCCTTCAGCCGCGCGGCGGCGAAATCCATGGCGTCGCGGGCCTCGTCCCACATCATGTCCAGGCCGAAAAAGCCGTGCAGCATCCCGGCGTACTGCCGGGCTTGCACTGGAACCCCGGCCTTCTCCAGCGCAGCGGCGTACAACTCGGCCTGTGGGCGGATCGGGTCGCACTCGGCTATGACCACCGTTGCGGGTGGCAGCCCGGTCAGGTCGGCCAGCAACGGCGAGACCCGTGGATCGGTGCTTTGGGACGGGTCAGCGAGGTAGTTGTCCTGGTGCCACTGCAACTCGTCGCGGAAGAGCATGATGCCTTCGTACTCTGGATCGAAGCCGACGTCGAGGTCACACGTGGTCACGGGATAGACGAGCAACTGGTGCCGGATCCGGACTGAGGCATCATTGCGCAGCACTGCCGCGGTAACGGTCGCGAGATTGCCCCCAGCGCTGTCTCCCCCGACCGCGATCCGCGATGGGTCAGTGTCCAGCCGATCGGCGTGCGCGGACACCCACCGCACGGAGTCGACGGCGTCGTTAACCGCGGTGGGGAACCGCCACTCCGGGGCGAGCCGGTACCCAACGTTGACGACCGTCATGCCGGTGGCGATGGCGAGCCGGCGGGCCAGCCCGTCGTGACTGTCGAGGCTGCCGATCAGCCACCCCCCGCCGTGGAACCAGACGAGGACCGGTCCGCCCGCGACCGCGTCGGCGGAGCGGTACATCCGCGCGGGGATCGATGCGCCGTCCGTCGCCGGGACGATCAGGTCCTGGGAGACGGCGATATCGGGCTTGGGCAACTCAGCCCAGTCGGATTCGAGGTTGCGGCGGGCCTCGCTGACCGGCAGGAGGTGGGCGTTCGGGCGGCCCGACGCCTTGGCGTCAGCGATCAGCTTGGCGGCTGTGGGATGAAGCGGCATGTCGGTCTCCATAGGGTCGGGGCCGGAGAAGGTGACGACGCCGGGAGGCGGCGTCGAGCAGCCAGCCCACGAGTGCGTCGTAATTGTGCGGGTCGGCGAGCTTCTCGGGGTGCCACTGGATGCCGAGGACGGGCGCCTCCGGGTGCTCGACCGCCTCGGGGGTGCCGTCGTCGGCCCAGGCGACGATACGCAGCCCTGGCCCGGGTTCCTGGACAGCCTGGTGGTGCATGGAGTTCACGTGCAGCGAGTCGCTCCGCATGATCGCGTGCAGTCGGCTGCCGGGAGTGACCCGGACGTGCTGGATCGGTTCGGCGCTCTCCTCCAGGAGCAGGTGCCCGGTCACGTGCATGTGCAGGGTTCCGCCGAGGGCGACGTTGAGGACCTGGATTCCGCGGCAGACGCCGAGGACGGGGAGCCCGCGGGCCAGCGCTGCGCGGATCAGCTCGAGCTCGAAGTCGTCACGATCGGGGTCGGCATGGTACTGATACGGCCCAGACCACGAACGGTAGCGCGCCGGGTGCACGTCGGCCCCACCGGTCAGGAGTACGCCGTCGATCCGGCTCACGAGTGATGCTACCGACGCCGGGTCGGACGGCACGAGGACGGCGACGGCGCCATTCTCGTGGAACGGGCGGAAATATGCGCTCTCGCACGCAAGCGCGGGCCAGGGGCCGCCCCAGCGCTCGCCGATGTCCTGCAGGAAGCCGGTGACGGCGATGACAGGCGGGGTGGCGGATCGCGCGGCGCTCATGCGATCAGATCCTGGTGAAGTAGCGGCGCGACCGTGTCGAGCTCACCCGCCGCCACCACCCGCTGATCCCCGTCGGTGGTCATCGGCCCTCCCAGGCCCAGCGTCATCGTCACGTGACCGCCCATCCGACTACAGCGCCGTGTATCCGCCGTCGGCGACGACGGTGGTCGCGGTGATGTACGACGCAGCGTCGCTCAGCAGGAAGCAGATGACCGCCGCCATCTCCTCCGGGCGGGCGTACCGCTTGATCAGCAGGTGCGACGCGAATGCGGCCGGCAGTTCGGCATTGCCGCCGTGCGCCCCGGCCGTCATCGGTGTCGCGACGGGACCCGGTGCCACGGCGTTGACCCGGATGCCATCGGCGGCGTACTCGTGCGCCAGGTTCTTGGTCAGCATGTCCAGGCCCGCCTTCGCCGCGGCGTAGTGCGGCGTCGAGTGGGGATCCACCAGTGCCACGACCCGGCATGCCTCGACCGAGGTGACGTTGACAATGCTCGGGGAGGGAGCCGCCCGCAAGTGCGGCAGGCACGCCCTAGCGATGTTGAACGCGCCGACCAGGTTGACCGACAGCATCCGTGACCAGTCCTCAGCGGTCAGCGATGCCGGCTCGACCCGCTGGTGGATGCCGGCGCAATGGGCGACGTAAGACAGTCGCCTGTCACCGAGCAGCCGGGTGACCGTGCCCGCGACCTGCCGCTCGTTGGCGACGTCCGCTGCCTCGCCGCGGCACCCAGGCCCGAGCTCCGCCGCGGCAGCTATCGCCCCGTCGCCGTCCCGGTCGAGCAGTAGCACGGTGAGGCCGGCGCTTGCCAGCGTCGCGGCGGTGACCCGTCCGATGCCGGAGGCAGCGCCGGTCACTAGCGCAGTGTCCCCTGCGTACGTAAATGGGTGCTGCGCGGTCATGTGACGAGCGCCCCGCCGTCCACGACCAGCGTCTGACCCGTGACGTATGAGGCGTCGGCCGACAGCAGGAACTCGACGACCGAGGCCACCTCCTCCGGTTCGCCGAGCCGGCCGAGGGCGATCCGCGGCACCGACCCGTCCTCACCGCCGGAGATGGCCTGCATGGACGGGCTCATCGGGCAGCGTATGACCCCTGGGGCGACGTTGTTGACCCGGATGCGCCGGGGCGCGAGCTCGACCGACAGGTAGCTCGTGTATGCCGCCACGGCCGCCTTCGTCCCACCGTAAACCGAGGCCCCGACGAACCGGCCGGTGTGGCCGGTGATGCTGCCGATGTTCACGATCGCACCGCCATCCTCGATCGAGTCGGCGAAAGCGTCCGTGACCCGCGCCATGCCAGCGAGATTAGTCTCGAACATGGCGGTCATCATCTCGCCGGAGAGCTTGCCGATGAACGTGTCGCGCAGGATGCCCGCACAGTTCACCAGCCCGGTTATCGGTCCGCTGCCGGCCACAATTCCCGCGGCCTGGTCAACGCTCTTCCGGTCTCTCACGTCCAGGACGACGGCCGAGACCGAATCGCCCAGGTCCTCCCATCGGACCTGCGCAACGGCCTGCCCCAGGTCGGCAGCGATCGCCGACCATCCGCGGTCGGCGAGACGGCGGCATATCGCCAACCCGATGCACCCGGCTCCGCCGGTGACCACGACTCGTCCTGTCACGCTTCCCCCTCGGGTCGAGCACATCGACAGCACCCGGCAGATCGCCGGCATGTGGCTGCGCACCGGTTCCTCCGCGAGTTCACCCCGCCGCTCCGCGCGCCGCGGGTGAGGGAGGGCCGCCCGCGGAGTCCTGCCGGCTGATCCGGAACCCGCGGTATCCCTCGGCAACGACCCGCCGGCACTCGTCCCGGTAGGCGCCGCAGCCACCCACGTAGACGCTGAATGTCCGCGGCTTGCCCGGGATGTTAGCCCCGACGTACCAGGAGTTCGCCTGGGGGTACAGCGTGGCGGCCGCCAACGCGTCCACGTGCGCGGTCCACCGATCCTCGGCCTCGGCCGTCGCCTCAATCGTGTCGGCGCCGTAGTCGCGCAGGCGAGCGATGCAGTCAGCGATCCAGTCGACATGCTGCTCGATCGAGACCACCATGTTGCTCAGAACGGAGGGGCTGCCCGGGCCGGTGACCATGAACAAATTGGGGAAGCCGGCCGTCTGCAGACCGAGCAGCGTGCGGGGACCGGCCGACCACTTCGCGCGGAGCGGCACGCCCCCTCGGCCCTGAATGTCGATCGCGGTGAGCGCACCGGTGATCGCGTCGAACCCGACGGCGAACACGATCACGTCGAGCGGGATGTGCCGGTCGCCAACCCGGATGCCGGTCGCGGAAATGCGGTCGATCGACTGCGTGCGCAGGTCGATCAACTCGACATTGCTCCGGTTGTAGGTCTCGAAGTACCCCGTGTCGACGCAGGTGCGTTTGGTGCCGATGTGATGCACGGGCGACAGGCGGCGGGCCACAGCCGGATCCTCGACCAGCGCGGTGATCTTCCCGCGGGCGAAGTCTTGGGCGTAGCGGTTTGACTCCTCGCTGGTGAACATGTCAGTGAACGCGAATGACAGCGCAGGGACGCCGCCGCGCCGCCACCCCTCCTCGTAGCGCCGACGGCGCTCTTCCGCCGTCACCTCGACGGCTCTGCGCGTCGGGGGCGGGAGGGGGATGCCGGGATCGGACTCCCGGCACACCTCCCGCCGGGCGGGATAGTGCGCGACCGTGGCCGCGAGCTCGCCAGGCGCGAGCGGACGGTTCCAGGCCGGCATGCTGTAGTTCGGCGTCCGCTGCAGCACGTACATCCTGGCGACATCCGGCGCGATCGTGGTGATGACCTGGATGCCCGAGGACCCGGTGCCGACGACCGCGACGCGACGGTTCCTCAAGTCCACCGGGTGGTGCGGCCAGTGCCCGGTGTGGAACCACTCGCCTTCGAACCTGTCGAGTCCGGGGATATCCGGCGGCTTTGCCATCGACAGGTTGCCGGTCGCCATCACGCAGAAACGCGCCTGCAGCGCATGCCCGTCACCGGTCGACAGCACCCAGCGGGCGGCGCTCTCGTCGTACCTCGCAGCGGTGACGGTGGCGCCGAATCTGATGTCACGCCTCAGGTCGAGCCTGTCGGCCACATGTTCGAGGTAACGCAGGATCTCTGGCTGCGGCGGGTAACGCTCGGTCCACGTCCATTCGCGCAGCAGGTCATCGGAGAACGAGTAGCAATAGTCGACGCTCTCGACGTCGCAACGTGCCCCGGGATAGCGATTCCAGTACCACGTGCCCCCGACCGCCGACCCGCGCTCCAGCACCAGAGCGCGCAGCCCCATGCTCCGCAGCCGATGGAGCATGTACAGGCCGGAGAACCCGGCACCGACGACCAGGACGTCATAGAGCGGCTCGCCGGGGATCGGGTCGGTCGGCATCGGATGGCGCCTCAAGTCACGTGGTTCCTGGTGGTGTCCGCGTTGCGCGTTGTCAGGCGCAAGGCGGCATGGTAGGCGGCGCACACGTCCTCCCGGCTCCACGGTTCGGGAGCGAGCGCCAACGACGGGTCCGCCATAGCCAGGTCGGCGAGCGAGTCGACCTCTTGGCCGGCGATCCCGAGATCGGACAGGACCGGGAACTCCAACTTAGCCAGGATGCTCTGGACCGCCCGGACGGCCCGCCTGCCATCGCGGGCGGAGTCGGGGGGTTCTCCTAGCGCGTCGGCGACCAGCTCCAGCAGGCCGGGCACGAATCGGCGTTCCCGTTCGAGCGTCTCAGCGAGTACCAAGCCAACGGTGAGGCCGTGGGGGGCTTCGCGGATGCTTGCGATCGCCTGGCCCATCGCATGCTCCGCCGCGCAGTCTGACAGGTTCATTGTCAGGCCGGCCATGAGGCTGGCGCAGGCCATCCGCGAGCGGGCGACAGGATCGTGGCCGTCGCGGTAGGCAGGTACCAATGACTGCCCGGCGAGCCGGATCGCCTCCAGCCCGATCGCTTGGGCGACGGGGGTCCGGACCCTGGCAATCACGCCGGCGATGGCCTGGGCGAGTGCGTCGATGCCCGTGTTGGCCGTCATCCGCGGCGTCATGCTGACCGTGAGCACCGGATCGACCAGGGCGTACTGCGCCCGCAGGTTCGGGTGCGCGATTCCGGCCTTGCGGCCCGACACCGGGTTCGTCACTACCACCCCGCCAGAGACCTCCGAACCGGTGCCGGCGGTGGTGGGGATCGCGATCAGCGGAACCGTTGGCTCGGGACGGTCCCGGGCCGCGGCGGCTTCAGCGAATGGCCGCTCGAGCTGGAGGCACAGCCTGGCGGCCTTGGCTGTGTCGATCACCGACCCGCCCCCAAGGGCCACGATGAGGTCAGGCGACGCCTCACGCACCGCGTCGGCGACCTGGTCGACAGTGGCGACGGTCGGTTCCCCCGGCGGCCGTTCGAAGACCCCCGGCATCTGGCCGGGAATGTCGTTCAGCCTCGCCAGCAGATCACCCGCGGCTGGGTTGAGATCGGCGATTCCCTGGTCGACCATGATCGCCGGGTTGCGGGCGCCCAGCTCGGCGATAAGGCCGGGCAGCGCCGTCGCCGTTCCTTCCCCGAACGTGATGCGCACGGGGAGGTGGTTGGTGAAGGGCGGGATGACGGCACTCATCCGGCTCTTAGCACCGCCACCCCGATCTCACCGCGGGAAGGCACTCGCATCCACCTCGATCTCAGCCGCCGCCGCCTGGAAGCACTCGATGGGCATCCGCACGACACCCGCGCCGATCTGGCCCCCGCCTTTGCCGGCCAGCCCGGCGTCGAGTACTGGGATGACCCCGGTCCGTAGGACCTTCCGCACGTCAATGCCGACCGGCGTGCCGCGGTAGTCGAAGACGGGGATGCGGTAGTGCGGATGCTCAGCGACGGTGATGTCGTACATCGCGAGGTTGAGGTTCATCATGGCGCCGGCCGATCCGCCCTGGTAGTTCTGTAGCGGGAAGGCGGCCGCCTGCGCGAACCCTCCGAGCCCGACAGTCTCTGTGATGGGGCTCTCGCCGCCGATCCACTCCAGGTCGTCGGCCGTGTGACCCTCGAAGAACCGGGCCTCGACGGAGGGAAACGGGCCGGGATGCCAGGCATCCCCGAGACCGCTCACGCGGATGCCGGTGCCCTGGCACCAGATGGTCATCGCGGTGACGACGGTGGAGCCCTCGACGCCGTGGCCGGCGTCGGCGGCGGCCTTGCCGGCGGCCATGCTCAGCCGCAGGAAGAAGTAGTCGCTGGCGGCCAGGTACTCGAGCGTGCGCCGGGCCTCCTCCTGCGAGTTCACGGCGTCGGCCAGCAGGTGCGGGAACAGCTCGCGCCCGAACAGCAGCGTGGCCGCGGTGTTCCGGCTGTGCAGTTCGTCACCCATGTGCAGGGCGCGGCGCATGAGCGGCCGCAGCGGGACACCGTCGTTTGCGCGGACGGCGCGCCGCAGCGTCGGGGCGACGACGTGCTCAAGGAAGCGCAACTGGTCACGGACGCCGGCGTCGTACGCGCCGTAGTTGAGCCGGCGGCGCGACTCGCCTTCGTAGAAGTTGCAGAAGCCGCGGTTGCCGGCCGTCGCGTTCTCGACCACGAATACCGGCATCGATGCCGTGTAAATCCCTGCGACCGACGCGACGCACCCGTGGTCGTGGCATCCCTCGACGACGATCGCGCCGCTGTTCAGCTTGTTCACCGCATCGTTCTGGTCGTCGGCCAGACCTTCGTACAGGGCGCCAAATACGATGGCGTCGCGCTGGCCGCCCGAGTAGGCGTCGAACGGCACGGTCGGCCCGGACGTGAGGATCATGTTCGGCTGCATCCCCGGCAGGGCCTCGCCCGCCGGCTGGATGTCGATCAAGACGGGCTCGGCCGTGCAGATCCGCTCGACGGCGAGGTCGTTAGGGTCCATCAACCGGCCGCTCCGGTGAGGTGGCCGACGAACACCGGTGCCACGTCCCCGGCAGAAGCGTCAGGCTGCGTGGGTTTGAGACTGTAGCCGCACTCCTGATGCTGGCTGCTGCCTAGAAGGTCGCCGACCAGGACGGCTTCGAGTGTCATGCCGGTCCACCCTCTCGTCGTGCCGCGAGCACCGGTCAGCGCCGGGCCACGGCCGCGGACACCTGGTCTAATCTCTGGACCTTTGACGTGATCGTAGGGAGTTACCATGAGCGCTGTCAACGACGTGTCCGCCAGCGAAGTGCCTGGGAAGCGACTCATGAGCGACGGGGATGAGGCTTCACGCGCCGGAACGGGTAACGGACGATCCCTCGACAGTTACCGGTCTCTCGACGTCGGCGGTCTTACGCGAGTGCTCGAAGAACACATCGCCACTCCGGCGGACCTGGTTCGCTCATTCCGCGAGCTTCATGATGCCATCGACCGGAACGGTCCGGCCGTCAACTCTGTGTCGCAGATCCGGGAGGTGTTCCCCGAGGACGACGATGGCGACCGGCATGGACTCCTCGGGGGGATCCCGGTTCTGGTTAAGGACTGCATCGACACGACCGACGGGCTGCTCTCGACGTGCGGCTCGCTGGCGCTGAAGGAGGCGCGCCCCCACCGCCAGGCCGCGGTCGTCGAGCAGCTGCTCCGGGCCGGAGCTCGCATCGTCGGCAAGGCCAATCTGTCCGAATGGGGGAACTTCCGGTCGAACCGTGGCGTAAGCGGTTGGAGCGCCTATGGCGGGCTGACACGGAATCCGCATGCCCTGGACCGCAGTCCTGGCGGTTCGAGCAGCGGCTCGGCCGCGGCGGTCGCCGCGGGACTGGTGCCGGTCGCGATTGGTACGGAAACCCATGGGTCGGTGATCTGCCCATCGGCAGCCTGCGGGGTGGTCGGGGTCAAGACGACTGTGGGCCTGATCTCCGGTGACGGGGTACAGCCCGTTGGCCCTAGCCAGGACACCGTCGGGGTGATAGCGCGGTGCGTCCGGGATGCCGCGTTGGCTCTTGCGGTCGTGACGGCGCCCGATCGCGGGTCACCTTCGGGCTACCTCCTGGCGGCTGGACAGGGCGTCAACGGGCTACGGATCGGCGTTGCCCGCACGACGTCATGGGGCCGGCACAGCGGTCTGGACGCGTTGGCCGAGCGCGCGCTGTCCGGTCTGTCGGCGCGTGGCGCCGAGATCGTTGATGATGCCGACATCCCCACCGCGCAGGAGCTGGCAGAGGCCTGGGAGGGAGCCGAAGGCCGACTGCTGCTTTCTGAGTTCGCCCCAGCCGTCGAGAGCTTCCTGCGCAGGCGCGACGGAGGACCAAAGACACTCGCGGAGCTGGTCGCCTTCAACGCCGCGGAACCTGCCGAGTTGCGGTGGTTCGGGCAGGAGATGTTCGAGGCCGCGCTGCAAGCGGATCCCCTGGGCAGCGACGCCTACCGCGCGGCGGCCGCTGAGCTCGCACGGATGTCGCGGCACGAGGGGATCGACCTCGCCGTGGCCAACTCGCAGGCCGACGTACTGGTCGCGCCCACAATGCCGCCCGCGTGGAAAACGGACCTGGTGAACGGCGACCCCGATGGCTTCGCCAGTGCGGCCGCAGCACCCGCGATCGCCGGGTATCCGGCGGTGACCGTGCCCCTCGGGCTGGTCGAGTTTCTGCCGGTGGGCATCACCATCATGGGGAGCGCCTGGTCGGAAGCGACCCTGCTGCGCGTGGCAGGTGCTGTCGAGGACGTGATGGGCCGCTGCCCGGCGCCGGAGTTTCGTCCGCCGTCGCCGGGCTGAGTCGCTTGGTGATCTTCTCGGCCGTGTACTTGTTGCGTCCTGCCTGCTCGGATGCCTGATTGTGCCGGGTTGACCTATCCAAGGACGCCGTGGCGCTGGTGCCGGGTGAGAACGGGAGCTGTGCCGTCAGGTGGCGCGGGTCTGCTATCAGCCGGGCGGCCGACTGACCAGCCATGACGTCTTGACACTGCACAATCGCCCTACTTAAGCTCACGGCTCAAAGGTCCTTGCATTAGACCTCCCCACGGGCCCAGAGCATCGCCATGGCACGGCGGCTGGGGGCAGCTCCGGCTAACCTGCTCGGTGGCCACGCGATGGTAAGGGGCGACTGTGAAATGACCGCCGAGAAGCTTGCCGATCAGCCACAAGAGGGACTGCGCGCCAACGCCGTCGGCCTGGCCGATGTCATGTTCACCTCCATTACCACCATGGCGCCGGCCGCCGGAGCAGCCTTCTCTATCACCGTCGGTGCGCTGTTCGCGGGAGGCGCCCTGTCCGCCGGTGTCGCGATCGCCCTGATCGGCTGCCTGTTCACGGCGCTGTCGATCGGGCAGATGGCGAAGCACCTGCCGTCGGCAGGCGGCATGTACACCTACATCGCCCGCGGCCTTGGAACGAAGCTGGGCTTCCTGGCCGGCTGGGGATTCGACCTGGGGTACACGATGGCGGTACCGCTCGTCAGCGTACTCTTCGGCAACATCCTCGCCAGCACATTGTCGACGCATTTTGGGTTGGCCTACAACGTCTGGTGGCCGATCGGCTCGATCTTCTGTGTTGCGCTCGTCGCGTCAATCAACTACTTCGGCATCCTGGTGAGCACGCGTTTCGGGATCATCCTGGGCACCTTTGAGATCCTGGTGATGATCGCGCTGTCGATCACGCTGATCGTCAGCGCCGGCTCGCGCAACACGTTCTCCGTGTTCACCACGCACTACGCCACCGTGCCCGGGTTCAAGGGCATGTCCGGCATCTTCGCCGGATCGGTGTACGCCGTGCTCGCCTTCATCGGGTTTGACGCCGCCGCGCCGCTAGCAGAGGAGACCAGGAACCCGACCCGAAATGTCGGCCGCGCCGTTGTCGGCTCATGCCTGCTGGTGGGCTTGTTCTACGTACTATGCACCTACGCGGCCACCGTGTATTTCGGGCCGAACCGGTTCGTCCAGTTCTTCACCGCCGGCGGCGGCAACCCGTGGAACCTCATGGCCACCGCGGTCTGGGGCATCGGCTGGGTCTTCCTGTTCATCGCGTTCCTCAACTCGAGCGCCGCATGTTCGAACGGAGCCGGCTGCGCCGCCACGCGGTGCGTGTGGGCGATGGGCCGCATCCGCGTTCTCCCGCATTTGTTCGGCCGGACGCAGGGCCGCTTCAGGTCGCCCTACATCGCGGTCCTCGCCGTATTCGGAGTGGGGCTGATAATAACCCTGTGGCTCGGCGAGCAGTACGGCCCGACAATCGCCTTCGCCCTTATCGGCACCATCATCACCGGAGCCATCCTGCCGATCTACATCGCGGTGAACATCTCCTGCATCGTCTATTTCTGGCGGGACCGCCGGGCCGAATTCAACGTGGTGAAGCACCTGCTCTTCCCGATACTCGGCATCGCGCTGTTCGTTCCTGGCTTCTTCACCAACTTCGGTATCCCGATATTCAAGTTCATCAGCAAACTGAGCTACCCGCTGGACCTGGCAGGATACGTCGTCGGCGCCTGGTATGCCATCGGCATTGTCCTGATGATCTACTACTCGGTCCGTCACCCGGAGCGGATCCGGGACACGCGGAAGGTGTTCATCGAGGCCGAGACGCCTCAGCCGACCGAATCCCCGGCCGTGTGAACGCCGAGCGCCAGCAGGCCGACAGCGGCCCCGGCGGCTGCGAACACGAGCCGACGAGATACCCGGGCCGGGCGGAAGGTGGCCATGGTGGCCGACGCGACTTCTGGCCGTCTCCCGCCGGATTGAGCATCAGGCCGGCTGGTCAACCCGCAAGTTCACTAAGACCACCCGGCGTTACCGCACCATCCAGATCTGCGGGCGGGACGAAGGGTGATAGACAGTTCCCGGGCCGCCAGGCTAAGTTCGACATATATAAAGGCCTTTCGTCCCTGGCCGGTGCCACACGCATGCCTCATTGTCTGATTAGCCGGGAACTCCGGGATGCTCAGCTGGGTAATTGGAGGGCCGATGTACGAGAAACTACTGGTGGCTGTAGACCACTCAAAGGCCACTGAGCGGGTGCTCGGCGCGGCACGGGACCTGGCAGCGCTGTCCGGCGGCGAGGTGTGGGTCCTGCACCTGAGGGAACGCGAGATCCTGCCAAAGGCGGGGGGGATGGTGGCGTCGGACGAGCTGACTGACGAAGCGCAGGCTCAGGTCGACTCTGCGGTCGGGGAGTTGACGAAGGCGGGTATCAAGGCGCATGGAGTGCTGCGGAGTACGCTCTACGGTTACGCCGCCCGCGAGATCGTCGAGGATGCCAAGAGCCTCGACGTCGGCGTGATCATCTTGGGCTCACGAGGACGAGGCGACCTGGCCGGGCTGGTCCTCGGCAGCACGGCGCACAAGGTGATCCACCTGTCCGACCGGCCCGTGCTTGTGGTCCGCTAAGTAGCCGGCAAACTCGCCATCTGGGCCGCAGCCTCGCACCCCGTACCTGCGTTCCAAGATCCCTCTGGCTTCCACACGGCTTGTGCGACGGCTGGACTCTGCCAACGACAATGGGCTAATCTGCAGACCAGAGAACCATGCGAGGGGTCGGAGGCTGAGCGGAGGAACCATGTCGCGGGTGGAATTCGGTTTCGTTGCTGCCGCCGCGGACAGGGCTGGCACGTCCGACGCGGACCTCTACCAGACCCTGCTCAGCGACGTCGACTACCACGCAGGGCTGGGCTTCACTACCGCGTGGATCATTGAGCATCACTTCAGCGACTACTTCCCTACGCCCAACCCCCTGCTGCTTCTGGGGCACGTGGCGGCCCGACGCCCAGAGGTATCGCTTGGCACTTGTGTCCTTGTTACGCCCTGGTATGACCCGCTGCGCCTGGCCGAAGACATCGCGACCGTCAGTTTGCTTACCGATCGCCATATGCACCTCGGCCTCGGGCGGGGCACCGCAAAGTATGAATACGATGCCTTCGGCATCAACATGGACGAAGGCCGAGATCGGTTCCGCGAAACGTACGAGATTCTCACCCGCGCGCTTTCCGGCGAGTATTTTTCCTATCCGGGCAAATACCTAACCGTGCCTAAGAGGATTCGCCTGCGACCGCGTGTCGCGGGAGTGTCATCTGACCGCATTCATCTGTATGGGGCCATTGGCACGCCTGGCACAGCCGGGGTGATGGCAGATATGGGCTTGCCTCCCATCTGCACCAGCCTCGGCGACCTTAACATCCAACGACGAATTCTTGATAACTGGCGGCAATCAACGTCCGCGCTCGGTCACAATACCGACCGAACTTTCCCGATGATGGTAAATTGCATCATTGCTGACACGGATGCGCAAGCAATCGCGCTCGCCCAGGAGTACATCCCACGATTCATGCAAGCGCAGGTCGACCATTACACCCCAGACGAGACGGATTGGGAAAATCTGCCGAGCTACGCAGGATGGAAGGCCCAGTTCGAGAGCTTGAAGGCCAAGACCAACCCTGCCAACATTCCCAAGTGGACTGAAGGCCAGCTTGTGGGAAGCCCAGAAACGGTGATTCGGAAGACGCGGGAATTCATCGATGCTGGCTTTAACCACCTCCTGCTCCATACGGCGACACCAGGCGTGCCGCATCAAGTTCGCAGGGAGTGGGCATCCCGCTTTGCCCACGAGGTTGCGCCAGAGTTCGCCTCGGTACTGAGCGGCCATCTTCCTGCCGCAGACGCCTGATCGGATGGCCACGATATCAGTGGCCATGCCCGCCGCGTACGATACGTCACGGGGCAGGCGGCGGAATAAGACTTGAAATTGCTCTCAGCTGACCGAGGATGGCGCTTACGTTGCTGCGGTCGACGTGAAACCAGGCGCGCTCCAGCAACGTCCAGCAAGCTCACCAGCAGCCCAAGTATCAGGGTAGAGGGTTCACTCATCAGAGATGGCGCGACGTCGGCTTTGACCTGCGCTGCCGTTACCTGGCGCCAGGCTTGGCCCGTCGGGACGGCTGCGACCGGGTTCGCCGCGGAAGTCCTTCTACCATCTGCCGCATTCCCGCCCGCGTGGTTTCGATGTGATCACGGGCCGCTTGCTCAGCCGCTTCGGGGTCCTCGGCCGCGATGGCTTCGAAGAGCTCGTCATGGGATCTGTGAGCGTTGTCGGCAAGCCGATCGAAGATCCGCCCGACAGGATAGAAGAGCTGGGCGCGAGAATCCTCGACGGCGCGCAGCAGATAGTCATTACGCGATGCTCGGGCGATAGATATATGAAAGGCGGAATCAAGTGCGATGAAGCTCGCCACATCTTCTGTTTGCTGCTCGGCAGAGGGTTTGCTCACGAGCTCACGCATCGCGCCGAGTTCTCCTGTCATTCGTTGCAGGTCCTGCTTGCGCCGCCGTTGTGCTGCCAGCCGTGCTGCGGCGACCTCGATGGCTATCCGAAAATCGAGAAGGTCTTCAAAGGCAGTCACATCACGGCGGATACGATCCAAAGTCTGGTTTTCTAGGTTTTGGAAAGGTTCGATTGTTGCGCCGCCTGCAGATCCCCGGCGCGTGGTCACCAGGCCCTCACCTTCCAGCGTCCGGAGGGCTTCTCGAACGGTGGTTCGCGAAACAGCTAGCTGACGCGCCAGCTCACGCTCCGGCGGAAGCTTGTCACCGGGGAGGAACCGGCCAAGAAAGATGGCCCGCTTCACCTGGTCGACGACGAGCTCATACGCTGCCACCTGCTGGACAGGGTGGATGCCGGTCGTCAGGACGTTCCCGGCCATGGCTCGCCCCCTCTTTGGTGTCTAGTGGTGTCAAAATGCACGCACGGCCGCATGTGTCGATCTAGCAATGCGGCACAGGACCGCGGTTGTTGACAGCGTATCGGATCCTTGGTCGACCGTTGTAATGGCCTGGCCAGCGACCCGTAGCCATGGCGATAGCGGGACCGCGGGTTCGTCCGCGGATAGCCAGAGATGATGGCACCCTTGTGCAGCAGGTTCTGCTCGGCCGTCTCGGCGAAGCAGGCGGAATCGCGACAGCCGTCGCCTCCTTACTCTCCCCCACTCACCTCCGAGGCGCCGTAACAACGGCACATCATCCGTGTCGACGGTGCGCAAAAAGACCAGGCTGAGTGCTGACCGCGCCCCAAAGCTGACGCCGCAGGAACTGGCACACCCGGAATGTCGGGACTGCGAGCGCCGCTAACAAGGCTGTGGCGAGTAGTCCGCGGTAGAACCCCGCACCCCGGTGACCGGCACCCGTTCCTTGTCACGTCCTTGTCACGTTCGCACTCGGTACAGATCAATGCTGCTCTAGCGGCGGCGAGCGGCTTCGGCCGGCTACCCGACTCCACCACGGTTGACACCCTGCAGCAAGCTTTGGTATGAACAGTAGACATCTAAACCAAACTTCACAAGCGGCCAGGGGAAATCCGCCGCGACTATTTATTGCCGTCGGCCTACACGGACGGTGGCAGTCCATAGCGGTGTTGTCGTCCGTCCGGGATCGCAGACTCAGGAGGACAACCGGCGTTGAACCGTGAGCGTTTCAAGGGTGAAGTGGCGGTGGTTACTGGCGCGGGATCTGGCATCGGGGCCGCTACCGCAGCCCGGCTCGCCGCAGAAGGAGCCCCCGTCGCATGCCTCGATGTGAATCGAAAGCTGGCCTCAAGATGCTGACCAAGCCGTTGGCATATCAGCCCGCAGATTACGGGGTCCGAGTCAATGCGGTCGCGCCGGGACCCGTCAGCACTCCCCTACTCCACCAGGTCGGGCACGGCGAGCAACTTCTTCCGGCCGCACAAGAGAAGATGCTCATCAAGAGGGCCGGACGCCCGGAGGAGATCGCCTCAGCTATCGCATTCCTGCTCTCAGACGACGCCTCGTTCATCACGGGCGTGGAACTCCCGGTTGATGGCGGATGGCTCGCATCCTGAACAGGCCAGCGGCATTCCTAGGCAATGCGCGCTCGATTAAGAAAGGCAACGATAATCAATGAATCGTGATGAACGAGCGGCACAGCTAGAGGATGCAACCCGTGATCTGCGCGAGGCAGGCGTTGAGTTCATTCAGCTTGAGATGCCGGACTTCAGCGGCTCCCTGCGCGGTAAGTTCACACCGCTTGAAAAGGGCCTCTCTGCCTATGGATCGGCTATGTCACCTCTCACCTTCTCGATACGGGGCGGTGAAGAGTTCACTCTTACGCCCTGGACCTACATGGAGGCCACTGGCTTCCCGAAGCTGACGGCGGTTGCTGACCCAGGCACCGCCAGGCAGTGGCCATGGCAGCCGGACATCGCTTCAGTCATCTGCGACTGGTTCATGCCGGATGGCTCTGTCTGCCCGATGGACGGCCGCCAGATCCTCGCCCGCGTCACGCAAGCACTCAGCGAAATAGGACTCGAGGCCCATGCCGCGTGCGAGTTCGAAATCTTCATCTACAAAAATGATGAGGATGCCATGGCCAGGGGAGCGTACAAGGAACTGTTGCCCTGGGGCCGACAGATGGATTGCTACAGCCTCGGGCGTAATGACGGATATCGAGATTTTGCCACAGAATTCATGCGAAGACTGCGAGGAGTCGGAATTCCGATCGAAGCGTTTCACACCGAGTACGGGTACGGAATGAACGAGTTTACGAGCGCGTATCAGCCAGCGGTCAAAGCGGCGGATGACGCTGCCCGATCCAAGCTGTACCTCCGCCAATTGTGCACTGAGCGTGACCTCATCGCGACATTCATGCCAGTCACAGGAATGTCTGAGACCAATAGCCTTGCTGGCTGTCATCATAACATCAGCCTGTGGCGTGATGGCGAGAACGTGCTCTGGGACGCAAAGACCTCGTCACTATCCCTTATAGGGCGGCAGTTCTTGGCCGGCATGCTCCGGACCATGCGGGACTTCCACGCGTTCTTCCGGCCCTGGGTTAACTCCCACCGCCGTGTAGACCGCGGCTGGTGGAACCCCGATGATGCCTCATGGGGTATCGAAAATCATCTCGCCGCGGTGCGGGTAGTGCATGGCGTCCGACCCGAAAAGTACACACGGTTCGAGCACCGGGCTCCCGGTCCTGACGTGAACTTCTACCTGAGTCTCGCAGCCATGCTGTGGGGTGGTCTGCAGGGAATCCAAGACCAACTAGAACCGCCAGAGGCAGCGGTCGGCGACACCGGTGACCGCTTTGAGATGCTCCCGAAGACCCTCGAGGAGAGCGTCGATGCTCTCGCCGCCTCGGAGAGCGCACGTGCACTGCTTGGCGACACTTTCGTCGAGCAATTCGTCGCGGTGAAGCAAGACGAGGCAAATTCCTACCACACCTGGCTGAAGGAGACGGAGACCGACGAAAAGACGGGTGTTACACAATGGGAGTACACGCATTACTTTGAATGGGCCTGATCAGATCAATCGCAGGCGTCTTGAGTGCCGAGCACAGCTCATTCCGTCAATTTCCGGATAGTCGTTTCCGGCGGTCCTCGACGATCGGTGGATCGCCTCTATGGGCCTCAAGGGGCATCCTGCTACCGCTGGCCCGAGCCCGCTAAATGCCGCGCACGTTGGGGTGACGCGGTCTCCAGCCCGCTGTCATGCGACGAGCCGCTTGGCGATCGCACCGATAGTTGGCCAATCCGAGGCGGAGTCATCAGTTGCTGCCCAACACCTGGCTCGCCGGCAGGAGCGTCTTGGATACGCGTGGCAGCTCTAGGCGACTTGCACCCCGGTGGTCCATTGGTCTATAATTTAGACCGCAGCCTAGGGAGGACTGGATCATGGGATCGCCAGCCCAAGTGAGCCGCAGGCACCAGTGTTCTCAGCGTCCGACAGTTGTTGCGATCGGCGGCTCCTTGCGCTCGGGTTCCTCCACTGAGCAGGTATTGCGCTTGGCGCTCCGACGGCTAAATCAGCTAGGGGCTGACACGGAGTTGTACTCTGGGCAGGCGCTCGTTCTGCCTCCGTACGAGCCCGGCACTCCCCTCACAGCCCATGCACGCCAGCTGCTTACTTCGGTACGACGAGCCGACGCGATCATCATAGGCTCTCCCGGTTATCACGGGAGTATGTCCGGGCTGGTCAAAAACGCGATCGATTACCTGGAAGAACTCCGCAATGATGATCCGCCATATCTTGATGGCAAGCCTGTCGCGTGTGTAACAACCGCCAATGGCTGGCAGGCAGCAGTCAATACGCTTACCGCGCTTAGGGTAACCGTCCACGCGCTGCGGGGTTGGCCAACACCGTACGGGGTAACGCTAAATGTTGCAGCGTCGGATGTGCAGATCGCAGATACAGGCGGCTCCTCACTGGAAGAATCGGTAGAGATCATGGTGGGACACTTGCTTCAGTTTCGCAACATCTCCACCGCGTCAAAGCGTCTCACCGTGGTTGCCGGAGCATAGAGCTCCTATCGAGCCGCCGACGGAATGTCGAGGAGCTCAAGCTGCGCTAGCAGCAGCAACAAACCGACCGCGATCAGGCAGAGGATGGATGGCTTGACAACGACCTGGTGTTTACCACCCGCTACGGCACACCGATCGAACCGCGCAACTTCAACCGCAGCTTGGACCGCTGCATCGTCAAGGCCGACGTTCCCCAGATCACTGCGCACGGCGCCCGCAGGACATGCGGCTCACTGCTCGCCGCCCTCGATGTCCACCCGAGTCGCCATGCAGATTCTTCGGCATAGCAAGATCGGCCTCACGATGGAGGTTTACACCGAGGTACCCTCGTCAGCCACCCGCGATGCGCTCAAGAAGCTCGGACAGTGGCTCGGCGCATGAACACAGCTGCTGCACATTGCTGGTGCACCAAGATCAGAAACGACCGGCCCGTGATCGGAACTGACCTCTGACATTCGAGCCCCCTTACGGAATCGAACCGTAGACCTTCTCCTTACCATGAACTTCAGGCAGGATTCCGGCCAGGCCGGACCGAGGCCCGGGAGGCCGTTTCCGGGTCGCGGGCCAGGGCGTCCAATCGCTGCTCGCGGGCCACCGCGCGCGCTCGTGCGTGGCGGGCCTCCTGCGCGGCCTGCGCGGCTTCGGCCCGTCGCTCGCGCTCATGCCGGGTTTCGGCGGCGGCGTCCAGCAGTTCGGCCACCGTACGGCGGGGACCGCCGTCGCTGGTGGAAGCGGGTTCACCGCGGAATCGGCGGCGCAGCTCCATCTGGACCGTGGCCCCATGGCCTTGGGCAACCCGGTGGAGGAGCTTGTCCTTGTCGCTGGCCGGCAGATCCTGAATCCACCTGGCCAGCTTGCCGTGGTCCTGTTTCGTCTCGGCCAGGGCAGGGCTCGCCCGGGCTGCGATCTTGAGCAGATCAGCGTCGAGGCGGAGAAAGTCGGCCAGCGCGCGCTGTGGTGCGGTGAGGGCTCCCAGGCCGGCAGGGACCGGCGGTTCGAGTTCGCCTTCGTCGTCGTCGAAGGCGTCCTCGTCGCGTTCCCAGGTTCCATAGGCCGCCAGCCAGGCCAGGTACAGGGGACGCAGATCCCCGGCAGCGAGTTCGGCGCGGACGCCCACGATGGCCGCCAGGGAGTCCTCGGCGCCTTCGATCCAGTCCTCGCTTTCGTCTTCGCTGGTCAGGTCGAGAATGAGGTGTTCTCCAGAGGCCCAGGCGGCTACGTGCGGGTCGATGCAGTACTGCTCGGCGCCCTCCAGCCTGAGGAGTGTGCGGGGCAGGCGGAGCATCACCTGATGAGTGCCCCAGTTGGTGAGGTAGAGGTGGGCGTCGTAGTAACGCTCCATCATCTTGCGCGGGTCGCCGCGGAAGTTCCCCCAGTGGTACTCGTTGGTGAAACTGGTGGCCGTGACCCGGGCACGGGTAGACAACGCGCGGACCTCGGCCTGCTGTCGTTCGTCCAACGGGTGGTCGACCGCCAGGAACTCGTAATACTGGTACTCGCTCATCTTCGCTTATCGTCAGGTGGCCCAGCGCCGGTAGGCGCCGATCCAGTCGGCGCCACTAGGGGCGGGAATGGGAAGCGGCAGATCCAGGATGCCGATGGCCTGCCGGTGCTTCCCGCGGGAGCAGATCGCGGCAATCCCGGTGCCGGACAGCAGGTCGATCTTGGTGACAGTCACCTCAACACCCAGGACGGTGGTCCCGAACGGGACGGCCAGATGCTCCTCGATCACGACGTGGAAACTGGCGAGCTGCTCGTACTCGTCGTAAGCCTCCACGGTGGCCTGCTCGACCAAAGCGTCCAGCTCAGCATCGCTCAGTCCTGCCACGTCCCGCAGCCTACCGAGACAGCGCGGCCCGGGGACGCGGGCATGACCAATCTTTACGGGCGCTGCGTCGCAGGCACGGACGACCTGACGCTACCGGCTTGCCTGGCCGTCAAAGGATTCCGAGTCAGCGATGCTCTCCCTGACTGCGACAGATGAGTGCGTCAGCCGAGCGCGTGTGCGATGGACTCAAAGCCCGCGGCCGCGGATGCTGGCTCTCGTGGACAGGAACCCTAGCGGTGACGGCGACGGTCCCGCCGCCGTCCCAGCTGTGTACCGCGGGGCAGAGGGAAGGCCCGGGCCGGTGTTGTTCACCCTCGACGTCGATGGCGAACGGTTCGCCATTCGCCGGGC
>Ga0126381_100001513_pt1 | contig 24921 bp, 18 predicted proteins | sample PanSoiMetPlot_28_FD_96465 | JGI IMG/M metagenome (GOLD analysis project Ga0126381, IMG submission 96465) | Tropical forest soil microbial communities from Panama - MetaG Plot_28 | ecosystem: Environmental > Terrestrial > Soil > Tropical forest > Bulk soil | place: Panama | collected 2016-02-17 | reverse complement strand
TACGGCGACTTGACGTCAGTGAAGTCGGCGATCGCTTCGAGCGCGCCGTCGAACTCGGCGTCGCTGAGCCGGATCGCCAGGGCAGGTTCGGCGTCGATGACTGCGGCCCAGTTGCTCACCTCGTCAAGGCCGGCGAACACCGCCGCGGCGCGGCTCACGAACAGGTCCACGATCGCCGGATCGAATTGCGTGCCGCGGCGCTGTCTGGCCACCGCGATCGCGGCGTCCGTCCCCGCCGCCCGGTGATAGACCTCTACCACGTCCGCGAGCGTGACCAGCCGGGACGTCACAAGCATCTGCTCGCCGGTGATTCCCCTGGGCACCCCCCTGCCGTCCCAGCGCTCGAAGGTCTGCTCGACGCTGTCCCTGACGCGCTGGGCGAGGCCGAGGCGCGCGGCCAGCCCGTCGGCGGCGAGCCAGTGGTTGGTCAGCATGGCCTCCGCCGCCCGGCGGCCCTCGCCAAGGAAGGCGAGGCCGAGCCTGGCCCGCTCCGCCAGGGGCCGGCCCGCACCGAGGTGACGGATCATGAACAGCGGCGCGGCGGCGGCGTTGGAGAAGTCGACGCGACGGAAGTCGGTCTTGAGTGCCGTGTCGTCGCCGAACCACTTCGCCTGCTCGTAAGCATCGACGTGGCAGCCAACCCAGCCGATCAGGCTGGCGTAGTAGACGACCGCGCGGTCGGTCTCGTCTAGCCCCATGAGCTGGGCCAGGCGCAGCGAGATCAGGCATTGCCGCAGTATGTGTTCCACCGGCTGGCCCATGCCAAGATCGGTCGCCAGCGATAGGGCGGCGAGCAATTCGGCCAGCCGGATACCCGTCTGCACCGCGGGTTCTGCCATGCGACGACTATAGGACCATGGAAGCTGGACAGCAGTTCGGCGAGTACGCACTGCGGGCGGCGCGAACATACGGGGCCGCCGCCGATCACTACGAACGTCCGCAAGTCGGATTCTGGGACCGGTTCGGCGCCGCGACCGTGTCCCGGCTCGGCCTTAGCACCGGCGAGAACGTCCTCGACCTGTGCTGCGGGGCCGGGGCGTCGGCGCTCCCCGCCGCCCGTGCCGTCGGCGAGAACGGCCAGGTGACCGGCATCGACGTGGCGGAACCGCTGCTTGCCCTGGCCCGGGCGAGGGCCGCGGCCGACGGGCTCACCAACGTCGAGTTCCGGCTGGCCGACGCGACCGCGACTGGACTGGCAGCGGAAAGCTTCGACGCGGTGCTCTGCGTGTTCGGCGTATTCTTCGCGGCCGACATGCCCGCGTTCGTCGCCCACATGTGGCGGCTGGTCCGGCCCGGCGGCGTGCTCGCGATCACCGTCTGGGGACCAGGCCTGTTCGAGCCCGCGAACACCGTCTTCTGGGAATCCGTCCGGGACGTGGAGCCTGCGTTGTACAAAGCCTTCAATCCGTGGGACGAGATAACAACACCCGAACTGCTCGCCGGCCTGTTCGCCAAGGCCGGCGTGCCACGGGCAAGCACGCAGGCGGTAGCCGGCACGCACAATCTCGACACACCGGATGGCTTCTGGGACGTCGTGCTCGGCTCGGGCTACCGGAGCACGGTCGAAGCTCTCGGTGCCGCCAAGCGTGACCAGCTACAGGCACAGGTCCTCGGCGAGTTGCGAGCGCGCGGCGTCACCGCCCTGCGGACCGACGTCATCTACGCGACGGTAAGACGGCCGCGGTGATCAAGGCATCGGACGTGACGGTCGGCAGCGCAGACTAAGCCACAATGGGGCTATGCCGAGCGAAACTACGCACGTCTCCGACCCCGGCACCAGCTGGACCGTGACCGACCCCGCACGCCTGGCCACCAGCATCCGGCTGCGGGCGGTGCGAATGGTCGCGCCCCAGGGGTTCGGGTATCTGGGCCAGGCGCTGTCGTCAGCCGAACAGGTGGCCGCGCTGTTCGCCGTCATGCGACCGGGCGAGGATCGCCTGGTCTGCTCCCCGGGCCACTACGTGATCGGCATCTTCGCCGCGGCCGCCGAGCTCGGCATCCTCGACGAGGCGGCGGTCAGCGGCTACGGCCAGAACGGATCGCCCGTCGAGGCCATCGGCACCGAGCGCTCGCCGGTCGCGGATTACGTTTGCGGCTCGCTCGGCCAGGGCCTGAGCGCCGCGGCCGGCTTCGCGCTGTCCGACCGGCTCAGAGGCAGAACAAGGCGCACGTTCGCCATGGTCAGCGACGGCGAGCTGGAGGAGGGCCAGGTCTGGGAGGCGGCGATGTTCGCCGCCCATCACCGCCTGGCGAACCTGACCGTCCTCCTCGACGCCAACAACTCCCAGGTGGACGGCCCGGTGGACACGATCACGACGATCGAGCCGATCGCGGCCAAGTGGGCAGCATTCGGCTGGGACGCTGTCGATCTGGACGGCCACGACGTCGACGCGGTGATCAAGGCGCTAACCGAGACAAGCCACGGGGACACACCGTCCGTTCTGATATGCCGGACGTCAACCATGCACGGCCTGCAGTGCCTTCCCCCGGATGCGGACGGGCACTTCATCAAGCTGCCGCCGGAACTCGCCGCCCGCGCGGAAGCCGAACTCGCAGCCCGGCTGGAGGGCCGCGATGCCTGACCTGAAGAAGCCGCCGTACCCGACGGTCCTCAAGCCGTACGGCCAGTCGCTCGTCGAACTCGCCAGGCAGCGCGACGATGTCGTCTGCCTGACCGGCGACCTCACCAGGCAGTGCGAGATCGACCTTTTCCAGGAGGCCTTTCCCGAGCGCTTCATCCACGCTGGGATGGCCGAGGCCAACATGATGGGCATCGCCGGCGCCCTGGCCCGTGACGGCTACGTCCCGTTCGTGCACACCTTCGGCGTGTTCGCGACCAGGCGCCCCCTTGACCAGATCATCAACGCGATCGCGTTCCCGCGGCTCAAGGTGCGGATCATTGGCTTCATGCCCGGCGTGTCCAGCCCGGGCGGTCCCAGCCACCAGGCGATCGACGACGTGGCGCTGATGCGCGCGCTGCCGGGGATGACCGTGGTCGACGTGGCCGATGCCGTAGAGGTCCGGCAGGTCGCCGCGGCGACCGTGGACGTCGACGGCCCGGTCTACGTGCGGCTCAAGCGGGGGGAGATCCCCGTGATATTCGGCGAAGACCACCGGCTGCGGCTGGACCGTGCCGACGTGCTTCTCCGCGGCGACGACGTTGCGCTGTTCGCCAGCGGCATGATGCTCGCCCCGGCGCTGGCGGCGGCGCGGCTGCTGGAAAGCCACGGCGTGCGGGCGTCACTGGTGAACGTGCCAGTCATCAAACCCCTCGACGCCGCTACCGTGACGAACGTGGCGCGTGCGGCCAGGGTGGTCGTAACCGCGGAGAACCACACGATCGTCGGCGGCCTCGGCTCGGCCGTCGCCGAAGCGCTGGCCGAGGCCGGCCTCGGCCGCCCGCTGCGCCGCATCGGCCTGCGCGATACGTACGCCGAGGGCTCGCTGACCGCCCCGTACCTGTTCGACAAGTACGGCCTGTCCACCCAGGCCATCCTCGACACCGTCTGGACCGCCCTCGGCCGCCGCGACGCCGCCCCGGCCGCCGAGATCGCCCCCGCCGAATCCGGAGAGTACTCACCCGTCTAGCCGATCGTTATCCACTGGGTGACGGCGTGCCGCAGGCCAGGCCGCGTGCAGATCAGGCTCAGCGGCCCGTCCCTGAGCCGGTCAACGGAAAAGCGGCCCAGATCGTCAGCGTCCACCCAGACCGGCTGGGTACGCGGCTGGCGGACCTGGATGCGGGCAGGCGCGGCCGGGGTCAGCTGGCCGATCAGCCGCCACGAGCCGGCCCGGTCGCCGGGCTCGATCTGAATCTCCACGCTGAGGTCTGGGGCTTCGAAGACCGTCAGCCTGGGCGCGGCGGCCGAGCGCAGCGCGGACTGGGCGGTAGCCAGGCCCGAGTCCGACGTCAGCCGGGCCAGTTCTGCATCGACCGCCAGCAGGTCGTAGCTGGCTTTGGCCAGCTCCGCCGACCAGGGCGGAGGTGACTGCGACGTGCCGAGCACCTCGCCGAGCGCCGCGAGCAGCTGCTCGTCATCGAGCTCGCCCAGCCGGTCCGCGGCCCGACCGGGTCCCGGCTGGTCGCCGTCACCTGCTGTGGGGCCGTTTGCGCTCATCGGTCTCTTCGCCATCGGTACGTAGCTGGCCTGGCCCGGTTGCGGCCTCCAGTGTTCCTGCTTCCAATGAGTTGCCGCCAGCGCACTAGATACCGCCTCTGTCAAGTAGTTTTCTGAGCTGGCGCAGGCACCGCGCCCGGGTCGGGCCGAGGCTGCCGACCGGCGTCTGGAGCCGGGCGGCCACCAGGCGGTAAGACGGCGGTCCGTCCTCCGCGTCGACGACGAGTTCGCGCAGCACCCGCTTGCACCAGTCGCTGAGCAACTGGAACGCCTGCCACAGCGCCGCGTGCTCTTCGGCCGTCAGCAGCGGCTCGTCGGCCGGGGAGCCGCCGCCGGTCAGCCGGTCCACTTGCTCTGGTTCGGCGCTCAGCGATGATCGAGATTTTCGCAGCAAGGCCTGGCACTCGCGGCGGCAGGTGGTGGCAAGCCAGCCAGCCAGCCGTTCCGGATCGCGGATCCGGTCAACGTGCTCAAGCATGCGCAGCCAGGTCAGCTGCACCACATCGGCCGCATCCTGGTCGGCTAGCCGGTGGGCGCGGCAGATGGACCACAGCAGGCCCGAGAACCGGTCCACCAGCTGCCCCCAGGCTGCCGCGTCGCCGCCAGCCGCGGCCCGGACCAGGCGGGGAACCAGGTCATCCGGCAAATTCTCGGCGTCTTCGACAACGTTGTCGGCGGACATCCCGTCAAACCCCCAGCGCGATGAAAGAGCAGGCCGTGGCGTTCGCGAGCGGATCGTCGGCCAGCGCGGCATCGGCCCGGACGGCGGCCAGCGCGCCCGGGAATCCCGCTCCAGCGGCCACGGAGGTGTGCAGCGCAGCCATGACCGCAGGTGTCACCTGATCATTGACCGGAACTACAGCTGCCACGATGCCCGCCGTGCCCATCGGCATCAGGCTGCTGGCCAGACCCAGCAGCTCATCTGCTCCGGCCGGCGCCGCGCGACCCGACTCGCAGCAGGACAGTACCAGGCGGTGCGGCGCGCGGTCGATGCCTTCGATGTCATACACCGTCAGCGGACCATCGTCGAGCTGGAGTGCGGAGAAGAGCGGGTTGTCGGCGCGGAAGGTCCCGTGCGCCGCGACATGCGCCAGCGAGCAACCATCGAGCGCGGCGAGCACGTTCGCGGCGGTCGCCGTGCCGTTGGCCAGCACCCCGGCCCCCGGATACAACTCCGCCAGCTGCTTGATCTCGGCGCCGGCCGCAGGCAGGTCCGGGCCGCCGACCAGGACGACGGCGCGGTTACCCGGCTGGGGCGCCGTCTTGGCGCGCAGCCAGGCGGCGACGGACGGACTGACGCTGACTGACTGCGTCCGCAGCGTCGGCAGCATCCCCCACGGGATGGCGTGCAGCCTGCCCGGCGGGACGATGACGACGGCACCGGAATCGAGATCGGCGGCGGCCCCGCCGAGCAGCACCTTCTCCAGCAGGCGGCCCGCGTCCGCCAGCGCCCGGGCTGGGTCGGGCACCGGGCGGCCATCCGCCAGGCGCCGCAGCAGGAAGCGGGCGAAGTCCACTTCACGGGCAGCGGCCACGGCGTCGCCGACGGTGCGCAGCCGGAAGCCCGTTCGCCCGACGGTCACCGCGTGCAGCACGCCGTCGAGTTCGACCAGTTCGACGAGCACTGCTCCGGCTAGCTGGTCGAGCAGGTCGGGCAGCGCGAGCGTCTTCGTCCTGGCGGCGGCCTGGCCAGGGGTCTGGAGTATCCGGGCGCGGACGGCATCCTCCAGCCGCTTGCGCTCCCGCCGCAGCACCGCAACCTGCGCGGCCGTGGCCGGATCGCGGTCCAGCCGCCTGCAGACCTCCCTGAGGGCGGACATCTCCCTGGCGAGTTCGGCGTCGCCCGACAGACTGGCCGGTGCCGCGGCCTGGGCGGTTGCCCGCCAGCGCTCGCTCCAGGCGAGCAGCTGCCGCCCGCTGCCGCGACAGACCGCTGCCCGCTGGCCGATGGCGGCCAGTTCCCTGCCGTGCGCGGTGACCGCGGCCCGCAGTTCGCTGGCCCCAAGCATCTGCTGGTGCTCGCCGAGAATCGCCAGGCCGCGGCGGCAAGCGGCGAGCATCCCGGCGTCCTGCACGCGCAGCTGGCACAGCAGCGCCCGGGCCAGCCAGGCCCGGCTGCGGCTGATCGCCGTGCCGCCCCGGACGCCTCCGGCCGCGGCGGCCAGGTAATACTCCGCCCGGACCGGGTTACCCCGCGCCCAGGCCAGCCGGCCGGCCAGCAGGTGTGCCTCAGCGGACTCCTCCGCATCGACGGCATCCAGCTCAGCGGCGACCGAACAGGCCAGCCGGTAAGCACTCTGGCTGGTGTCCCCCGCGGCATGCCGCGCTTGCACCAGTACCAGCCGGGCCCGGGCTGACCAGCGGTTCCGATGCTGGCCGCGGAACAGCCGCGCGGCCTGCTCGGCCCGGTCGCGGGCGGCGGCCGGATCACCGGCGGCGAGCGCCGCGGTCGCCGAGGAATACAGCAGCTCGGCGAACTTGATCGACCGGCGGTGTTCGGCACCCAGACCTTGGGAAGCGGCGTCCGTCTCGGCCCACGCGTCAGCCGCGAGCCCGGCCGACAGCAGGATCGCGCACCGGTCGATGGCCACGTCGAGCACCGGCGTGCCGAGCAGCCTGAAGCGCCGCTCGGCCTCGGCCAGCAGGGCCAGCGCCTCCGGCACCTTGCCGGAAGCGGCCGCGACCAGCCCGCGGTTGTGCCGTTCCCCGGCGGCTTCCCATTCCTGGTCGACCAGCTGGAAATGCCGTTCGGCGGCAGCGAAGTCAGCATCCGCCAGCCGGGTGTGCCCCATTTCGAGCAGGAGCATGCCGCGGTGACCGCGAGCCCTGGCCTCCCAGAGGAGGTCAGCATGGCGGTGCAGAATCGTCACCACCTGGTTGAGGTCGCGCAGCGCCTCGTCTCGCCGCCCGAGCACGGACAGGATGCCCGCCCGACGCATCAGCACCCGCCCGGCGCCCGGCCCGCGCGCCGCCCGCGCCGCGCTGTCGAGATGGGCCATGCCGCGGGCGGTACTGCCAGCCAGGATCATCGTCAGGCCGAGGGTGGCCAGCACGTCGGCTTCCCGCTGTGGCTGGCCGCTGGCCCGGGCGGCGCGAAGCGCCCGCCGCATTTCGGACAGACCCTCCCGCATATGGCCGAGATCCCGGAGCGCGATGCCGGCCGCCTGATGGGCGATGGAAGCCTCGGCGTCAGTTACCGGCGGACGGCGTGTCAAAAGCTCCCGCGCCCTCGCCAGCGCTACGGTAGCCCGGGAAAGCGCAAGGTCGAGAAGAGAGCTGGCCGTCGAGGTATCTGGGGCGCCAGCGCCGTTCTCTGGCATAACACCATGATGGCGGACACCGCCATCTTCCGACAGGTACGTAACCAGGGGTTAGCGATGCCGAATAGCGCTATTTCGGAAATACAGGCCAGACATATCCTGGAGCAGTTCCGCGACGCCGCCTTGTACCCGCCGGGAAGTGAGCCCGGCACGCCCGCGTCGGAGTTCATCTACCGCAGCGGCTTCCTGCTGACCAGGGACCGCGATCTGCGGGACGTGCTGACGGCCCTCGAGAGACTGGGCCCCGACTACGGCATTGATGACACCGTGCTTGAAGGGGGCCGGCTGGAAAGCCGGCCGATCCACGGACTCGCGCGGATCGAGCTGCAATTCAGGAAGGTGGAGAACCCTGATCTGGCGCTGCGAGCGATGGTCATGTTCAGCACGCTGGCGGCCGTCGAGAAGGAACTCGGCAAGGGAAAGGCGGCACCTGAGCATCTGGTGACCGTGGCCACCACCCCCCAAGTGGTGGGCTGGTGCCCGGCTACCGAACCAGTGCCGCCGCCGGTGGGCGCGCCACCCCAGCCCCCGGTGTCCGGTTCCCGATGCGATGGCCGCGGCACTCTCGTCGCCGTGGTGGACCAGGGTCTCGTCGAGGACGCGCCCTTGACGCATCCCTGGCTGCACGGTGTCACCGGCGACCCCGACGAGCTGGCCCTCCCGGGCCGTCCCCTCGAGCTGTATGGCGGACACGGAACGTTTTGCGCCAGCATTGTCCGGGCCATGGCACCCCGTGCCGATGTCCGGGTGGCGCGAGTGCTCAAAAAGGCAGCCGCGGCGTACGAGACGGATGTTGTCCGGGAGCTTTATGCGATCCTGGACTGGGCTCCGGACGTCATTAGCCTTTCCGCCGGAACGCACACCTGGAATAGCAACGGCCTGCTCAGCTTCCAGGTTTTCGTCGACGGGCCGCTGCGTGAGCACGAGGGAACCGTTATGGTCGCCGCCGCCGGCAATGACGGCGCCGACTGGAAATTCGCGCCCGCGGAAATGGAACCCGTAATCGGCGTTGGAGCGCTGGGCCTGCCCGGCGACGCGCGTGCCGCGTTCTCCAACTACGGCGACTGGGTCACGGTCTACGCGCCCGGCGAGGACCTGGTGCATGCCTTCGCCCGCGGCACGTACACCTACCAGGAGCAGAACATCGGCCAGACGGCGGTCTTCGAGGGCATGGCCACCTGGAGCGGAACTTCGTTCTCGACGCCCATCGTCGCGGGCCTGATCGCCGCCCGGATGTCGGGGACCGGCGATAGCGCCCGCGAAGCCGCGGACGCGCTGCTCAGCCTCGCTCGCGCCCAGGCGCTGCCCCGCGTCGGCCCCGTGCTGCACCCCGGCCAGGCCTGCCTCTCGCTGTGTGAGCGACCGCACCGCCACCACAGCGGCCACCATTCCTGCCACCACGCCTGCGGTACGTGCGGCCACGCTGGATCCGGCAGGCAGGAGGCTGACGCGTAACTACCGCCATGGCGGCCCTCCCGGGTGGGTAGGACAATCTGGATTCCAGTGTCCAATCGCGTCGAAGAGGAGGGTCCATGGCCGCGCCGCTTCCGCTCGCGCCCCTAGCGCCCGCGCCGGGCCGGATGAACGTCGACTTCGAGGAACGGGTCGACTTCGCCAGGCTCCGGGCGTACCGGCTGGACCGCGCCAGGAAGGCCATGGATCAGGCGGGCCTGGGCGCGCTGCTCGTCTTCGACAACAACAACATCAGGTACCTGACAGCCGTCGCGATCGGGGAGTGGACCAGGGACAAGCTGTGCAGGTACGCGCTGTACACCCGGACCGGGGAGCTGATCTTGTGGGACTTCGGGTCGGCCGCGGTGCATCACCGCCTGTACTGCCCGTGGCTCAAGCCCGAGAACTGCATCGCCGCCTACACCACCATGCGCGGCGCGTCTCCGCCGGCATCCGGCCTGACGGCTAAGCAGGTAGCCGAGATCAGGGACCGCCTCAAGGACGCGGGGGTCCAGGACGAGCCGGTCGGTGTCGACTTCGCGGAAACCCCGACGTTCTTCGAGCTCATCAACCAGGGCGTCGACATTCGCGACGGCCAGCAGGTAATGCTCGACGCCCGCGAGATCAAGTCGCGGGACGAGATCACGCTGCTCGCCACCGCCGCCGCGATGGTGGACGGCACCTACCAGGACATCGCCGAGGCACTCAAACCGGGCGTGCGGGAGAACGAGATCGTGGCGCTGGCGAACAAGCGCCTGTATGAGATGGGCTCCGACGATGTGGAGTCGATCAACGCGGTCTCCGGCGAGCGGTGCAACCCGCACCCGCACAACTTCTCCGACCGCATGATCCGGCCTGGCGAGCAGGCCTTCTTCGACATCATGCACTCCTACAACGGCTACCGGACCTGCTATTACCGGTGCTTCGTGATCGGCAAGGCCAGCCAGCCGCAACGGGACGCCTATACGAAGGCCAGGGAGTGGATGGACGCCGCGCTCGAGATGATCAAACCTGGCGTGTCCACCGACCAGGTGGCGCGGCTGTGGCCGACGGCGCAGCAGATCGGCCTCGCGGACGAGAAGACGGCGTTCGGCCTGCAGTTCGGCCACGGTCTCGGTCTCGCGCTACACGAGCGGCCGATCATCTCGCGGCTGGTCAGCCTGGACGCCCCGTTCGAGATCAAGGAGGGCATGGTCTTCGCGGTCGAGACGTACTGCCCGGCGACCGACGGCCGTTCGGCGGCCCGGATCGAGGAGGAGGTCGTGGTTGGCCATAACGGCCCGGAGGTACTGACCAAGTTCCCGGCCCAGGAACTCTACGTCACCCACCCGTACTGACAGGTCTTCCGCGCGCACGTCGTACGCTCGGAAGAGAGGATCGCCTAAAACCTTGGAGAAGTAACAATGACGTCTACTCTCGCAGAGCTCACCGGCATCAACATCCCGACGGGCCTGCTGATCGGCGGTGAGTGGGGCGGCGGCCGGGACGGCGCGACTTTCCCGGTGCTCGACCCCGCCACCGAGGAGAGCATCACCGAGGTCGCTGATGGCACCGTCGAGGACGCCCTGGACGCGGTGGCCGCGGCGCACACCGCGCTGCCCGCCTGGGCGGCGACGCCGCCGAGGCAGCGCGGTGAGATCTTGCGCCGCGCGTGGCAGCTGATGAGCGAGCGGGCGGAATCCATCGCCCGGCTGATGTCGCTTGAGAACGGCAAGTCGTTGCGCGACTCCCGCGGGGAGGCCGCGTACGCCGCCGAATTCTTCCGCTGGTATGCCGAAGAAGCCGTCAGGATCGAAGGCACGCTGATGCGGGCGCCGTCCGGCGCCAACCGCATCCTGACCGTGCGACAGCCGATTGGCGTCTCGGTTCTGGTCACGCCCTGGAATTTCCCTGCCGCGATGGCGACACGCAAGATCGGCCCCGCGCTCGCGGCCGGCTGCACGCTGGTGCTCAAGCCGGCCGGTGAGACACCGCTGACCGCGCTGGCCATCGCGGCGTTGCTGTCTGAGGCGGGAGTGCCCGACGGCGTCGTCAACGTGCTCACGTCGAGGAAGTCCGGCGCGACGGTGGCCGCAATGCTGGACGACCCGCGGGTCCGCAAGCTTTCCTTCACCGGCTCCACAGAAGTCGGCAGGATCTTGCTACGCGAGGCCGCGAACACAGTGGTCAGCTGCTCGATGGAGCTGGGCGGCAACGCCCCGTTCATCATCTTCGAGGACGCCGACATCCCGGCCGCCGTGGAGGGCGCCCTGATCGCGAAGATGCGCAACGGCGGCGAAGCCTGCACCGCCGCCAACCGTTTCTACGTGCACGAAGCCGTCGCCGGCGAGTTCACCGCGCAGTTCTCCGCTCGGCTGGCCAAGATGGTCGTTGGTCCGGGCCTAGACGAGTCAACCGACGTGGGCCCGCTAGTCAACGAGCCGACCCGGTCCAAGGTCGCAGAACTCGTCGACGGCGCAGCGGGCGCCGGCGCGAAGGTGGTCACCGGCGGCCGTGCGCCGCAGCGGCGCGGCTACTTCTACGAGCCGACGCTGATCGACGCGGTGCCCGCCGAGGCGGCGATCCTGGACACCGAAATCTTCGGCCCGGTCGCGCCCGTGGTCAGGTTCACCGACGAGGCGGACGCGATCCGCTGGGCGAACGACACCGAGTTCGGCCTGGTCTCCTACGTGTACACCCGCGACCTGCGTCGTGGCCTTCGCGTGTCCGAGGCGCTCGAGGCCGGCATGATCGGGCTCAACCGCGGCCTGGTGTCCGACCCGGCGGCGCCGTTCGGCGGCGTCAAGCAGTCAGGCATCGGGCGCGAAGGTGCCCACGAGGGCCTGCTCGAGTACACCGAGACAAAGTACATCGCCACCGACTGGTGACCGCATCGGGGCTAAGATAGGCCGGCACATCCTGACCGTACTTTTGGGCCGACCTCCCTGGAGCACCGCTGATTACGAGAGGGCCGGCGCGGCACGCCGCGGCTGCACACCTCCGCCCGCCCCCGGCGCGCGACCGGGCGACACGGCTCCTCGACTGGACGCTGTGCTTGGTCGACGCTGGTCCGCTGCCCTGCTACCGGGCAGCGCTCATCTCGGCCGCGATAACCAGCCTGCTGGCGATGACGATCGCTGCAGTCATACGGCCTGCCGGGGTTATTCCGTGGTCGCAGCGGGCCACGATCGAAGGCGCGCTGGCAGCGCTGTGCCTCAGCGCGGTACTCCTGCTGGCGTCGCTGGCATCACGCGGGCGCCTGCGGCCCCTTTGGGCTGACCGGATAGCGGGCCCGCGGGAACGAGCCGTCATCTGGCTGGCGCTCGCCGCCTGGTTCCCGTTCCTGCTTATCGTCGTGTACTACCGCGCCGCGGCGACGTTCCCGACCACCGTGCAGTGGATTAATTTCGGCTACGACGACAAGCGCTGGGTGAGCGCTGCCTACCTGCTCGGGACCTTGGCACCAATAGTCTTGCTGATCACGGCCGCTCGGGTGCTCGCCGTCGGCCGCGGTCATCCCCCGTCCTGGCGAGCCTGGTTCACCGGCCTGTTCGCCGGGACGGCTACGGCAGCCCCGGACGCCCCGGTCACCGGTGACACCAGCGCCGGCCAGGCCGCCCTCGCCGGATGGCGGCATAGCCGGGCCGCCAGGGTCCTGACCATGCTGGCGGGCCTGGCCACAGCGCTCGGCCTGGCCTGGTACTTCCTCGGGCCACCGTGGTACCTCAGCCAGAACACCACGATGATCACCTCCCAGGAAGACATCTTCCTGACCGGCTTCCAGGCGATCGCGCGAGGTCATCTCCCCTACATAGGCGCGGGTGGAGTGCAGTACGGCCCCGGCACGCAGTTCGTCTCCTACTTCCTCATGCGCCACGTCACGTCCTTCTCGGTGGTCGGCTTCCGTGAGGCGTGGGCGCTGTTCCAGTGGGCCGGCGCCTCAATCCTCTTCGCGATTTTCTTCCTGGCGTTCGGATACGCCCGCGGGCTCGCCGCCTCGCTGCTGTCCGCACTCGTCTACCCGACGCTGCATCAGATCGCATTTCAGCCAGGCGGAACGTTCAACGGCTCCTGGGCGTGGCCCAACCCGCTGCGCTACGTCGGCGCGATCGCGGTCGTCCTGCTATTGCCCCGAGTCGTCAGGCGCTGCCCGTCGTGGCTCGGCGCCGCTGCGGGCGCTGGCCTCGGCATGGTATGGGGAGCCATGTCGTACATGGCACAGGAAAACCTCGTCGCGGGAGCGGTCGGCACGCTCGCCGTCGGGGCGCTGCTGATGTTCAGCGGTACCTCTTCCTGGCGTGCCGTGCGGGCGGCGCTGGTCGCGGTAGCGGCCGGTTTCCTGGTCGTCTGGCTGCCGATCCTGGCCTTCTACGCTGTCCACGGTGATCTTGGCCAGTTCGTGAGTCAGTACTTCCTCTACCCGCGCGCAGTCGCCGCAGGGTATGACGACACCGGCTGGCAAGGCGCCACTCACTGGCCATCCCCGCTGACGACCATGTTCTACGCCCTTCCGTTCGTGCTGGCAGTGCTCGCCCTGCTGACAGTCTTCCGGGTCCGGCCGCTGCGGATCGCGAGCGAGTGGTCACGCGACAGGGTGCTGCTCGCCGGGGCCCTTGTCGTCACGATCCTGCTGTACCAAGGGGCACTGTTCCGGTCGGATACCGCGCACCTGACCGGTACTTTGCTGGCGGTTCCTGGTGTGGTGGTGCTGACCGCCACGGTGCTGCCGCGCCGGCTCGGCGTCCGGCGGCGCGGCACGCTCGCCGCGTCCGGGGTGGCGGTGGCCGTCGCGTCGTGCGCGCTGCTGCCATATCAGGCGTTCGCGTGGACCAGCATCCGTTCGGTGGCCGAGGCGCCGTACCTTGATCGCCAGCTGCTGGCCGCGAGTCCGCGCCCCGGCGCGCCGGCCACCCTGGCGGCTCGGCGGGTCGGCGCCGGGCTCGTCAGGGGACGCCACTGCTGCCAGGGTGGTCGCGTGACGATGCCGCAGCTCATCGCGCTGATGAACCGGATCCACGCGATCGTCGGCGACCGCACGACTTATGTCGCCGACGTCCGCTACGGTTACCCCGGCCTCGTTTATTTCCTGGCCGACCTGACCCCGGCGCCGATCCTGCAGGACAAGTACATGACGGTGGAAAACGAGCCACAGCTCACGGCCTACAGGACCTACTTCCGCACGAACGTGCTGCCGCGCACCCAGGCCGTCATCACCGCAGACCTCGCCGCGCCGGAAGCCCGGTTCTTCCTGCAGCGGTACCCGGGTGCACGGCGGATCGCCCTGCGTTTCGCCGGGAAGCCGTACTACGTGCTGGTGTCGTAGACGATCACGCCGCCGACGGTCTGGCCACGGAACCCGAGCTGGCTGAAGATCGCCGGCCACGGCCCGGCCTCGTTCGCCTCGACCAAGATCGCGCCGACCTTGGCGGTGTGGATATAGGTGCGGAACCGCTGGATGCTGGTCTGGGTCAGGCCGCCGATGCCAAGCTCGGCTACTGGCTCGGGCACACCGCCGAACTGGGTGATCGCTTTGTTGATGAACCCGCCGGCCACTGTCGGGTAGAAATTCGTCTGCGCCTGCCATAGCAGGGCGACGTTGCCGCGCTCGGAAAGCACGACCACGGTCTCGCCCGGGGTCAGGTACTGGCGGTACTCGCTGGTCGTGATGAAGGCCGGGAATCCGGACTGGTCCGCAAGCGGCAGCGGGGGAGTGTTCGCGACGATGGCGGCCGCGGCGAGCAGGCCGAGCAGCCAGCGCGCCCACCACCGCTTCGACGGCCCGGCGAGCCACATCGCCGTCATCACCGCGAGCGCGAGGAAGACGAAGACCATCAGCCGGACGGGATAGGCGCTGCGCGCGATGGGCAGGCTCCACACCCGGCCCCAGGGCAGGCTGCCTACCGCCGACCAGGCATCGATGTGCAGCGCCGGCCCTAGCGCGCCGATGACCAACAGCACGACGATCACCAGCAGGAACCTGGTCATCCGCCGCCGCCAGGCGACCACGCCGAGCGCCACCGCGATGGCCAGCAGCGGAATGCTCACGTAGCCGTCCAGGTCGGGTCCGGCGAGCGGCGCGGCAGCATGCGCTAGCCAGCTGAGCCCGAATGTCTGGCTCTCCCATGGCACCACCAGCGACGCCAGCTTGAGCGAGGCGCTCTCTGGCCTGCTCGAGAACCCGGGCGGCTGGTGGCTCAGCGCGTAGCTGAGGAAGGGGATCGCGAGAGCCAGGGCGATCGCGTAGGCGATGCCGACGCGCAGGCTAAGCCTGGCGATCAGCTTCCGGCCCGGCCGGCCGGCCAGCGCGTAGCCCACCGCCAGGCCAATTACCAGCACCGCTGTCATGTCGGCGAAGGTCTCGAGGAACAGGTAGAACTGCACTGCCATCGCGAGCGCCAGCAGGGCGACGAAGGTGCGTGAGCCGATGTCCCCGTCCCGCCACAGCAGCATGAGATAAGCCATCAGCGGCAGCAGCGCCGCGAAGGCCAGGTTCAGCTGCCCTGAGGTGATGTGGTCGATCTCGTACGCGGAGAACCCGTAAACCGCGCCGCCGGCCAGCGAGGCCCAGAACCGCCCGGTCAGGCGCCGGCAGAGCACGAACGCGGCCCAGCCGGAGACCGGGATGGCGGCGATCACGAGCACGTTGAACGAGAACACTGGCCCGGCCAGCACGGTGACCGGGAAGGCGAGCAGGGCCAGCGGCGGGATGGAGGTCACCCAGGCCAGGTCGTAGCCGGCCGGGGCGCCGATCTGCGCGGAGTACAGCGGATTGAGTCCGTGCGCGATCGCGTACGGCCACCAGCGCAGGCTCCAGACGTAGAAGTTGGGATCGGTGCTCGTCTGGTCGAGCTGCGGCCGCCCGAGGTGCGCCAGCAGCGGGAACGTTTCGGTGCCAACCCAGATGGCCAGGTAGATGACGAGTGCGGCGAGGCCCTGGACGGCCGGGGACGAGTTCTTCACGCGGTCGGCGAGCGCCCGGGCGCGCGGCATGCGCTCCGCTACCGAGGCCGCCAGCCCCGTAGTCGGCAGGTCCGCGGGCGCTGTCACGGGCGGGTCATGGGGGATCGGTGACCGTTGCGTTCGCCGATCGCTGGCCACGTCATCTGTCCGTTCTCCTCGCCGAACCCGCGCATCTCACGGACAAGATATAGCGGGCGAGCCCTGGCCTCGTCGTATATCCGGGCGACGTACTGGCCCACCATGCCCATCACGATCAGCTGTATTCCGCTGAGGAAGGTAATGGTCACCAGCAAGGAGGCGTAGCCGGGCACTAGCGACAGCCCGGCCAGCTTGAGCGCGATCGCCACCAGCCCGTAGCAGACCGCGCCGAAGGCTAGGAAGAGCCCGACGCCGAGCGCTAGCCGCAATGGCGCGGTGGAGAAGCCGATGACCGCGTCGGAGGCGAACCTGATCATCTTGCGTAGCGTGTACTTCGTGGTGCCGGCATGCCGCGTCTCCCTGGTATACGGCACCGCGACCTGGCGAAAGCCGATCCAGGAGAACATCCCGCGGACGTACCGGTTCGTCTCGCGCATCTGCAAGAACGCGTCAAGCGCCCGGCGGTCCACCAGCCGGAAATCACCCACGTCCACCGTGTGCTCGACGTCGGCCATCCGGTGCAGCATGCTGTAAAAGATCGAGGCGGTGGCCGTCTTGAACAGTCGCTCCCCTTCGCGTCGTTCCCTGACCGCGTAGACGACCTCGTATCCCTCCTGCCATTTCGCCGCCATCTCGAGGATGACGTGCGGCGGGTCCTGCAGGTCGGCGTCCATCACGATGACCGCCTGGCCCGCCGTGGCATCCATTCCCGCCGTGATTGCCAGCTGATGCCCGAAATTACGGGACAGCTGAATGACCTTGAAACGGGGGTCCTCGCGGTTGGCCTCGGTCATCAGCTGGTACGTCGAGTCCCGGCTGCCGTCGTCCACCATGACGACCTCGGCCGGGCCGTCCAGTTCTCCCATGACTTCCTTGAGCCGGCCGACCAGGGCGGGCAAGGACTCTTCCTCGTTGAACAGCGGGATAACGATGGAGTACTTCACCGTTTCCATGACTGCCTCTCCGTTTCCCGCGCCAAGATCCCGCGCCTCGTTAATATATGGGGCCATGGAGGCGACTGAGCTTCGGACTCTGGTGACCGTCGAAGACCGCCATTGGTGGTACAAGGAACGCCGCGCCCTGCTCGCGCGCGAACTCCGGCGGCTGCCTGTCCGTGGCCGGGCACTCGACATCGGCGCGGCCGGGGGCGGCAACACCAGGGTACTGCGAGCGCACGGCTGGCAGGCGCTTGCTCTGGAATACGCCCCAACGGCGGCGCAGATCGCGCGTGAGCGCGGCATCGACGTGATCCGGGGCGACGCGCGGGAACTTCCGGTCAGGACCGGCGAATGCGGCCTGGTCACCGCCTTCGACATCCTCGAGCACATCGAGGAGGACCACCTGGCCGCTGCGGAGATCGCCCGGGTCCTCAGGCCAGGGGGCGTCGCGCTTATCGCAGTTCCCTGCGACATGGCCCTGTGGTCGGCGCACGACGAGGCGGTTGGCCACGTGCGCCGCTACAGCCGTGCGTCGCTGTCTGATGTTGTAGAGAAGGCAGGACTTGCCATCGAGCGGATGTGGAGCTGGAATGTCCTGCTCCGGCCGGCCGCCGCGCTGCGGCGGCGGTCGTCGGCAGGCAGCGATCTTGGTCACGTTCCCGCGCCGCTCAACGCGGCCCTCACGTCGATCGTCGTCGCGGAGCGCTACCTTCCGGTCAAGTCACTGCCGGGCGTCTCGCTCGTGGTTCGCGCCACGCGCCCGTAGCCAGACAGATCGCGAACGCGCGACGACGCGCCAAGCATGTCCGGCTAAACGGTCAAAAATACACGTACATCCAAGACGTGTGGTATCCCAGGTAGGTGCGATCGTCGACCCCGCGGCTGAACAGCCTGACTAGCATGCGCTATTTCGCCGCGCTGGCCGTGGTCGTGACGCACGTCAACCCGCACTACATCGAATCCCACGTGTTGCGGGCCGGCGCCTTCTACGGCTTCGTCGGCGTCTCCTTCTTCTATGTGCTTTCCGGGTTCGTGCTTACCTGGTCGTGTTCGCAGCAGGCCCCGACGAAGTTCTGGTGGAACCGGTTCAGCCGTGTGTGGCCGCTGATGGCCACGATGATGGTCCTCGCGTACGTGTTCTTCTGGAGCCTCGAGAAGCACCCCGCCGGACCGTTCGGGTATTCGCTGCAGGCCCTGCTGCTGCAGTCCTGGGACCCCGATCCCAGCGTCTACGCCGGCGGCGACGGTCCGGTCTGGTCGCTGTCCTGCGAGATGTTCTTCTACGTCATGTTCCCGCTGATCGTCCTCGCGGTCCGCCGGCTGCGCGCCCCGGGCCTGGTGCTCATCGCGGCGGCCGTGATAGCCGCCATGATCGCTGCCCCGATCGCGGTCGGGCCGCACGTCTCGTCGGCCACCTACGCGTGGCTCTTCTTCTACCTGCCCGGATACCGGATCGGTGAGTTCATCATCGGCATGCTGGTCGCCCGCGCTGTCGCGCTCGGGCTGCGCTTCCGGTTCCCGTCCATCGGGTACCTGTTCGGCTGTGCCGCACTGGCGACCTGGATCGTGGGCCTCACCAGGTACTCGCTCGGCCACGGCGGCGCGGTGCCGCGGCCATGGGTGGCGCTGCTGGCGATGCCGGCTTTCGTGCTGCTGCTGATCGCCGGAGCCTCGGCCGACCTGGGCGGCCGCGCCCGCGTGCTGGGCATGTGGCTGCCGGTACGGCTGGGTGAGTGGTCGTTCGCCCTCTACCTGGTGCACCCGCTGGTCGCCGCGGTCGTCGGCACCCACCACTGGCTTGCCAGCAGCACGGCCTGGGGCGGATTCGGCTACCTGCTTGTATTCCTCGCGGGGGCCACGGCCGTGGCCGCCGCGGCGCATTACGCGCTGGAAAAGCCGGTCGAGCGGTGGCTGCGGCGGCGGTACCCGGGTAGGCGAACCGAGGCACGGCACCGCAAGAGCCCGGTGCCGGCCGCGGCAGGAACCGCGACCGCGGCCGCGGTCCCGGCCGCGGACGCCTCGTAAGTCAGGACAAGGTGACCCTGCGCTGGACGACACCGCCGATGGCCGGGATCATCCAGGCCCCGATCACGGGCAGCACCCAGGCATAGCGGGCGCCGAACCGCCCGGCTGGGACGCTCAGCAGAATGACCACCGCCATCAGGTACACCTCGATGAACGATCGCATGTCGGCGTTCACGCTGCTCCAGGTGGAGGGCGTCACCACGCAGATCTCGATGATGTACAGGTAAAGGGCGAGCTTCTCCCACGCTGCCGCGCGGCTGGCGCGCAGCACCGCGGTGGCCGCGAGGCAGCAGATCACCAGGCCGAAGAACTCGAGCAGCCACAGGTCGTACTTGGTGAACTGCGTGGTGCTCATGTGCGCCAGGTTGACGGTGACCGCGTGCAGCGGGGCACTGAACGGCAGGCCGGCGTTGCGGCTGCCATCGGTGGCGACCGCGACACTGCCGGTGACGGCGAGGATGATCAGCTGCCATGCCGCGAACACGACGGCGGGCACCGCCCAGGGCAGGTCGTCGCGTCCGGGCAGCTGTCGCGTGCGCACCAGCGTGACTACCCGGACGATGCCGATGGCGGCCACGGCGACCATGACGGTCTCCCTCGTGAGTGCCCCGAGGGCGAGCAGCAGCGCGGCGGCGAGCGGGCGGCGCGCTCGCAGCGCGACCAGGCCGGCCACCAGAAGGGCGGCGGCCAGCGGTTCGGCGGTGTCCCGCGAGACGCTCGTGACAATGCCGAAGTAGGCGGCCAGCAGCAGGCCCCACAGCACGTGGCGCCCGCCCTGCCTGGCGAGGACGCCACCGAAGTAGCCGAGCGCCCCGATGGCGACCACGTTGACCGCGATCAGCATGATGGGCACGAGCTCGTGCTGCCCAACCGACGCAACCCAGGTGACCGCGGAGTATCCGATCCGCATGAACCGATAGCTATGGTCGGCCCTGATGCCGTAGGCGGTCTGCGAGAAGTTGAGCGGATTGAGCGCCAGCCGGTAGTAGAACTGGCCGTCGTACCCGTAGGTCGGCTGCAGCGGGATACCAGGGGGCAGCTGCGCGGGGTTGGCGAAGTGGCGTCCGACCAGGATGAAATTCGCGAGGTTGCGGTGCGCCCAGCCGGCCCAGCGCGCGATGACAAGGACCACTGCGGCGGCCGCCGCGATCAGGCCGGGGACGACGGGGTTCCCGCCGCGGCCGGCAGGTCCGCTATCCTGTTGCAGCGGCAGGACCGTGCTGTCTTCTCGCTGGCTTGTCATGGCTCCTGCTGGCGCGTTAAAGGCGTCTTTACCGCGGTTTGTGTGCGGGCGAACTAATCGCGTGGCGACTCTACAACATGCCGTGGGGTTTCGTGCTATGGGTGATCAGGTATCACGCGAAGTAACCACGGAGTTCGTGCCCACTAGGCAAACAGCTCGTTGCCTGAGGCACGATAGGGTATGTCACGCAAGTGCGTCCGTTACCTTGCATCTCTCTCTTAACCTGTGTTCCGTAGTGGACTAGCTGGAGGTACGTGTGATAACGGGAGCGCCAGCCGGCGATGAGTTCGATCGCGATGTAGTAGTGATCGGGGGCTGCGGTCACGTCGGCCTGCCGCTGGCAATCGCGTTCGCCGATCGCGGCGCCCGGGTGGGCATCTACGACGTGAGCGAGGCCGCGGTCGCTACGGTGAACTCGGGCAGGCTCCCGTTCGACGAGCCGGGTGCCGCGGAAAAGCTGCAGCGTGTGGTGGCGGACGGGCGGCTGCTGGCATCGGTCGATCCATCGCTCGTGGGCTCCGCCGAGCACGTGGTGGTGGTGATCGGCACCCCCGTCGACGAGCACCTGAACCCCGACCAGCAGGCCATCCCCACGGCGCTTGGCGGCTGTGCCGCCTACCTGCGGGACGGCCAGCTGCTGGTGCTGCGGTCCACGGTCTTCCCCGGAGTGACGGCGCTTGTGGAGAAGATGATCGCCGGCCTGGGCATGGAGATCGAGGTGGCCTTCTGTCCGGAGCGGATCGCCGAGGGCAAGGCCATGACCGAGCTTTTCGAGCTGCCGCAGATCGTCTCCGCTCGCACGCCGCGCGGCCTCGAGCGCGCGGCCAAGCTGTTCGGCCTCCTGACCGACAGCGTGGTGCAGCTGACGCCGGAGGAAGCCGAGCTGGCGAAGCTCTTCACGAACGTCTGGCGGTATATCAAGTTCGCGACGGCCAACCAGTTCTACATGATGGCCAATGACCGCGGGCTCGACTTCGAGCGCATCCGCAAGGGCCTGTCGCAGGACTACCCGCGCGCCGCGGACATGCCAGGTGCCGGGTTCGCCGCCGGGCCGTGCCTATTCAAGGACACGATGCAGCTCGCGGCTTTCAACAACAACCAGTTCGCGCTCGGCCACACCGCGATGACGATCAACGAGGGGCTGCCGCTCTACCTGGTGCACCGGCTCGAGCAGCGGTTCGACCTCGGGTCGATGACCGTCGGCATCCTTGGCATGGCGTTCAAGGGCGGCTCGGACGACATCAGGTCCAGCCTGTCGTACAAGCTCAAGCGCATCCTCGCCTTCAAGGCCGACAACGTGCTCTGCACCGACCCGTACGTCACCGTTGACCCGAACCTGCTGCCGCAGGAGGAGGTCATCGCGCGCTCCGACCTGCTGGTGATCGCCGCGCCGCACCCCGAGTACCGCGAGCTGATGACCGGCAAGCCGGTCGCGGACATCTGGAACATCCTCGGGCAGGGCGTCAGGGTATGAGCGGGCTGAGGGGATGCGGATGAGCGCTGACACGCCACGGGTCTCCGTGGTGGTGCCGGCTTACAACGAGAGCGAGCACATCGTTCCTGTCCTCGACCGGCTCTTCGAATCTGTTCGGCTTCCCTGCGAAGTTCTCGTGGTGGTCGACGAAGAAGACGACACCACGATCCCGGTGGTGGCCGATTACTCGGCGAAGGAGCCGCGGATCCGCTGCCTGATCAACACCTACGGCCGCGGCCCGGCTAACGCGATCAGGTACGGCATCAACGCGGCCGCCGCCGCGGTCGTCGTCGTGACGATGGCCGACGGCTGCGACGACCCGCGGCAGATTGACGAGCTGGCCAGGCTGGTGGACCGCGGGGTGGCGGTGGCCGCCGCCTCCAGGTACATGCCGGGTGGTCAGCAAGTTGGCGGCCCCATCCTGAAGGGGCTGCTGTCGAAGCTGGCCGGCCGGTCGCTGAAGCTGCTGGCGCACATCGGCACCAGGGACGCCACGAACTCGTTTAAGGCCTATTCGACCGACTTCGTCCGCGCAGTCGGCATCGACTCGCGGGACGGGTTTGAGATCGGCATCGAGCTCACCGCCAAGGCGAAGCGGATGCGGATGCCAGTGGCGGAGATCCCCACGATCTGGCTGGACCGTCAGGCCGGGGTGTCCAACTTCAACATCGCCAAGTGGGTGCCCGGCTACATGCGGTGGTACCTGTTCGCGTTCGGGCGGCGCCTGTCCGCCGAGCAGATCCGCGCGCACGGAAAGAAAATGCGAAAGGAAGACCACTAGTAATGCAGAAGGTTCTGATCAGCGGGTCGGCCGGATTCATCGGCGGCTACGTGGTCGAGGAACTGCTCGCGAAGGGTTACGCCGTCGTTGGCATCGACAACTTCTCCAAGTACGGGAAGGTCGCCAAGTCCTACGACGGCAACCCGAACTACCAGCTGGTCGAGGGCGATTGCCGTGACGTAGGGCTGATGACGCGGCTGCTCGCGGACTGCGATCACTTCATCGCGGGCGCCGCGATGATCGGCGGCATCTCTTACTTCCACACCTACGCCTATGACTTGCTCGCCACCAACGAGCGGATCATCGCGGCGTCTTGCGACGCCGCCATCGAGGCGCAAAAGGCGGGCAGGCTGCAGAAGGTCACCTACCTGTCGTCCTCGATGGTTTTCGAGTCCACGGACGTGTGGCCGTCACACGAGGGCCAGGAGCGCGAGGTGCCGCCGCCGCTGTCCTCCTACGGCTTCCAGAAGCTCGCTGTGGAGTACTTCGCCCGCGCCGCGTGGGACCAGTACAAGCTGCCGTACACGATCGTGCGGCCGTTCAACTGCGTCGGCATTGGCGAGTCGCGCGCGCTCGGCGATGAGGAGATCTTGTCAGGCAACGTCCAGCTCGCGATGAGCCACGTGGTGCCCGACCTGGTGCAGAAGGTGATCAAGGGCCAGGACCCGCTGCACATCCTCGGCTCTGGAGACCAGATCAGGCACTACACCTACGGCGGCGACCTCGCCCGCGGCGTGGTCATGGCCATGGAGCACCCGGAAGCGCGGAACGAGGACTTCAACCTGTCCACCGCCGAGTCCACCACCGTTCTCCGGCTCGCCGAGTTGATCTGGCAGAAGATCAAGGGCAACGGTGTGCCGTTGCGCGTGATCAGCGATGACCCGTTCGAGTACGACGTGCAGCGCCGCGTGCCTGACACGGAGAAGGCCAAGAAGATGCTCGGCTTCGAGGCGACCACCTCGCTGGACGAGATGCTCGATGAGGTAATCCCCTGGATCGCCCAGGCCATCGGGCACGGCACCATCTAGCTACTGCCAGCTCTCAGTCGTATTTCGCGACTGTGGCCGGCTACCTGTACTGGCAGCCGGCCACAGTGCTTCCAGCTCCGGGTCGGCGAGCCATAGTGACCAGTGGTGGCAAGGGAACGTAGCCTAGATCCGTGGACCGGCGAATCTTCGGGCTTGAGAACGAGTACGGCGTTACCTGTACCTTCCGTGGTCAGCGGCGGCTGTCGCCTGATGAGGTGGCTCGCTACCTCTTCCGGCGCGTGGTGTCGTGGGGGCGCAGCAGCAACGTCTTCCTGCGGAACGGGGCGCGGCTATATCTCGACGTGGGCAGCCACCCGGAGTACGCCACCCCCGAGTGCGACAACGTGGTGGACCTGGTCGCGCACGACAAGGCGGGCGAGCGGATCCTCGAGGGCCTGCTCGTGGACGCTGACAGGCGGCTGCGCGAAGAAGGCATCGCAGGCGACATCTACCTGTTCAAGAACAACACCGACTCCGCGGGCAACTCCTACGGTTGTCACGAGAACTACCTCGTAGGCAGGCACGGCGAGTTCGGCAGGCTGGCCGACATCCTGATCCCGTTCCTGGTCACCCGCCAGATCATCTGCGGTGCCGGCAAGGTACTGCAGACGCCGCGGGGCGCGGTCTACTGCGTTAGCCAGCGGGCCGAGCACATCTGGGAAGGCGTCTCGAGCGCCACCACCCGGTCCCGGCCGATCATCAACACCCGGGACGAGCCGCACGCGGATGCGGAGCGATTCCGGCGCCTGCACGTCATCGTGGGCGACTCCAACATGAGCGAGACCACGATGCTGCTCAAGGTCGGCGCGACCGACCTGGTGCTGCGCATGGTCGAGGCCGGCGTGGTGCTGCGCGACATGACGCTGGACAACCCGATCAGGGCGATCCGCGAGGTCAGTCACGACATGACCGGCCGCAGCCGGGTCCGGCTCGCCAACGGCCGTGAGATGAGCGCGCTGGAGATCCAGTACGAGTACCTGGCGCGGGCACGTGACTTCACGGACAAGAACGGGCTGGACACGATCAGCGCCCGGGTGCTCGAGATGTGGGAGCGCGCCCTCGGCGCGATCGAGAGCGGCGACCTTGACAAGATCGCCAGGGAAATCGACTGGGTGACCAAGTACCAGCTGATCGAGCGCTACCGGGCCAAGCACGACCTGCCGCTGTCCGCGCCCCGGGTGGCGCAGCTCGACCTGGCCTATCACGACGTGCACCGCGGCCGCGGCCTGTACTACCTGCTGCAGCGCACCGGCGCGGTGGACCGGGTGACCAGGGACCTGGACATCTTCGAGGCCAAGTCCATTCCGCCGCAGACCACCCGCGCCAAGCTGCGCGGCGAGTTCATCCGCCGCGCGCAGGAAAAGCGCCGCGACTTCACCGTCGACTGGGTGCACCTCAAGCTGAACGACCAGGCGCAGCGCACCGTGCTGTGCAAGGACCCGTTCCGCTCGGTCGACGAGCGGGT
>Ga0126381_100001512_pt1 | contig 24925 bp, 22 predicted proteins | sample PanSoiMetPlot_28_FD_96465 | JGI IMG/M metagenome (GOLD analysis project Ga0126381, IMG submission 96465) | Tropical forest soil microbial communities from Panama - MetaG Plot_28 | ecosystem: Environmental > Terrestrial > Soil > Tropical forest > Bulk soil | place: Panama | collected 2016-02-17 | reverse complement strand
TGCTGCATCGGCGGCTACCCATAAAGAATCCAAAGGGAGTAGATTGCTAACGGTCAAAGGAGCAGGACTTGAAACAGCACCCGTCCCCCGTGGTTCGCTCAACCGCGTTTGTCCTAACTGCATTATTACTGTATGCCCCAGCTGTCCTGTGGGCACAGAACGCGAAATTTCATAACGCCCCAGCCTCCGCAAAGAACACCAAGAATCCATATGCTGGCCAGGCAACTGCAGCGGCCGATGGCGCGAAGTTATACACTCGCAACTGCGGCTCCTGTCACGGCGTAGGGGGGCGCGGGACCGGCAACGTCCCGGCGTTAAGCGCGGTGTGGAAGAAGAAGCCGACCGATGGGGAAATCTTCTGGTATGTGACCCAGGGGGACGTCGAGAACGGGATGCCTTCCTGGCAGAGAATTCCCGAAGACCAACGCTGGAAGATCATCACATATATTCGAACGTTGAGTACCTCGACTGCCGCGGAGGCCGCTCCCGCACTGCCTGCTGCGTCAAGCGCCGAGAAACTCGACGCTCCGCTCCCTCCGCAGCCTTTCGTTGACTACCGCCTCGAGGAGCCGGGAAAAATTCATAAGGTAACCGTGGCTGACCTTCCTGAGCCCTACGCGACAAAGTCTGCCAGCAATGGGCCCACCGTCGTGGCTCGCCCCCAAAACGCATGGCCGAAGGCTCCGCAGGGATTCAAGGTCGAGCAGTTCACCACCGGACTCGACAACCCTCGCTTGATGCGCACGGCGCCCAACGGCGACATCTTCCTAGCGGAGATGAAAGCGGGCGACATCAAAGTGTTTCGCGGGATTACCGCGGACGGTCATCCACAGCAAACCGAAATCTTTGCAAAAGGACTCGAGCAACCCTTCGGAATCGCCTTCTATCCTCCGGGGCCCAATCCAGAGTGGATCTACATCGGCAACACCGATGCAGTGGTGCGTTTTCCATACAAGAAGGGCGACCTGCATGCGAGTAGCTCACCACAACCCATCGCCGATCTTCCCGACGGTGGCGGGCACACAACTCGTGACATTCAATTCTCGCCGGACGGACAAACCATGTACGTCTCCGTCGGATCCGCCTCGAACGTCGATGATCCGGACACCACACCCGGGGAAAAAAATCGTGCCGACATCCTTGCCTTCCGTCCAGATGGCTCCAACATGCGCATCTACGCTTACGGCATTCGCAACGCTGTTGGCCTCGCGGTCGATGATAGCGGGACCCTGTGGTGTTCGGTGAATGAACGCGACGGTCTCGGCGACAACCTCGTGCCCGACTACATTACGCATGTTCAGGATGGCGGCTTTTATGGGTGGCCGTGGTGGTACATGGGTGGCCATCAAGATCCGCGGCACAAGGGCAAGCATCCCGAGCTCAAGGAAAAACTCATCACGCCGGATGTGCCGCTCCAACCGCACAATGCATCCTTGGAGATTACCTTCTATCGCGGCGAGCAGTTTCCTGCCGAATACAAAAACGACATCTTTGCTGCTGAGCACGGCTCATGGAACAAGTCGATCCGGACCGGCTACGAGGTGATCCGCGTTCCTCTGCACCAGTCCGGCCGTGCATCCGGGGAATACGAAGACTTCCTGACAGGATTTGTTGTGGATAACGGCCACGTCTGGGGGCGGCCCGTTGGCGTCACCGTCGCGCCGGATGGCTCATTGCTGGTCAGCGATGACGGTTCGAATTCAATCTGGCGTGTGAGTTATGTAGGGAACAAGACGGCGCAGAACCACTAGCGGAAAGCTCACACGAACTCAATCAGTACGATTTCGGGATTCGTGCCCAAGCGCAGCGGAGGCCCCCACGTTCCGACGCCGCTTGTCGTGTAAACAATCAAATTTCTGAGGCGCGCTAGCCCGTAAGTAAAGGGCCCGAAGATTCTCTTGGTGAACCACGAAAACGCAAAAACTTGGCCTTGATGGGTATGACCCGACAGCTGCAAAGAAATACCGGCCTGTTCCGCGACCTCCAAGGCATGGGGCGCGTGAGACAGCAGAATACTGGGCTTGTCCGGATCAATATTGACGCGGTCTAGGACCGCACGAAACACATTTTCACGGGTAGTTGAACTGAAGTGCACGCCAACCACCTGCAACCCATCAATCACGATTTTTTCATTGTTCAACACGCGAACATCTGCGCGCTTCACGCCGTCGAGGTACTTCGACGGATCCGAAAATTCTTCGTGATTCCCGGTCACAAAGTAAGAGCCGAATTTAGGCCGAAATTCCTTCCACGGCGCGGCGAGGCTCACCGGATCGACATGCGTCCCGTCGTACAAGTCACCGGTGATGAAAACGACGTCGGGCTGCGCCCCCCTGACCTTTTCTACAACACGCCGCATGAAGTTGGTTCCGTTGACGTGTCCGAGATGCACATCGGACACGAGAGCAGCAATGCGCCCACGCCATGCGATAGGTAGGTTCGGGAGCTTCACTGTAATCCGCTTCACACGAATCAAGCGAGCATTCACTAGACCAGCGACCGCCGCAAGAGTCGCAGTTCCGTAAAGGACAGCGGCGACCATCTGTCGATCCAGCGATTGTCCGAAAACTGTAGCCGCGAGATATACGAACCAACTCGCGCCTGCCGCGAGAAAGAAGAAATTCAAGAAGCCCAGCCAGACCGCCGCCCCGCGATAAAGCGATCGGACTGCGACGTTGTTGAAACGATGTGCAAGCAAGCTTGCGCCCACGAAACTCACTGAGAGAATCGCCAACGCCACTCTGAGCGGAACGGCTAGCCTGGGATCCAACGGGCCCAAGAAAGCGATCCACGTCGCATAAACGAACCAGTGGCCAAGAAGCAGAATTGACTGCACCACGGCCACGAACCTTACGATCCGGCCACGAAGCCGGGCGGGCTCGCCGGCTACGCGGGTCCGTACGGAGAGCTCTGGTTCGGCGGTGGAGGTGGCTGATGTTTTTAGCTGGCGCGCAATTTCGCGTTGGGCCTGGGAATGAGTAAGTCCGTCTTCGTACGAGCTCATCTGTTTATGAATGACCTTGTGTCGCCGGGCGCTGAAAAAGGCCTAGCGCATATGAACACGCTTTAATAGATGCCGGGTGCACGAGGAAGGGTGCTGCAAATCGGTTGCGTCCAGGTCAAGCTGGCCGGTTCAGCGCCATCCAAGGTACACATACCGCAAGATAAACAGCCCGGTAAGGATCCAGATCAGCAGGTTTATTTCGCGCACCTTGCCAGAAGCAATTTTGACGACCGTATACGAAATCAATCCCAAACTCAGCCCCGTAGCGATACTGAACGTTAACGGCGTCGCAATCATTGTGATGAAAGCCGGAACGGCCTCGCTGAAATCACTCCATTCGATATGTGCAATCGATTGCGTCATCAGCGCTCCCACAACGATAAGTGCCGGCGCCGTCGCGTACCCGGGAATGGCCGCCGCTAATGGCGAGCAGAACATCGCCGCGAAGAAAAATATCGCCACGAACACATTGCTGAGTCCCGTTCGCGCACCCGCCGCAACACCCGCCACGCTCTCGATGTAACTCGTTACTGTCGACGTCCCGGTGAGCGAGCCAAATAGTGTCCCCGTGGCATCCGCAATCAGCGCGCGTCCGACGCGTGGGATTTTTCCGTCCTTGATAAACCCAGCTTGTTCGCAGACTCCTACAAGCGTGCCGACATTGTCGAATAAATCGACGAACAGAAATGCGAAGAGAATTTCGAGCAAGCCAAGCTTCAACGCGGCGCGGAAATCGAGTTGCAAGAAGGTCGACGAGGGATGCGGCAGCGACAGAATTCCCTGCGGCCAGTGCGCTATTCCGCGAAGGATGCCGAGCAGCGTCGTGCCAAAAATTCCAATCAGGATCGCGCCGTTCACCTTGCGTGCCATCAGAACAATCGTCAGCGTGAGGCCGAAGCACGCCGTTTGCACCGCGGCATCTGCAAAGCTGCCCAGCCCCACGTACGTCGCCGGATTCGCGACCACCAGCTTCGCGTTCCGCATTCCGATGAATGCGATGAACATCCCGATCCCCGTCGCCGTCGAGTGCTTCAGGCACGCTGGCATTCCATTGACGATCTGCTCGCGCACGCGAGTGACGGTGAGCAGGAGAAACAAGCTGCCCGAAAAAAACACTACCGCCAGTGCCGTTCGCCACGGCACATGCATACTCAGACATACGGAATACGTGAAATAAGCATTCAGCGACATTCCCGGCGCGAGCGCAATCGGATAGTTCGCTGCCAGTCCCATCACCAGCGTCGCTACTGCCGCTGAAATACAGGTTGCAAACAGGACTCCTTCTACCGGCATTCCGGCTTGCGAAAGGATTTGCGGATTAACGACGACGATATACGCCATCGTCACAAACGTCGTCAGTCCGCCGAGAAATTCCTGCCGCAGCGAACTCTGATTTTCAGAGAGCTTGAAATAGCGTTCGATCAACGTTCGCCTCGGTTGTGAAGGTCTCTTGAGAAGAGCTGCTAGTACGGGATTTTGTTCGACTTCTGCTGCCAGGCTCGGAAACTCGCCAGCGCCTGTTCGCGCATCATTTGCATCATCGGGATGGCGCGCGCACTCAGCGGTTTCTCAATTTCGCGATAGATGAACGAATCGTCGAAGCCGGCTTCCGCGGCATCGGACGCGAGCCCGCCGTAGTAAACGCGGGACAGTCGCGACCAATAGATCGCGCCCAGGCACATCGGACACGGCTCGCACGAAGAGTAGAGTTCGCAGTCCTTCAGTTCAAAACCGCCGAGCTTCGCGCAAGCCTGTCGGATGGCAACCACTTCCGCATGAGCCGTTGGATCGTTCGTCGCGGTGACCCGGTTGACCCCTTCGGCCACGATGCTGCCGTGCTGCACGATGACCGCTCCAAACGGGCCACCCTGGCCTGAAAGAACGTTGTCGAGGGAAAGTTGGATGGCGCGAGCCATGAAAGGATTGTCCATGAGTTTGTGATCGTTCCCTTGCGTATCAGTCAGCGGTACGCTGAATTCATGCGCAAATCGGTCGACATGGACCTGCCCGCGGCCGTTATCGCTGAGCAGCGAGTATAAGACGGAATCTGAAAATCGGTAAGGGCGTTTTCGAATTCGTACGCTCTGGCGCGATTGTAGAGCGCGATTTGAAAACCCATTCGCTTCCGGATACGCTTCTTTCCAACGTCTGCTCAGAAGGAGGGTCGATCTTGGGGTTGCAGGCTTTTGTCTCCAGTCGTCTTGTTACACCTGAAGGCATTCGCCCCGGCGCGTTGCTGATTGACGGAGAGACGATCCGAGGCATAGTGGACCCCGGCGAAATCCCCGCTCGCTATTCACTAGAAGATTTCGGTACTGCCACGCTGCTGCCTGGCCTTGTAGACTCTCACGTTCACATCAATCAGCCTGGGCGAACGGAGTGGGAGGGCTTTTGCACGGCGACCCGCGCAGCCGCAGCGGGCGGCTACACGATGCTCGTCGACATGCCTCTGAACTGTGTGCCCGCAACTACCAACGTCGCCGCGCTCACCGCAAAACGTGAAGCCGCCCACGGCCAGTGCTGGGTGGACTGGGCGTCCTGGGGCGGCGTCGTGCAAGGAAATCAAGCGGAGATCGCACCACTCGCGAGCGCCGGAGCCCGCGGCTACAAATGTTTCCTCGTGCACCCCGGAATCGAAGAATTCACCATGGTAGGGGAGGCCGATCTGCGAGCGGCGCTGCCCGCGGTTGCAAAAACTGAGTTACCGCTGCTCGTCCACGCGGAACTCCCGGGACCGATCGATTCGGCGACATCGCGCCTTCAAAGCGAAGACTGGCGGCATTACGCGACCTACCTCGAATCGCGCCCCGACGAGGCCGAGCTGGGAGCAATTCGTCTGATGCTTCGTCTTTGTCGCGAATTCAAATTTCGCCTTCACATCGTGCACCTCGCTACTGCCCAAGCATTGCAAGAATTAAAGGCCGCACGCGATGAAGGTCTTCCGGTCACCGTGGAGACCTGCCCGCACTATCTTCATCTGGACGCGGAGAAAATTCCCGACGGCGCGACGCAATGCAAATGCGCCCCACCCATTCGCGGAGACAAGAATAGGGAATCACTGTGGCAGGGTCTTCGCGACGGCATCATCGATTTGGTCGTCACCGATCATTCGCCGTGCCCACCCTCTATGAAGCGTCCGGGTGATGCCAATTTCCGCGACGCTTGGGGCGGGATTGCCAGTCTCTCGATGGCAATGCCCATCATGTGGACTGAAGCCTCACACCGCGGGTTTACGCTTTCCGACATCGCCCGATGGATGTCAGATAAACCGTCGCAACTCGCCGGAAGCGGCGCTCGCAAAGGACGGCTCGCGACCGGCTACGATGCAGACTTCGTCGTATTCGATCCCGACTCCGAATTCACAGTGACTCAGAATCATTTGCATCATCGCCACCCAATCTCGCCGTACCTCGGCGAAACGCTACGAGGGGTCGTAAAACGGACTTATCTCCGCGGAAAGCCAGTTTTTCGTGATGGTGCTTTTGTTGGCCATCGTGAAGGACGCGAGTTCCGGCAGTAACGTGATACTTTTTCATAAGCGGAGAAGGCCTTCTCGGCCTGACATCATCCAGTGACCACTGAGCACATCGTCGGCGCATCTGTCCCGCGCAAAGAAGGGGGAGATAAAGTCACCGGTCGTGCGCAATACATTGACGACCTCACCATGCCCGGTATGCTCTATGGAGCCACCGTGCGCAGCCGCATCCCGCGCGGCAAAATTAAAAAGATCAGCTTCGGCACGGGCATTTCCTGGGATGAATTTGTGATCGTCTCTGCGAAAGACATTCCAGGAAAAAACTGCATCGCTCTCATCCTCGACGATCAGCCTTGCCTTGCCGACGGTGTAGTCAATCATCCCGAAGAGCCGATTCTTCTGCTGGCGCACCCCAATCCTCACATACTTCCAAAAGCTGTTGAAGCGGTTGCCATCGAGTACGAGCCTTTACCTGCACTCTTCACCATCGAAGATAGCGAGCGCCAGGAGACGATCATCTGGGGCGCCGACAATACCTTCAAACGCTACCTGGTTGAGAAGGGCGACGTCGACAGTATCTGGCAGAAAGCCGGCTTCATCGTCGAAGCTGAGTACCACACCGGTGCGCAGGAACAGCTTTACATCGAAAATAACGGTGTCATCGCGAGCTACGACCCCAATAGCGGCCTCACGCTCTGGGGTTCGCTGCAGTGTCCGTATTACGTGCACAAGGCTCTGATCAAGCTCTGTGCACTGCCCGAAGACAAAGTGCGCGTCGTGCAGACCGAAACCGGCGGAGCTTTCGGCGGCAAGGAGGAATATCCCTCCATGATTGGCGGGCATGCAGCCTTGCTCGCGATGAAAGCTGGCCGCGCGGTGAAAATCGTCTACGACCGCATGGAGGACATGGTCGCCACCACCAAGCGCCACCCCTCCCGCACTCGCCACCGCACCGCCGTCAGCAGCGATGGCAAAATTCTCGGTGGAGAGATCGAGTTCGTCGTCGATGGCGGCGCGTACAGCACGCTCTCGTCGGTTGTGCTATCACGCGGCACGATTCATGCAGCGGGTCCTTATTACTGGCCGAACATCAGGATTCGTGCAAAAGCGGTGGCCACCAATGCCCCTCCACACGGCGCCTTCCGCGGATTCGGAGCCCCGCAAAGCCTCTTCGCCATGGAGCGGCACATGGACCGCATCGCCGCTACGGTCGGCCTTTCACCTATCGAAATTCGAAAGCGCAATTTCCTGAAAACTGGGCAAACCACAGCAACCGACCAGACGATTAACGAACCAATCAATCTCGAAAAGCTGCTCGATCGCGCCCTAGAACTCTCCGATTACCACGCTAGGAAAGCTCACTTCCGAAACGAAAACCAGTCCAGGACGTGCAAAAAGGGAATCGGCATCGCGACCTTCCTTCACGGCTCCGGCTTCACCGGCTCCGGCGAGCGGTACCTGGCGTCGGTTGTTGGTGTGGAAGGCCTTGCTAATGGCCGCGTGCGCGTGCTGGTATCGAGTACCGAGTTCGGACAAGGCACCAAGACAGTTTTATGCCAGATCGCTGCGGAAACACTCGGTCTTCCATACGAGCAAGTTGAAATTGCGCAAGCCGACACCGATGATGTGCCCAACAGTGGGCCCACAGTCGCCTCCCGAACCGTGATGGTCGTCGGCAAACTCGTACAATCCGCTGCCAGCGGAGTTGCACAGACATTGATCGCAGCGGGTATTCTACGGAAGGAATTTTCTCCCAAGGAATTTCGTGACGCGTGTTCCAAATACATCGCGCAGCACGGGCAACTCAAGTCTCTCGCACAGTACGAGGCGCCACCGAACGTCTACTGGGACGACGAGAAATATCGCGGCGAAGCGTACGCGGCTTATTCGTGGGCGGTTTACATCGCCGAAGTCTCTGTGGATCTCGCCATCTACAGTGTCGTCGTCGACGACTTCGTGGCGCTTCAGGAAGTGGGCAAAGTGCTACATCCGGTTCTGGCCCGCGGCCAGATCACCGGCGGCGTCGCCCAGGGGATCGGTTACACGCTGTATGAAAAAGTCGTTTGGCAAAACGGCCGCATGCAAAACGGTCAGATGACAAACTACATCATGCCGACCTCAGCCGATCTTCCTCCCATTCGCGTGTACTTCGAGGAACTCGGAAATGTGCACGGCGCATTCGGCGCGAAAGGCATCGGCGAATTGCCCATGGACGGCCCAGCACCGGCCATCGTGAACGCCATTGCAGACGCGCTGGGAACACCTTTCGATTCGATTCCGCTGCTGCCTGAAGATATCTTCCAAACCATGGAGTCGTGCTCGCAATCGCCTGAAGCCCCCTTAACCCAAGGAGTCCGATGAGCGATCCTCGGGGACCGCGCGAAATTTCTCTCACTGTTAACGGCCAAGGGAAGACCCTCCGCGCGTATCCGATGGAGCGGCTCCTCGACGTTTTACGGCAGCATCTCAAGCTTACGGGATCGAAAGAAGGATGCGGAGAGGGCGAATGCGGCGCCTGTGCCGTCATTGTCGACGGGGCCTTGGTGAACAGTTGCCTCGTACCCGTTCTGCAGGTCCAGAACTCGACCATTGTCACAATCGAGGGTATGGCGCAGAGTTCACGCCTATCCCCGCTTCAAAAATCTTTCCTCGATTGCGGCGGTGCGCAGTGTGGCATCTGTACGCCCGGCATGATCCTCGCCGCCCATCACTTGCTGAGTCGCGTTCCGAGGCCATCGCCGGAAGAAATTCGTGAAGCTCTCGCCGGCAATCTTTGCCGCTGCACTGGATACGCGCAAATCTGCGAAGGGGTTGCCAACGCCGCTAATCGTGAGGTCCTAGGATGAGAGCCGATCCGGTCGATTACGAACTTCTCGCGCCGGGTAACCTGCCTGATGTTCTGTCGCTGCTCGCGCACGAACCCGAAACATGGCTTCCGATTGCTGGTGGAACTGACCTTATGGTTCTTTACGCCTCGGGAAGACTTTCGCAGAAGAAACTTGTCAGCCTGTGGAATCTGCCCGAACTGCGTTTCATCGACGTTGCCGACGACGAAATCCGCATCGGCGCCGGCTGCACCTACACCGACATTCGTAATCACCCAACAATAGTCCACGAATTTTCGTTACTAACCACCGCAGCGCGCTGGACTGGCAGCATTGCCAACCAGAATCGTGGAACGCTCGGTGGAAACATTGTGAACGCATCGCCGGCCGCCGACTCCTTGCCCGCGCTCTTGATCTATGAAGCCGACTTGATTCTTGTGTCGGCTCGGGGTGAGCGTCGCGTCCTCTACACAACCTTTCACACTGGATACAAAAGCTCTGTCCTTGCGCCCGACGAACTCATTCGGGCAATCTGTCTGCCGCGGCACTTCGCAAACCATATCTCCTATTCCCGCAAAGTCGGAGCGCGCAACGCGCAAGCGATTTCCAAGGTCTGTCTTGCCGCACTCGGAAAACTTGATCGCGACACAGTGACCGACGTCCGCATCGCGATCGGTAGCGTCGCACCCGTCCCTTTACGATTGCGAAGCACGGAGGACGCCTTAAAGGGAAAAGCAATCGACTCCCATGCAATCGCCACAGCACGCTCGAACGCGATCGCTGAAATTCAGCCGATCGACGACATCCGCTCTACCGCGGCCTATCGTGCTGCCGTCGCCGGCAATCTCGTTGTAGAGTTCCTGAACGCGTTGCGCGAAAGTATCACGAGGCCATGAGCAAGATCCTCCAGCGTTGGAACCATCTGAGTCCGCAAGACGCTGCCCTAGAGATCCTTGCCTGCTGCGCCTCAAAAGCTTGGGCCCAGGGGGTTGCTGCGCGTCGGCCACTCGCTGACGAATCTGCCCTCATTACTGTCTCCGACGAGGTATGGACTAAACTCACTGCTCAGGATTGGAAAGAAGCTTTTGCCAGCCACCCGCGCATCGGTGAGCGAAAAGCGCCCCAGATTGCGACAGCACGATCGGCCACCTGGTCGGCACAAGAACAACAAAAAGTCGCCATGGCCGGAGAATCAGTACAGCTCGCGCTCGCAGAAGAGAATCGCGAATATGAGAAGCGCTTTCACAGCGTCTTTATCGTCTGTGCCATTGGAAAGTCCGCACCCGAAATCCTCGAGATCTTGCGACGCCGTCTCTCGAACGACGAAGCCACTGAACTGCGCGAGGCTGCCGAGGAGCAGCGTAAAATCACCAATCTCCGCTTGAAGAAATGGCTCTCCGAATGAGTCGCATCTCCACCCATATCCTCGACCTTATGCGCGGACGCCCCGCTAATGACGTCCCTGTGCGGCTCGAACACCAGCAATCCCCTGGAAATTGGCGCGCGGTCGGTTCTGCCCGCACCGATCAGGACGGACGTTGCAGCCAACTGCTTCCCACCGACAACTTGTCGCCCGGCGTCTACCGCCTCTCGTTCGATACCGGCGCTTACTTCGACGCGCAAAAGCTCGCGGGATTCTATCCTGTCGTCGAAGTCACCTTTCAGGTTCGCAGCGGCGAGTCGCAGTTTCACATTCCTTTATTATTGAGCGCGAACGGATACACCACCTACCGGGGGAGCTAGCGTGAGTTCATCAGTGCGCGAGTGGTTGAACCTTGCTGTGCGCTGGTTTCACGTCTTCGCCGCCATCATGTGGGTGGGTCAGACCTACTACTTCACCTGGCTCGATGGTCAGTTCACCCGGATGGAAAAAAACGCCTCCGCGCAAAACCCATCCGCCGTCTGGATGGTGCACAGCGGCGGTTTCTATACCGTCGAAAAACAAAAATCTCTGAGCGTAAGCGCCGCACAGGTTCGTTGGTTCCGCTGGGAAGCATTTTTTACCTGGCTGGCCGGTGTCGTGCTGCTGGTTCTCGTCTATTACATGGGCAGCGGGTTAGTCGATCCGGACGTTGCCAACATCTCGAAGAAGACCGCCATCGCGATCGGCATCGGTGCCATCCTGGGTGGCTGGATCGTCTACGACGCCGCGATGCTTTCTCCGCTCGGCAGATCGCAATCTGCCTTTCTGGTTCTCGCGTTCCTGATGACTGCAGCCGTCTCCTGGGGATTGATGCACCTCTTGAGCGGGCGCGCCGCGTACATTCACATGGGCGCAATTTTTGGGACGATCATGACGGCCAACGTTTGGCAGCGCATCCTTCCGGCTCAGCGGAAAATGATTGCAGCCGCTGCTGCCGGCGAAAATTTTGACCCGGCTCTCGGCGCACAAGCCAAGCTGCGTTCAAAACACAACACCTTCATGGCGGTCCCTGTCGTTTTTCTCATGCTCAGCAATCATTATCCGGTGGCCACCTACGGGAATCATTACGCGTGGCCGGTCGTGATGATCCTGATTGTCGTCGGATGGATCGCTGCGAAGATTATTCGCGAAGCGTAAGCGAGTTGGAGCAGACAGAAACGCCGGCCACTGGAAAGTAGATGACGCTGACGCAAAAAACCGCAAACGCAAGGCGCCTGGCTGAGCGGGCCGTGGCGCGCTGTCGAACACTGGCGTCGTTCTCCGAAGACGCGGGCAGCCTGCGCCGCACTTTCCTTTCACCGCCGATGCGAGACGTCCATCGTGAGATCGCTTCCTGGCTCGCACCTCTCGGCATGAAGGCGCGTATCGACGCGGTTGGGAATCTCAGAGCCATCTATCCTGCCATTGACCCTTCCGCTGCGCGTCTCCTTATCGGCTCGCATCTCGACACAGTGCCTAACGCAGGAATTTACGACGGTATGCTGGGCGTGGTCCTCGCAGTTGCTCTGCTCGAAGGACTCGAAGGTCGGCATCTGCCCTACGCAATCGAAGTTATCGGCTTCTCTGAAGAAGAAGGCGTTCGATTTGGCATCCCCTTCATCGGAAGCCGTGCCCTGGTGGGGCGCATCGACGACGAACTGCTCAACAAATCCGATGCTGCAGGCGCTTCCGTCCAAGAAGCTATCGAACAATTCGGACTCAATCTCGCCGAGATCCAGCAGGACGTTCTCGACAACGACGCTTGCGCCTACCTCGAATTTCACATCGAGCAGGGGCCGGTTCTGGAAAACGTTGGTCGAGCACTCGGTGTCGTCGGGGCCATCGCCGGACAGACGCGCATGGATTTCGTGTTCACCGGTCTCGCCAATCATGCGGGAACTACTCCGATGAATCTCCGCTTCGATGCCATGGCTGGCGCCGCCGAGTGGATCATCGCCGTCGAGCGCACTGCGAAAAACACTCCGGGCCTTGTAGCCACCGTCGGATCCGTCGAAACCAGGCCTGGCGCGACAAACGTCATCGCCGGCGAAGTTCGAGCGACTCTCGACGTCCGCCACTCCAACGACGATCAGAGGAATCGCGCTGTCGAACAAATTTCGTGTGCTTCGCAGGACATCGCTCGCGCCCGCGGTCTCTCGGTTTCCGTGAACACGCGAATGAATCAGCCTGCCGTCCCGATGGATGCAACCCTCGTCGCCCAAATCGAGCGCGCCATCCACGACGTGGGTTGCGAACCGCATCGCATGGGGAGCGGCGCCGGACACGACGCCATGATCCTCGCCGAGAAAGTCCCGTCAGCCATGATCTTTCTTCGCACGCCAAACGGTATCAGCCACGACCCGACTGAATCCGTCTCCGTCGCCGACGTCGCCAAAGCGATCGAGTGTGGCCTTCAGCTTCTCGATCAACTGTCCTCTCATCCTCTATTTCAGCCAAGGACGCTCCGTGCATAATCTCGGGCAAACGCGCAGTTCGCATCACCGCAATCACCTCTTGCTTACACCCGACACATTTGTACGCACTCCGCTGCCCGGCATGAAGAGCTGCACAGCAATCGTGCACATCGGCCCAGCTCTCGGCGCAGCCTTTACTCAGTACACCGCCGAGTTTGAACTGGGCGGAGAACTTGGGCTGACGTCCGCCCAGCGCTTCCTGTTCGTCCTCGAAGGTGCCCTCAGCGTCGACGCCTCCGGAGCACGCCAGGAAGTCGCCCCCGGTGGCTACGCGTTTTTCCCGCAAGGCCTGCCTCATCGCGTCACATCGTCGAAAGTCAGCCGAGTGGCCGTGATCGAAAAAGGCTATCAGCCGCTCGACTCCGCCGCCGCGCCATCGCCAATGATCTCGACCGAAAGTGCCGTTGCCTCCCGCGCGTTGAACGACGATCCCGACCTCCAGGTGAAATGTCTACTGCCCGACGAGCCCAGCTTTGACTTCGCTGTGAACACCATGACCTACCAACCCGGTGCCGCCTTGAGCCAAGTCGAAATGCATGTCATGGAGCACGGCCTTCTGATGCTCGAGGGGGGCGGAATCTATCGCCTCGGCGATGCGTGGTACCCCGTCACAGCTGGCGATTTTATCTGGATGGGACCCTGGTGCCCGCAGTGGTTCGGCGCAATCGGAAAGGTGCCCGCAAAGTATCTGATTTACAAAGACTGGAACCGCCATCCCCTCGCAGGCACGCGTCCATGAATCTCGAGATCGATCAGGAACGTCTGAACTCCGAAATCGAAACGTTGGCTGCGTTCTCCGATGCGGAGCCACCAGCCGTCACTCGCGTTGTCTTCACTCCTACTGATCTCAAAGCTCGTGCCTGGATAAAAGCCCGCTGTCAGGAAGCCGGCCTCACGGTTCGAGAAGACGCCATCGGCAATACCTTCGCGCGCTGGTCCGGCACCGACCCAAACGCGCCGGTTGTCGGCACCGGCTCTCACATCGACGCCATTCCTAACGCGGGCAAGTACGACGGCGTTGTAGGCGTCGTCGGCGGGCTCGAGGCGATTCGCGCTCTTCAACGATCCGGCTTTCGTCCTAGGCACTCCATCGAACTTCTTGTCTTCACCTCCGAAGAGCCCACACGTTTCGGCATCGGATGCCTTGGAAGCCGCCTGTTGTCGGGCACACTCTCACCCGACGCGGCACATAAACTGAAAGACAAAGATGAAGCATCCCTCGAGGATGTTCGGCGCAACTCAGGGTTTGCTGAAAATCTCGAACAGGTAAAGCTTCCTGTCGGCTATTACCAAGCCTTCGTCGAACTGCATATCGAACAGGGACCACTGCTTGAGCGAGAGCACGTGCCCCTCGGTGTGGTCGAACGTATCGCCGCTCCCGCAAGTCTCCGACTTACGATCGAAGGGGCCGGTGGACACGCGGGCGGCGTCCTGATGCCCGATCGTCGCGATGCTCTTTGCGCGGCCGCCGAACTGATCCTCGCGCTCGAACATGCCGCAAAATCAAGCGGCGCCATCGACACGGTCGCAACCGTCGGCATCTGCGACGTCTTTCCCGGAGCCGTCAACAGCATTCCCGCGCGTGTGAAAATAAGCGTAGACGTTCGCGATACGGATCTCGCGCGCCGCGACGGTGTGATGAAAGCGCTCGAAGCAGCCTCCCAAGCTACAGCTGCGAAGCGCCAGGTCGCCATCCATTCAGAGCTACTGAACGCGGATGCTCCGGCCGAGTCCGGTGTCGCGGTCGTCTCCGCGCTTACCAAAGCCTGCGAAAGACATGGCTTCCGCTACAAGCCAATGACCAGCCGTGCTTATCACGACTCGCTATTCATCTCCCGCATCGCCCCAGTCGCTATGCTGTTCATCCCATGCCGTAACGGCTACAGTCATCGGCCTGACGAGTTTGCATCGCCTGAAGACATTGCTCGCGGAACGCTCGTGCTGGCAGAGACCCTTGCCTCCCTGGCGTCATAGCCTTCTCAAACAGCACTGCACAGAACACACCTCACTTCACGCTAGGAAGCACGGTTTCCCGTTCCGCCCAATGTTCCACATAATCCCGCACCACCTTGTCTCCCACAACTTCCGCGGCCTCGAGAGACGGCAGATACGCCGAGTAATTTCCGGAAACCATCTCCTGCAGACTATCGGCCGCGCTTGTACCAGGCGGCTCGCGGTCATAGTTGCTCACCGTTCTCAGCACCAGGACCCGTTGCAAATCGACGCGGCCGGCGCGACTCAAGAACGTCAGTGCCTGCATCGTCCCGGTGTCTTCCATCGCCGCCACCATGTAGTTTCCTTTGCCGCCTGTAAAGTAGCGGACCCACGCATTTGCCCATTCATCCAACTTCGAGCCATGCCAGAACGTTCCCGCCGAGACGGTCGCACGCCGCGTGACAAACGGTGGCTTCAGCGCATTTGGAAATCCCAGAAATCGCGCACGAGATTTCTGCAATTTTTCCAAATCGAAGAGCGGCACGCTTTCCGTGAGGTGCAAGGCCCACGCCACCAGGTCCGGATTCAGCGCATACACCTCCCCATAGTCTGAAACCGCTGGCGCTTCGTAAGGACTGCCTTTGCGCAGCGGCACGTAGCCGGTCGGCCATTTTTCAGGAATTTGCCGCGCATCGATCTCGAACGACAAGTCGCCATCCACCACGTAGTCGCACCACACCGCCGACCCAAGCGACACATCTGCCGGATCGCCGCCGCCAATCCCTGCCACAACCCAGTATGCCTTTGAGAGATCGAATCGCGGATCCAGCCCCAGTGCCATCACCGAAGCCGCGGCCTTCGCGGTGCCCACACCCGTCACCATCCCGAGCACGCCGTCTTTGTTCATCCGCAGATGGCGATAACCGGCAGGAAGTTCGAGCACCCGATCAAGATGCTCTCGCTCCACCCAGAGCTGAAATTCACCGGGTACATCGCCCGTATCCTCGCCCCGCTCGAACATCGTAACTATAACGACCTTCACATGGATCGGTTGTGCCGACGACGGAGCTTGCGCGAGGCACGAAGAAAATGACAGCACGCCAATCAACACACACCACTCAGCAAGCCACTCCAAAATTGGACGCATATGTTTCACCGGTCACAACTCTAGCTTTTTTTTGCTACCGACGCGTTCCTTTGAGCTGAAGAATTCGGATGCTCCCCATCCAAAACTTGAGTTTGCCTGCTACATTTTCACGACTTGCGCATCGAGTGAGTATATTGAGAGCACTGCTGGTTTTCGATGAATCCGTACGACACAATCCGGAAAGATCTGCGCGCTGACGTTGCGGCAACCCTTCGCCTGGCCCTACCTCTCATCTTCGCCGAAATCGGATGGATGAGCATGGGCATCGTCGACACCGTCATGGTCGGTCGACTGCCCAACAGCGCCGTAGCCATTGGAGCGACAGGCCTTGGCCAGAGCCTCTATCACAGTCTCGCCATCTTCTGCGGTGGCCTGCTGCTCGGTCTCGACACGTTCGTCTCCCAGGCATTCGGCCGCGAAGATCTTGACGACGCGCGCCATTCACTCGCGAACGGCTTCGCGCTCGCCTGCGTGCTTGCTCCCCTTCTCATGCTTACGGTTTCGCTCTGGCCGCCACTGATACAGTATTTCGCAATAAGCCCTGAGTTAGTCCAGCCAATGCGGCCGTTCTTGCATGCGTTGAATTGGGGAAGTTTGCCGTTGCTTAGCTACTTTGCGCTTCGCCGCTACCTGCAAGCAGTCAACGTGACCCACCCCATCATGTTCGCCCTGATTTCCGCCAACCTGGTCAATGCGTTCGGCGATTGGGTCTTGATCTACGGCCATCTCGGGTTTCGCGCCATGGGAATCGAAGGTTCCGGCTGGGCAACGTGCATCGCCCGCATCTACATGGCGTCCGTGCTCGCAATCACCTTACTGCGCGTCGAAGCGAAACGCGGCCTGGCCAAGTGGGCTGGCTCGCTGCGCATCGACATCGCCCGCCTTTGGGCTCTTCTGAAACTCGGCGCACCTGCCGCCACCCAGATCTTTCTCGAGATCGGCGCCTTCTCCGCGGCCACGGCCCTCTGCGCCAAACTCGGACCACTGCCGCTTGCGGGACACGAGATCGCCATCAACTGCGCCGCCTTCACCTACATGGTGCCACTCGGCATCAGTTCGGCTGCGGCCGTGCGCGTCGGACAACAGCTTGGCCGCCGCGATCCCGAAGGCGCCCGCCGCGCAGGTTGGTCCGGCATTCTGATCGGGGCGGCGTTCATGACGTGCGCGGGCATCCTCTTCGTCTCGGTTCCTAAACTTATCGCGCGTTTGTTCTCACCGGATCCCACGGTGATCCGCGTCGGGGCGAGCCTGCTCCTCGTCGCCGCCGCTTTTCAATTATTCGATGGACTCCAGACTGTCGCCACCGGAGCATTGCGGGGATCTGGCGACACACGTCGCCCCATGATCGCCAACTTGATCGGTTACTGGATCATCGGACTTCCGCTCGGCTATGTGCTGGCTTTCCGTGTGGGCTGGGGTGCGTTCGGAGTCTGGATCGGACTCTGCATCGGTTTGATGATCATTGGATCGGCACTGATTCTGGCGTGGCGGAACCGGGTGCTCACGATCCCGCGTCACGGGATCGATCAAACTGCGCCAGAAATGAGCGATGCGGCTGCCGACTAAGCCTCATCTGCCACATGCCATAGGATTGCTCCGGCTGACCAAAGCAAGAGTACTAAGCGCAGAAAAATTCAATTCTGCTGCGTGAACGTGCCTCGCTTCAGAAATTCGCCCGCGCCAGTTTTGCCCACGAACTTATTGCCTTCCACGACCACCTTCCCGCGTGATAGCACCACGTCCGGCATTCCGGTAACTTCGATCCCCTCGAACATCGAATAGTCCACCCGCATGTGATGTGTCCTCGCGCTGATCGTGTGCTTCCGGTTCGGATCAAAAACCACCAGATCCGCATCACTTCCCGCGGCAATCGTGCCCTTGCGCGGATATAGTCCGAACAATTTTGCGGGGGTAGTCGAGACCAGCTCAACAAACCGATTCACGCTGAAGCGACCCTTCGCAACGCCTCCGGAATGAATAAGGCTCATGCGATGCTCCACGCCCGGCCCACCATTTGGAATCTTGGTGAAATCGTCTTTGCCGAGTTCCTTCTGCTCCTTGAAGCAGAACGGGCAATGATCGGTGGACACCACCTGCAGATGATCAGTCTTCAAGCCGTTCCACAGCTTCTCTTGGTGCCACTTTTCCCGCAACGGCGGCGTGAACACGTACTTTGCACCCTCAAATCCCGGCGCATCAAAATTCTCCAGCGACAAGTACAAATACTGCGGACAAGTCTCCGCGTACACCGGCAGCCCTCGGTCACGAGCTTCCCGCACCTTTTCGAGCGCGTCGTTGCAACTCAAATGCACGATGTAGACGGGAGCCCCGGCCATCTCTGCCAGCGCGATTGCGCGTCCTGTCGCTTCCGCTTCCGCCGTGGTGGGTCGCGTCAAAGCATGATATTTCGGTGCTTTCTTTCCCTCAGCGAGCGCCTGTTGCACGATTATGTCAATGGCATTGCCGTTCTCGGCGTGCATGCAAACCAACCCACCATTTTTGGCCGTCGCACGAAATGCCTTGAAGATGCTCGCATCGTCCAGCATGAACACGCCTGGATACGCCATGAACAACTTGAAACTGGTGACGCCTTCGCGCACCAGCGCATTCATCTCTTCCAGTTGCGCATCCGCCAGGTCTGTGATGATGCAATGGAACGCATAATCGCAGACTGCCTTGCCGGACGCCTTTTTCATCCACGTATCAAACGCTGTGCGCAGCGTCTGCCCCTTGTACTGAATTGCAAAATCGATCAGCGTGGTCGTACCGCCAAACGCCGCTGCCCTGGTGCCCGTTTCAAAATCGTCGGCGCTGGTCGTTCCGCCAAACGGCATGTCCAGATGCGTGTGCACGTCGATGCCGCCTGGCATCACGTATTTGCCCTTCGCGTCAATCACGTGGCTCGCGTTCTCGCGGGGCAGATTCTGTCCGACCGCGTCGATCTTTCCATTGCTGATGGCGACATCGCCGTTGTACGTATCCGATGCGGTAACAACGCGTCCATTCGCGATAACTGTGTCGAAGCCCATACTGTTCGCTCTCCAGTGAAACTGGCATTCTATATGCTAAACTCGCCAACTCCGAAGAGTGATTTCCGGCAGGGAAGAGGTATTGCATGCAATTCGGTATCACCATCAAACCCGATATGTCGGTCGACCGCATTCTCGCGCTGACGCAACAAGCTGAGCAGTCCGGATTTCAATACGGCTGGATCTTCGATTCGCACGTCCTATGGCTGGAGCCCTATCCGTTGCTCACGCTCATGGCGACCAATACGAAGAACATGCGCCTCGGCACCTGCGTGACCAATCCCGCCGTGCGCGACATCACCGTAACCGCCAGCCTCTTCGCGACTTTAAACATCATTTCCGGCGGACGCATGGAACTCGGCATCGGACGCGGCGACAGCTCTCGCCGCGTGCTTGGCAAGAAACCTGTCACCTCCGCCCATCTCGAGGAATCAGTCCACGCATTTCGCGAGTTAACGTCCGGCCGTGAAATCGAATATGAAGGACGCCCCACGAAAATCTCCTGGGCCCAGCAATCGCCCCGCGTCTGGATCGCCGGCTACGGCCCGAAGGTACTCGATCTCGCTGGCCGTGTTGCCAACGGAGTCATCCTGCAGTTTGCCGATCCTGATCTGATCGATTGGTGCGTGGGCTTTGTGAAGAAAGGCGCTGAAGCTGCCGGACGCGATTCAAAAAGAATCGAGATCATGGCGGCGACTGCAGTCTGGGTTTCCGACGACCTGAAAGAAGCGCGCTCCCACGTTCGCTGGTTTCCGGCACTCGTGTCCAATCACGTCGTGGATCTGATTTCGAAGTACAAGCCGGAAGAACTGCCGCCATCGCTCACGTCGTACGTCAAGAATCGCGCTGGCTACGACTACCTGCAGCATTGCGAGGTGGACAGCACCAACTCAAAATTCGTGTCCGATGAAGTCGTGGACCGCTTCTGCCTGGTTGGTAATGCCGATGCTCACCGCAAGAAAATCCGCGCGCTCGCCGACGTCGGCGTTACACAGTTCAACGTGTACTTAATGTCAGGGGACGAGGAGGCAACACTGGAAGCCTACAAGCGCGAAATCCTGCCAGCGTTTTCAGAGGCAAAAGTTTAAGAACAGGACGTCTCTGCTGCTAAGGTTTTGTTGGCCCGTGGACCCGATCTCCCGATCGCTCGGCTTGGTGTGCAACCGCTATATCCTGCGCTGTGCTCTCTGTGGTGAAGACTCTCTTTGCGTCCTTCGCAGATTCTCTTTGCACCCTTTGCGGTTAAGAGGTTTTCTCACCGATCTCAGCGAATGTTCCCGGCGTCCTCTGCGGCTAAAAGCTTTGGCTTCTCCAATGCGCAACACCCAGCCTCTGCGCCAGAAAGCCTCTCCTACGAAACCTCCGCCAACGGCTCCGGTGCGCCCTGCATCTTCATGAGTGCGTAGTAGGCGACGAACGAAACCAAAAATCCCACGAACCACGAGTAATCGTACAAAGTCCGCAATGATGGAATCACCAGCCCCACTAGCGCCGTGCCCGCGCCCAGCGCAAGAGCACCTAGCCCAATCCAGTTAAACCCGTGCCTGTATTCATACACTCCGTTTCGTAGATAAAGATCGTCGACTTGCAGCACACGCTTCCGCACGACGAAGTAATCGCAAATCATGATCCCTGCCACCGGCCCCAGAAATGCTGCATACCCCCCGAGCCATCCCAGGATGAAGGTCTTGTAATTTGCCAGCAGCTTCCAAGGCATCAACGCAATTCCCATAAAGCAGGTGATGACGCCACCGGTGCGAAAGTTGATTTTCCGTGGCCACAAATTCGAGAAGTCATTCGCCGGCGACACCACGTTTGCCCCAATGTTCACATTTAATGTCGCCAGCAAAATCGCAATCAGCGAAATCACTACCGCGATCGGCGAATGAAAACGGCTCAGCAACTGCACCGGATCCCAGATTGCCGTTCCGTAAATCGTCACGGTCGCTGAGGTCACCAGGATCCCGATCAGCGAATACAACGTCATCGTCGTAGGTAGAGCAATCGCCTGCCCGATCATCTGCTGCCCCTGGCTCCGCGCGAAGCGCGTAAAATCAGGAATGTTTAGCGACACTGTCGCCCAGAATCCCACCGTTCCATTCAGAGCCGGAACCAGAAACTTCAAGAAGTCTGAGAAATTCGCAAAATGCGATGGCGCCGAAAGCATCGGCCCAAAGCCGCCCGCTGCGTGGTACGCCCATCCCAGCAGCAGAAGTCCAACCACGAGCAGAATCGGCGCGCTCACGCCCTGCAGAAAACGGATGTATTCGATTCCTTTCACCACCACGGCAAGATTAATTAACCAAAATGCAAGGAAGCAGATCGCCGTGCTGTGCGGAAAATTCGCCCAACCCGGGGCCAGCGTTGCAATCAGCGTACTGATCGCCTCTCCGCCGATCCAAGCCTGAATTCCAAACCATCCGCAGGCCACTAGCGCACGCAGCACGGCGGCCACGTTCGCGCCGAGAACACCAAAAGATGCCCGCGCCAGCACGGGAAACGGTACTCCGTACTTCGCTCCCGGATGCGAGTTCAGCAGCATCGGCAGCAGCACGATGCTGTTTCCCAGGAACACCGTTGCGACCGCCTGCTTCCAGTTCATCCCGCCCTGGATCAGGCTTGCCGCCAGCATGTAGGTCAGAATATTGACCGACATCGATACCCACAGCGCCGCGTAATTGTACGTTCCCCAGGTGCGATGTTCGCCGGTTGCCGGGGCAAGGTCTTCGTTGTATAGCGGACTCGATTCGATGCGGGAATTTTCCATGATGCTAATGTCCGGCTTCAGATGTCAGCTGGTCTGAGAACTGAGAACTGCTTTCCTCAGTCTGCTGCAGCCGCCTGACCGGTTTGCGCCGTCAGCGGACCATACGTCTCCGGTCGTCGGTCGCGGAAGAACTGCCACGTGCGCCGGACCTCCTCGATCATGTCGAGATCCAGCTCGGCGACCACGACTTCATCTTTGTCACGGCTGGCCTGCGCGATGATTTTGCCGCGCGGATTGCAGAAATAACTCTTGCCGTAAAACTCCCCAATGCTCCACGGCTTCTCTTTGCCAACGCGGTTAATCGCGCCGACGAAATAGCCGTTCGCCACCGCGTGCGCTGGCTGCTCCAGTTCCCACAGGTATTCCGAGAGCCCGGCAACCGTCGCCGACGGATTGAACACAATCTCCGCGCCATTCAGGCCAAGAATTCTCGCCCCTTCCGGAAAATGCCGGTCGTAGCAGATGTACACGCCGACGCGCGCATATTTCGTTTGGAAAACTGTGTAGCCCAGATCCCCCGGCGTGAAGTAGAACTTTTCCCAGAATCCCTGATGCACGTGCGGAATATGGTGCTTGCGATACTTGCCAAGATATTTCCCGTCCGCATCGATCACCGCTGCCGTGTTGAAGTACAGTCCTGGCATCTGCTCTTCATACACTGGCACCACGATCGCCATACGATGCTTCGCCGCAATCTTCTGCACGAGCTTGGTCGTTGGACCATCGGGCACGCGCTCTGTCAGTTCATACCAGCGGATGTTCTGCTCGGCGCAGAAGTACGGTCCGTAGAAAAGCTCCTGTAGGCACAAGATCTGCACCTTCTTCTTCGCCGCCTGCTCGATCAGCTTGAGGTGCTTGTCGATCATGGCTTTCTTGATCGCAGATAGCGGGTGACCGCCGTCGAGTGGATTGCTCGCCTGGATCAGGCCGCAGCGCACGGTTCGAGACATGGAACACCTCCAGGAACCGCCAATATAGCAGATGTTTTCGCGTAATTTCCGCGCGTGTCCGCAGCCACAACCTGGCTCTCAGCACGAAGCCCGACCCGGCAATCAGCCCTGCGAAGCCTTCCCCGCGAGAGATTTCCGGATCTCCGCATACCTCGGTTTCAGCACTTTGTATATGAAATCGCAACGCTGATCATATGGAAGAAACGCGCTCTTCATGGCGTTGATTGTGAGCTTCTCAAAGTCTTCAACCGTGAGTCCGAACGTCTCCGCGGCCGCTTCGAACTCGCGCGTCACTGACGTGTCGCTCATCAATCGATTGTCGGTATTCAGCGTCACTCGGAATTTTTCCTGGTACAGAATCTTGAAAGGATGCTGCGCCAAGCTCGCCGCCGCCCCCGTATGCACGTTGCTGATCAGGCAGATTTCCAGCGGAATACGCTTGTCGAGCACATACTGCGCCAAATCCCCGAGCTTGACCGCCCTGCCATCAGCGATCGCGATGTCATCAATCAACCGCGTGCCGTGTCCTATCCTATGCGCACCGCAATATTGAATCGCCTGCCAGATTGATTCCTTTCCAAACCCTTCACCCGCATGAATTGTGATATTGAAATTCTCGCGCTGAATGTAGTGAAACGCGTCCACGTGCTTTTTCGGCGGATAGCCCCCTTCCTCTCCCGCCAGATCAAATCCCACCACGCCGCGCTCGCGAAAATCTACCGCCAGCTCGGCCATCTCGAGCGACACGTTCATATTGCGCATCGCGCAGATGATCAATCCCGAGCGAATGCCAAAATCGTGTTGTCCGCGCGCCAACCCTTTCAACACCGCCGAAACTACCTGCTGATGCGTGAGCCCCTTCTGTGTATGGAAAACAGGAGCAAATCGCGTCTCGAAATACACCACCCCATCCTTGCTTAAGTCCTGTGCCTGCTCGTACGCGACCTGCTCCAGCGCCTTTTCCGTCTGCATGACGGCAATCGTGTGATCAAAACCTTCGAGATATTTCGCCAGGCTGCCTTGATTCGCGCCTTGATGAAACCACTGCCCCAGCGCCTGCGCATCGCGAGTGGGTAGGCCTCTGTATCCCGCGTTGTCCGCTAATTCGATTACTGTTTGTGGCCGCACCACGCCATCCAGATGTTCGTGCAATAGAACCTTCGGAAACGTCTTCAGGGTCGCGGTATCAAGCTTCATTTACAGGCACTCCGATCTAACAACTGCTGAAAGGCTGAAGATGAAAATAGTATCCCACGCCGACATCCTTCCTTGATCTTTGCGGCGCGGTTGTACACTACCCGCCATTCTTTCGAGGAGATCGCGAATGTCCGAAACCTCAGTGACCGCAAGCTCTGCAAGCAAAACGTACGGCCTGCGTCACGCCGCGCTCTCTCCAATGGAAACTCTGGCCCAATCAGTCTCCACGATTGCGCCCACCACGACGCCTGTCGCCACCATCCCTCTCGTCTGTGCTCTCGCAGGAAACGGCACATGGCTCGCGTACGTGCTCGCAACCATCGCGATTCTTCTGGTCGCCATTTGCGTCGGACGCTTCGCCCGGTACACGGTGTCCCCCGGATCGCTTTACACCTACGTTTCAAAAATTCTTCCCCCGTGGATGGGCGCCACCGTCGCCTGGAGCCTTCTGCTCGCCGGACTCTTCGCTCAAAGGTAAAGTTCGCCAATGGATGTCAGCCAGAACATCAACTGCAACGGCTTCCCGCAACAGGCATTGCCGTCCCCAATCCCTCCTTGCAACGGCAGCTTCGACGTGCCCTCACTTTACGTGTGCCCCAGCCTCAGCGGTCTTGGCATCACCAACAAAACCATCGGCAGTCCGCGCCAGATTCAGATGTCTCTCAGTCTCACTTTCTGATGGAAGCAAGAAGTGTTTCACCAAAGACGTCCCGCAGACGT
>Ga0126381_100001511_pt1 | contig 24926 bp, 23 predicted proteins | sample PanSoiMetPlot_28_FD_96465 | JGI IMG/M metagenome (GOLD analysis project Ga0126381, IMG submission 96465) | Tropical forest soil microbial communities from Panama - MetaG Plot_28 | ecosystem: Environmental > Terrestrial > Soil > Tropical forest > Bulk soil | place: Panama | collected 2016-02-17 | reverse complement strand
CTGGATCTCGGCCAGCAGCGCGGCGGAGGAGGAGGCGGCCAGGCTCAGCACGGCGACGATCGCCGCGACCCCGATCGCGATGCCCAGCGCCGACAGCCCGGCGCGCAGCTTGCGGGTGCGCAGCCCGATGCTGGCCAGGGCGGCCAGGTCGGCGGGCCGCAGCCGGGCCGTGGTCATGAGGATCCTTCCTGCGCGACGATGTGCCCGTCGAGCATCTCGATGCGGCGCCGCGTCCGGGCGGCGACCGCATGGTCGTGGGTGATGATGACGACCGTCGTGCCCTGCTGGTTGAGTTCTTCCAGCAGGGCCAGGATGGACGCGCCGGTGGCGGAGTCGAGGTTGCCGGTGGGCTCGTCGGCCAGCAGCACCGGCGGGCGGCCGGCCACCGCGCGGGCGATCGCGACCCGCTGGCGTTCCCCGCCCGACAGCTGGGTGGGGCGGGCGGTTGCCTTATCCGCCAGCCCCACCCGGGCCAGGGCGGCGGCGGCCAGCCGCCGCCGCTGGTCGCGGCGGACGCCGGCGTACAGCAGCCCGTCGGCGACGTTGCCGAGCACGCTCTGGTGCTCGGCCAGGAAGAACTGCTGGAACACGAACCCGATCCTCGACGCCCGCAGCACCGACAGCTCCCGGTCGGTCATCCGGGCGGTGTCCAGGCCGGTGACGCGCACGGTTCCGGTGCTCGGCTGGTCCAGGGTGCCCATCAGGTGCAGCAGCGTGGTCTTGCCCGACCCGGACGGGCCCACGATGCCGACCAGTTCGCCGGCGGTCACCGCCAGGCTGACCCCATCGAGCGCCCGCACCGGCGGCCGCCCGGGGAACACCCTCGACACCCGCTCCAGCTCCAGTGCCGCGGCGGTCACGACGCCGGCACCACGACGCGCTGGCCGGGCGTCAGCGGCCCGGTCACCTGCACGAGACCGTCGGCGTCGTCGAACACCGGACCTGGCGCCACCGGCACCCAGCGCCGCGTGTTCCCCGGGCCGACGACCTCGACGTCGTAGCCCCCCGGCGACTGCGCGAGCAGCGCCGCCACCGGCACCGCCAGGACGTTCCTCACGGTGGCGGTGGTGATGTTCACGGTGACCGGCGCCTGGTCCAGGGTTCCCGCCGTCCGCGGGTCGGTCAGCGTCACTTGCACCGGGATCGTCGTCACCGGGACCTGCCCCTGCCCCGGTCCCGACCCGGACGTCGTGGTCGCCACCGCGCCGACCGAGGAGACCACGCCCGGCGTGATGGCACCGTCAGGCAGCGTCACGGTGACCGCGTCACCCGCCGTGACCTCCGACTGTTCGGCGGCGTCCAGCGCGATCGTGACCACCTGCCGGTCCGAGGTGGCGGCCAGTACCGGACCCGACGCCGGGCCGCCCAGGCTTCCGGTCAGCTGACTGACCCGCAGTGCCTCCGGCTGGAACACCACCTGCCCCAGCGACAGCGAGCCCGACGGCCAGGAGACCCCCAGGCGTTCTTCCAGTTTCTGCACCCCGTACGCGGTTTCCGCGGAGTAGTAGTCCCAGCCCAGCGCGACGATGTCCGCCCGGACGGCGTCGCCGAGCGCCACGAGGTCATGGTTGAGCTGGGACACGTCACCACCGGCCGTTCCTTCTGACATCGCCCGCCAATCCGGCACGGTGCCGTAGAGCAGCGCCACCGGGCTGCCGTTGCCTGTCTTGTACAGCACCCGTCCCTGACTGATCACCTGCCCCGGCGCCGGCAGCCAGGTCAGCGTCCCGCCGCCCTGCCCGGTCACCGCGTACGACCCGGCGTAGCCCAGCGTCGCGGACACCGGCGTGGTCGCCGACAGGTCGTGCCGGGTCACCACCGCCGTCGCCGGCGCGGCCGCCCGCTGCGCTCCGGCCCCGGACGAGGCGGCCGGGGAGAACACCCCGGTCCGCCACGCCGCCACCGCCCCGGCCGCCACCACGACCATTACGCCCAGCGCCACCCAGCGGCCACCGTTCATGACTCCGCCTGCACCGGCGGCAGCCCTGAGCCCGCGGGCAGCACGTGCTCGCACGCCTGGGCCTTGGCGAGCACCTGCGGCGAATGCGGGTCAAAGCCGTCCTGACTGGCGCTGAGCACGAATTCCTCGCGTCCCTCGGCATAGGAGGGGTCCGGGAAGCCAGGAAACCCGTGGGAGCGCATGCACTCGGCGAACCGCACGTACTCGACCTGGACGGCCTGGTTCCTGGTGGCGCCGTCGTTCCTGATCCGGCTGCTCCAGTAGCCGCATGCGCCCACGGCCGCCTGGCCCTGGGGGTGGAGATCAGCTGCTTGGTGCTGGCCGGTTCCTGGCCGGCGGCGTTGGGGTCGGGGTAGTCCGGCACGCCGTGGGTGCGCAGGCACCGGGCGAAGCCGAGCTTGTCTGAGACGTAGCCGCTGCTGCTGGTGGATGACCTGCTGGCGGCCGGCGCGGATGACGTGCCGCCGCCGCATGCCGCCGTCAGCAGCGCGACGCCGGCCGCGACGGCCAGGACCGGGGTCGCCCTCATCACTGGGATTGTGCAGCCCATCGGAGTTCCTCCTCACGGCCGGACGCGGTGCCCGGTCGCCCTCAGGAGTACGCCGCCAGGCATCACACCGACGTCACACGCGGTGCCCGCCCAACCGGGCCTCGGTGCCCGCCACCGCGCGAAAGGCCAGGTCGGGTCCCGGCGGATCGGGCCGCGGGGCGGCGTTATGTGATGCTGGTGTGATCTCCGGCAGGGCACCATGGACGTATGCGAGTGCTGGTGGTCGAGGATCAGGCCGAGCTGGCGGACGACATCGCCGACGGCCTGCGCGACCAGGGCATCGGCGCGGACGTGGCCTATGACGGGCCGGCCGGGATCGAGAAGGCCCTGCTCAATTCCTACGACGTGGTGATACTGGACCGGGACCTGCCCAAAGTGCACGGCGACGCGGTCTGCGCCACGCTGGCCGGGTCCGCCGCGGCCGCGCGCATCTTGATGCTGACCGCGGCCGCCACGGTCGGCGACCGGGTGCAGGGCCTCAACCTCGGCGCCGATGACTACCTCGGCAAGCCGTTCGCATTCGAGGAGCTCATCGCCAGGGTCCGGGCGCTGGCCCGGCGCGCCCCGGCTGCCGCGCCGGTGATCGTGCGCGGCGACATCGTCTTCGACCGGGCCCGCCGCCGGGTCAGCCGGGCGGGCCGGCCGCTGTCGCTGACCCGCAAGGAGATGGGGATCCTGGAGGAACTGCTGGTCGCCGACGGGGGCGTGGTCAGCACCGAGGACCTGCTGGAGCGGGTCTGGGACGAGAACGCCGACCCGTTCACCCGCACGGTCACGGTGACTATCGGCCGGCTGCGGCGCAAGCTCGGCGAGCCCGACCCGATCGACACCGTGACCGGCAGCGGATACCGGCTGCCATGAACCCGCGCACGCTGCTACGCCCGGTTCGCCGGCTCTGGCCGCAGAAGGTCAGGGCGCGGCTCACGCTCATCTACGCCATGCTGTTCTTCGCCGCCGGGTCGGCGCTGCTCGCCCTCACCTACGGGCTGGTCGCCAGCAATCTGCCCACCCACCCTCCGGCGGACTCCACCATCAGCAGCCAGGAGCTGAGCCTGCTCCATCAGTGCGACGCGGCGGCCGTCACGTTCAAGGGCGCCAAGCCGCTTCCCGTCCCCAAACCGCCGCTCTGGTGCAAACAGGCGGACTCCGAGTACTACGCCGGCAGCGCCGCGGGCATGCAGGTGCAGCGCTCGGACGTGCTGCGCAACCTGCTGGCGGTCTCGCTCGCCGGCCTCGGCGTCATGACGGTCGCGTCCGGCGGCCTGGGCTGGTACATGTCCGGCCGCGTGCTCAGGCCGGTGCGGGTCATCACCCAGACCGCCCGCCGGGCGTCCGAACAGCACCTCGGCGAGCGGCTGGCGCTGACCGGAGCCAGGGACGAGCTCAAGGAACTGGCCGACACGTTCGACGACATGCTGGAACGCCTGGACGCGGCGTTCGCCACCCAGCGCCGGTTCGTCGCCGACGCCTCGCACGAGCTGCGCACCCCGCTGACCCTGATGCGCACCGCGATCGACGTCACCCTGGCCAAGCCGTCCCCGACGGCGCGCCAGCTCACCAGCATGGCGGTGCGCGTGCGGCGCTCGATCGACCGGGCGCAGACCATGGTCGAGGCACTGCTCACCCTGGCCGTCAGCGACCAGGGCAGGCGCGGCACCGAGTTCACTGACCTGGCCACCTGGGCTGAAGACGCGGTCGACGCCGCCGCTCCGGGGATCGAACGCCTGCACCTGAACGTCGACGTGAAGCTCGAACCGGCCGAGACAACCGGAGACCCGCAGCTGCTGGAGCGGATGATCGCGAACCTGGTCGACAACGCCGTCCGGCACAATGAGCCCGGCGGCTGGATCAGGCTATACACCGGCACCAGCGACGCCGGCGTGTACCTCCGGATCGCCAACAGCGGGCCGTTCATCCCCGACGACACCGTGCCGTCGCTGTTCGAGCCGTTCCGGCGGATGCAGGCCCGAACCGGCGTCCGCGACGGCTTCGGCCTCGGCCTGTCCATCGCCCGGTCGGCCGCCAGCGCGCATCGCGCGACCGTCACCGCGCGCAGCCAGCCCGCCGGCGGCCTCGACATCTCGGTCGTGATCCCCCGGCCTCATGCCGCTGTTCAGCCTGCTCCGGGCTGGTCTAGCACTCCGACCGCGCCATAGCGGACAGCGGGATGCCTGGCGGCCACCTGGCAACCTCACCACGCGGGCAGCGGTCGTGCACCGGACAGTAGCGGGCTTGGAGGAAGCCCTCCGTGACGCGGACCGAGCGCCAGCGGACTATCCGCTGTCCGGTGCTCACCCGATTATCACGGAGTTGTAACGCCGCCGTGCGAAGCTTCCGGTTCGGGCGGATTCCGCCCGGGGAATCGCGCTTCAGGAGAGGAACGCCAAGTATGCGCAGGGAAACAAGGACACGCATCGTCGCGGTTAGCGCACTTCTCGCGACCGTGATGCTAGGGACCCTAGGATCTTCCGGCATCGCGAGAGCAGCACAGTCAGTCCAGGCGGCACCCAGCATTACCAGCGCCAACTGCACGCAGTCATTCTTCCTTGATAATAGGTTCAATGGCGGCCTCAACTCCTACGGCATAATCAGAAGCGGCAACCTTGATTTCAATGCGCAGAATGGCGGCGAGACCAAGTTCTGCCAGGCTCCAATTTCGTCCGGCAGCAAAACTGTCCTGATATACGAGAGCGGCACCAATGACTGCCTGGCCCTTAACGCGAGCCTCAACACTGTGTACCTTCATGCCGCCAGTGGCTGCGACGGATCCCTCGCCTATACGCAGTGGCAATTCATCGCCCTGCCGGCTGTCGCCACCCCGCATGTGTACGCGCTTCAGCTTCAGTATGACTATGCGGGCCTGGGGGTGAATAAGCCGTGTCTGTATGCAGGCACCGCACCCGCTAGTCTCGCGTCATGCAGCGCGGAGAACTCGGATGAATTCCTCCAGTTCATCTATAAGCTCACGTGATTTAATCGGCGGCACCACGCCTGGCGGCCAGCGCCAGTGCTGTCCAGCGTGTCGCCGCGATGACAGACGGCCACCGCGTCATCGTCTCCGGGTTCCCTCCACCGAACTCGAGGACGATGACGACGGTGGCCGTCGTGTGCTGCTGCGCCGTTGCGGCGTTGCGCTGTCCGCCGTTGCGGCGTTGCGGCGTTGCGCTGTCAGCCGTTGCGGCGTTGCGCCGTTGCGCTGTCCGTCGTTGCGCCGTTGCGCGGGCAAGTACCGGCACACGGCTGCATATAACGTGATAATATATTCAATTCTAGACTTATCATTGTTTTGTGCATATATCATGGGGCTTCTGCCGGAATGAGGAGACGGCATGCGGTTCGGGGTGCTGGGGCCGTTGCTGGTGATAGCCGGGCAATCCGGTGAGCCTGATACGATCTCGGCGGCCCGGCTGCGGGCTCTGCTGGCGGTGCTGCTGTGGCGAGCGAACCAGCCGGTTCCAGCCGATGAGCTCGCCGATCTGGTTTGGGACGGCGCGCCTCCCGCGGGCGCGGTGGAAGCGACCCGCGCCCTGATGATGCGGCTGCGGCGGGGGCTGGATCAGCGAGCCGCGGCACGGATCGTGACGCGTCCTGGCGGCTACGCGATAGAGGTGTCCGACGGCGAGCTCGACGCCTTTCAGTTCGAGGCGCTGACCCAGGAGGCGGGCACGGCGGTCCGCGCGGGGCAGTGGGCGCAAGCCGCGCGGAGCGCGGCGCAGGCGCTTGGCTTGTGGCGCGGCACGCCGCTGGTCGATGTCCCTTCGCATCTGCTGCGCGATCGGTGGGTGCCGCGCCTGGACCAGCTGCACATGCAGGCACTGCAATGGCGCATCGAAGGTGATCTGCACGAAGGCCGCCACGAGCAGCTGATCGGCGAGTTGGGGGAACTGACCGCCCAGCATCCGCTGCGGGAGCATTTCCACGGCCAGCTCATGCTGGCCCTGTCCCGCAGCGGGCGGCAGGCCGAGGCGCTGGCCGCCTACCAGCGCGCCCGCGACGTCCTGGCCGCCGAATTGGGCGTCGAGCCAGGCCCGGTGCTGCGGGATCTGCACCAGCGGATCCTGGCCGCCGACCCGTCGCTGACCGTCACCGAGCCGACGCGGGCCGCGGCGGACGATCAGCAGGCGGTGCCGCGGGAACTGCCGCGAGCGGTACCGGGCTTCACCGGCCGCTTGGCCGAGGTCGATGCGCTGAACAGGCTGATTGACGAGCCGGGCGAGCAGGCTCCAGGGACCGTGGTGATCTCCGCGATCGGCGGCACCGCCGGGGTGGGCAAGACCGCGCTGGCCGTGCACTGGGCGCATCAGGTGGCCGGGCGGTTCGGCGACGGGCAACTGTATGTGAACCTGCGCGGCTTCGATCCCTCCGGCACCCCGGCCACCCCAGCCGAGGCGATCCGCGGGTTTCTCGACGCCCTCGGCGTACCACCCGAACGCCTCCCGGCGCGGCAGGACGCGCAGGCGGGCCTGTATCGCGGCCTGCTCACCGGCAAGCGGATGCTGATCCTGCTGGACAACGCGCGCGACGAGGACCAGGTCCGGCCGCTCCTGCCGGCCAGCCCAGGCAGCCTGGTCATCATCACGAGCCGCAACCAGCTCGCGGGACTGGCCGCCGCCGACGGCGCTCGGCTGCTTGGCCTGGACGTCCTCACCCACGACGAAGCCGTCCAGCTGCTTTCCGCCCGCATCGGCACCGGCCGGACCGCCGCGGAACCCGCCGCGGCGGGCGAGATCGCCGCCCTGTGCGCGCACCTGCCGCTGGCGCTGGCAGTCGCGGCCGCCCGCGCCGCCGCCCGCCCCCGCTTCCCGCTGATACAGCTGGCGGCCGAACTGCGCGGTGCCGTCGGCCGCCTGGACGCCCTCGATGCCGGCGACCCGGCGGCTAGCGTCCGGGCCGTATTTTCCTGGTCCTACCAGCAGCTCAGCCTCGACGCGGCACGGCTGTTCCGGCTGCTGGGCGTGCACCCCGGCCCGGACATCAGCAGCAACGCCGCCGCTAGCCTAGCCGCGGTCCAACCGCCACAAGCCGGCCGCTTGCTGCGCGAGCTGGCTCGCGACTGCCTTATCACCGAGCACACGCCGGGCCGGTACGCCTTCCACGACCTGCTCCGCGTCTATGCCGCCAGCCAGGCCCGGGACAACGACAGCCAGCCCGACCAGGACGCCGCTATCGGCCGGATCCTGGACCATTACCTGCACACCGCGTACCACAGCTCCGGGCTGCTCATGCGATCACGCGAGCCCATCGCCCTCGCACCGCCAAACGGTGGTACCTGCCCCGAGCGACCCGCCGATCAGCGGCAGGCCCTGGCCTGGTTCGACGCCGAGCACCAGGTCCTGCTCGCCATCGTCACCCTGGCTAACGAAACAGGCGCGTACCGCCACGCCTGGCAGCTCCCCCGCGCGATGACGGATTATCTCTTCAGGCGCGGATACCTGCATGAGCGGCTCAGCATCACGAGCAGTGCACTGGCGGCCGCGATCCGCCTCGAAGACGCGCTCGGACAGGCCATGTCCCTGCGTGGTCTGGGAACTGCCTGTCTCTACACGGGTAATTATGATCAGGCCCGCACCTATCTGGAGCGCTGCCTTCCCTTGTATCAGCGGCTCGATAATCGCTGGGGGCAGGCCGCAGCCCAGCAGAATCTCTCGCTGCTAGCCAACGCTCAGGCCCGCTACCGCGACGCCCTCAGTCATAGCGAACAGGCGCTCCGTCTTTACCATGACATCGGAGACGAGGGCGGAGAGGCTCAAGTGCTCAACAATGTCGCTTGGGACCACGCCGTCCTTGGCGAATACCAGCAGGCCCGCGAGTTCTGCGAGCAGTCACTCGCCCTTATGACCAAGCTCGGCGACTGCGACTTCGAGTATCACGTCTTGGACACCCTCGGTTACGCCGAGCTTCACCTCGGCGACTTCGCCCAGGCTGCCGAGCATTTCGAATTCGCGCTCAGTCTGTGCCGGGATTACGGCGACCGCCTCAACGAGGCCGAGATCCTTACCCACGTCGGTAACGCGCGCCACGCCGCCGGCGAGCTGCCGCGGGCCCGGCAGGCCTGGCAGCAGGCACTGGACATCTATGGCGACATCGGTCATCCCGACGCCGAGAAGGTCCGGGCCAAGCTGGCCAGCACCGCCAGCTAGCCGGGGCAGAAAGCTATGCCCGCGGCCGGGGCCCAGCCAGTCCGGGCTCATCGGCCAGGCCGAAGACCCGATCCGCGTTGGCGTGAAGGAACATGCTCTCCGCTTCCTCGTCGAGCTGGAGGCTCGCGAAGTCCTTGAGGCAGTCGGAGGCGGGCCAGGCGGGGTGGTTGGAGCCGAACAGCACTTTGCGGCGCCCGTGGCCGCGGAGATAGTCGACGAGGTCGCGCGGATAGCGGCTGACCTTGTAGGCGGAGGTGTCGATGTAGACGTTGGGGTACTTAGTGGCCAGCGAGATCATCTCCGCCGTCCAGGGATAGCCGATATGGCCGGCCACGATGACCAGCTCCGGGAACTCCAGCGCGACGGTATCCAGGTAAGGGATGGGCCGGCCAGGCTCAGACGGACGCAGCGGCCCGGTATGGCCGACCTGAAGGCAGAACGGCACCCCAAGCTCGACGCATTCGGCATATAGCGGGTAGTAGCGGCGGTCGCTGGGCGGCAGATCCCACAGCCACGGCACCACGCGCAGTGCCCGGAACCCGAGATCCCGCACGCAGCGCCGCAACTCCCTGACCGCCTCCATCGGGCGGGCCAGGTCGACCGCGGCCACGCCGGCGAACCGGTCCGGGTAACGGCGGACCATCGCGGCGACCTCGTCGTTGGTGATGAGCGGCCCGCGCGGTCCCCACCATGCGCACAGCATCCCGGCCTGGACGCCTGCCGCGTCCATCGCCGCCACGGTGGCCTCCACCGGTACCTCGTCCTCGGCGAGCTGGCCATGCGCCCAGCGCCGCAGGGACTCGAACATCGGCTCCCGCAAGAATTGCGCTGACGGGTGCTGCATCCAGGCGTCGACGATCCTCATTCAGCTCTCCAGGTCATGATCAGAGGCGGCAATCATACGAAACGGCCCTTTCACGTGGCACGTGCTCCGACCCGCGACAGCGGGGCCCGTGGGCCACCACCCGTTTATGTCGTTTCGCTTAGTTATTCGGATATGTCCATGGGCTTGTTCCGATTCTGGGTTCGGATGGTTGTGGCATCCACCCGGTTGTAACCGGGTGGATGCCACAACCATCCGCCCTACCGTCCGCGGGTCCGGTCCGTGGCTGCCGGCCTGCGTGACCGGGGGCGGTGGGCCACGGCCCCTGTTCTTTCGTGGGTGGTGGGCCACCGCCCCCGGTGCGTCCGCGATGCCGGCCGCCTCGACCTCCGGTGCGTCCGCGATGCCGGCCGCCTCGACCTCCGGTGCGTCCACGATGCCGGCCGCCCCGACCCCAGCCAGGGGCCGGGCAAGTCGGGCAAGTCATGATATTTCGGATAAGTCGGCAGTCGTCTGGCGTCCGGCCGGTCACCGGCAGCGCTGAGTCAGGCGGCCCGGCGGTGGACCAGCCAGACGGTGGCGGCGATGAGCAGCACGGACAGTGCCAGCAGCCAGCCGCCCTCGATCCACTGGAACGGCCAGAACCGGCTGCCTGGCTGGTAGCTGGTCCAGTGCGTGTAACCGTGGTGCAGCAGGTAGTTCAGCACCTGGGTGTTGGCCGGACCCTTGTAGAACTTGATGTCGTCGCTCTTGACGTTCTTGGGCACCGTTGCGGTCATGATCTGCCCGAACAGGGTGTTCATGATCTGGTTCATCACGGACTGGCTGATCACCGTGCCGCCTTTGCTCCACCATCCGCTGATGACCCACGCTGAGGCAGGCGGGTTGGACAGGTTCCTGCCGAGCAGCGGCGTCATGTAGTGCTGTCGCAGGTACAGCCCGGTCGCGAAGACGAGACCGGTGGAGACGGCCAGGGTGGCGGCGATCGCCGGGACGACCCGGCGGATGAGCAGGCCGGCCAGGGCGCCGATCGCGAACCCGGCCAGAGTCCAGGCGGCATACGCGACCCCGCGCAGGCCGAACAGCGATGGCTCGAGCGGGATGCTGCTTCCGTCGGTGAAGAACGGCTGCTGGTACCAGGAGAACAGCAGGCTGAACAGCCCGGTGGCGACCGTCACCGTGACCGCCAGCGGTACCAGCTTGGCCAGTGTCCAGCGCTGCCGGCCGACGCCCAGGGTCCAGGCGTACCGGAACGTGCCGGTCTCCAGTTCCCGGGCCAGAACGGGCGCGCCAGCGAACGCCCCGATCAGGATGGGGACCGCCATCAGCAGGGTCCCGACTGTCTGTGCCGTTTGGCCGTAGGTTGCGTCGAAGTTGATGGTCTGGTTCTGGCAGGCGTATGAGCTGGCTGGGTGGCAGGCGGCCACGGCGGCGTAGGCGTGGTGCATCTGAAGGCCGGTGAGCCACAGATACAAGGCCAGACCGCCGAGCAGCACGCCCACGCCGCCGAGCGCGAAGCGGTGCTGCCGCCAGGTGACCCAGACCATCCGCCGCCACGGCACCGGCCGCAGGCCCGCGTTGTCTTCCTCCGGGCGGGCGGGCATTGTCATCGCGGTCATTTCGCCACCTCCGTGGGGTGGTTGCGCAGGTAGTTGAGGGCAAGTTCCTCCAGGCTGGCCTGGCCGTGGACGGCGAGCAGGTCGTCAACCTGGCCGGCCAGCCGCACCTGCCCGCGCGACAGCAGGACCAGGTAGCTGGCCACCCGCTCCAGTTCGGTCAGCACGTGCGAGGACAACAGCACCGACACCCCGTCGGCGGACGCCGCCGCCAGCACCGTGGCCATGAAGTCATGCCGGGCGATGGGGTCGAGCATCGCCACCGGCTCATCCAGCACCAGCAGGCCGGGCCGGCGGGCCAGCGCCAGGGTGAGGGCGAGCTGCGCCTGCTGGCCGCCGGACAGCTTGCCTGCCTTCCGCTTCAGCGGGATGTCCAGATCCGACAGCCGAGCCTGCGCGTAAGCCTGGTCGAAACGGCGGGTCAGGTTCCGGGTCAGGTGCAGCATGTCGGCGACCGACAGGGTCTTGTACAGCGGAGTGTCCTGCGCGACGAACGCGATCCCGTCCAGCGCGGCCGCAGACCCGGGCAGCTTTCCGCCCAGCACGGTGACCTCGCCCGCGGACGGGACGGACAGACCTACCGCCAGGTTCAGCAGCGTGGACTTGCCCGCCCCGTTCGGGCCGATCAGCGCGGTCACGTGCCCAGCCGGGATCGCCAGCGTGCACTCACGCAGCGCCCAGGTACTCCCGTACCGCCTGCCGAGACCGCTGGCCTCGACGACGTTCATATGTTCTGTCAACTGAACTTCTGCCTTCCTGATTATGGCGAGCGCCGACGCGGGCGTCTCCCCCAGGCATACGCCGCCAGGCATCACACCGACGTCACACGCCGCGGTGATCAGGCGAGGTTCAGTCCTAAAAGAGCGAGCGAAAGACCAGGTCACGGGTCGGCGGCTAAAGCGCGCCAGGCAGCCCCATGTGATGCTGGTGTGATATCCGGTAAGGCACTATGGCTCCATGCGCGTGCTGGTGTTTCAAGCTACTGGCCGGGTAGACGGAGGTGGCCGGATGTGGGATAACCATTAAGGAAGCGGTCAACGGTACGTATTGGCGCTATGGCTGATCGCGATTATCCCGGCCATCGGCCTGCGCGGAGAGGGCAATAATGATTCCGAGAACCCCCGCCCGCGTGGCGGTTGCGCTGGCCTTGACCCTGGGTATTACCCCGGTGATTTTCAGCTCCGCGACTCCGGCCTGGGCGGCGGGCTGCACCAGCTTCGAGGGGCACCTGGACGACTCCCCTACATCGATTATCGCCTGGAACTATGTCGTGTGCGGCACGAACCGTACCAACTTGCCTGTGGCGATAGTCGATGAGAACACCGACAAGGTCGTGGCCGAGGGCAACGGGGGAGCCTCCTATCGCTGCAACGGGACCACCCTGACCAAATACGCAGCGGCAGGAGCAGTCTTCGAAGCCAACTGCGGCGGCCCTGCCTGACGACACGCCCAGTTCAGCAAGCCGCCGCTGGTTGTGACGGGTAGACGGGCGGCTGTTGCTGACGGTAGCTGTCGAGGTCGACGATGTTGCCGTGCAGGGCGTTGCGGCGCTGGAGTTCGGCCCAGTACGCGGGGTCGAGGTAGATCGCCGGGTCCGGCCACGATGCGGTCAGGTCCGCAGGCTGGCCGAGGTAAAGGCCGGCGTCCAGGATCTCGCCGAGCGGCGTGCCGCACAACCTGTTGGTCACCTGGCCGTTCTGGCCTAGCTCGCCAGGTGTGGCTAGTCCGGCGTTGAACTGCCCGAGCCAGGTACCCGCGGCCGGGATGACGGCATCCCTGCGGTAGCTGGCAAGTTTGGCACCCAGGCCGCCCGGATCTGGATGCAGCGGGATGAGGTCCGCGATGACATAGGTCCGCACACCGGTCTGCTGTTCGATGAGCGGAACCACGGTAACCGGGACTCCATTCCTGTGGAAGAGATGCTCCGCACCGTAGTTCAGCAGCGCCGGGCGTCCCTTGGCCAGCACCTGCTGTTCCACCACCGATGCCGCATGGGACTCCCGCTGGACAACAAAAGCCAGGATCTGCCGCTGGCTGGTAATCGTGGACCAGTCGATGGGCGGGTCGCCGAGCAGCACCCTGATCCGCTTCCCGGGTGGCAGCGTCCAGTTGACCGCCCGCACCCTTCGGAAGAACTGCTCATACACCGGTTCGTCACAGGTCTCCAGCGGTGACTGGGTGGTATTGCGCCAGACCGAGCGCAGGTCGGCATCGTTGACAGGCTGGCCGTCCAGGACAAACGCGTCGATCATGTCCTGGTACAGCGCGTTCCCGAACTCGACCACGATGTCATCGACCACCTCCGGCAGCCGCGGATCGCCGATCAGCGTCTGTAGCAGGTCGTGGTGTTCCTGCAGCGAGTGCGACTCGGCCAAGCCGACCAGGCGACTGGTCCGGAACGCCGCCAGGACCGCTTCGGTGAAACTGCCACTGGACTGGCTCATGCTGCCGGGAGCGGCGCTGGCTCCCGTGGCACCGGAGACCGCGAACCCGGTCGCGCCCAGCCCGGCCGCCGCGGCGGCCGAGGCGGTCAGGAATCCGCGCCGATTGAGGCCCGGCACATTCATAATGCACTCTCCTTTGCGAGTCCGGTTACCTAGGTATTGTTCGGCCGGCCAGGCCCCTTCCCGGCTATGGAGGCCGAGCCGCAATTTTCACCAGGCATTTCCGCTCCGGATGGCGATTGGCCAGCTCAGACGACAGTCAGGATCATCGCCGCCATGTCCCGCCAGCAGCGTTGAACCGCTGGCGCGTCGCCTTCGTTAGCGGCGATAGGGGAAGCCGTCTCGGGCCGCACCCGGCGGTGAACGCGGCTGGCCCCGGGAAGGTTGCGCTATGACGCTGTCAGCAGGATCACAGCCGCGGGCACTCGGCGCCGGGGCACTACGGTTCCGATCGGCACCCCTCCGTGAGTGGCTCGCGGCGGCCCGGCGCCGCCTTCCCGGAGCCTGGGCACTGCACGCCGATCTGCGAATGCAGCTGGCGTTCCAGCGCGGCGAACAAGTCCTCTCGGTGCGACACGATCCAGATGGCGACTACTCGCTGGTCGCCAGCAATCAAGCGCTGTACCACAGAAACGGAAGTCACGGCTGGTGGCGGCTCGGCTGGGAACAGGTCAGCAGGGTTCGCTGGGACGCGCCCGCCAGTCAACTGCTCATCTTCTGCGTGAACGGCCTCGCGTCCTCACCTACCGTCGTGTCGCTGTCCGATCCGGGCCCACTGCTGGAGCTGGCCCAGGAGCGGACCACCCACACCTGGCTCGGTCGATGGCACCTGCGGCTCGCCGGCAATCATTCCGCTGTCGTGGAACTACGGCGCCGGCCAGGGACCGGGGAGCCGGTGTGGGCTGTCATCTCGGCCAGCGACGGGCTCGACAGCGCCAGCGCCGACGCGACCGCGGACCTAGCCCGCGCGGTCGCACGCCTCGGTGACCACCTTGGCGTGTGTGACCGGTAATCACACAAGCCCGCGCGCCGTCCGGAACGTCACGGCCCGCCCGGTTCCTGCGCGGGTCGGGTGCGGGCGGCATCGCGGATGCACCGGCGGCTGTGGCCCACCGCCCCCGCAAGAACGTGGGCTGTGGCCCACCGCCCCCGGTCACGCCAGGCGGCAGCCGCGGGACCGGCCGGGCGGCAGCCGCGGACCGCCGGGCGGCAGCCGCGGACCCGGGCCTGGTCAGACGGGCGGTTGATGATGTATGCCCGACGCCAGCGGGCGGCCAGGGGTCAGGGTTTCCACAGCTCGATGGCATCGGATATGAATATGTGCACATAGCCGCACTGCAAGCAGACCAGGCCGGTAGCGGATTCGTTGGCCCACCCCATGTTGAAGAACTCGGCGCCGCTGGTGTTCAGTTTGATTTCACGGTCGGCGAAGAGATTCCCGCGGCAGACCGTACAGCTGAACGGGCGTCTGTCTTCCCCGAGCGTGACCCTCGATTCACGTCTGGACATATCGAACTCCTCACGTGTTTCAGTACGTGATGCCGGGGAATTGCTCGCGGGCCTGGTCCAGCTGGCCGGCCCACTCACGGGGCCAGCCGAAGGCGCTGGCGGCCTGGCCGCTCATGTCCGCCGCCGCGGCACCGCTAGTGAAGTGGACGTACTCGCCCCAGTTCATCCGCCGTGTATAGCTGCCGCCGGAGTCACGCGGGAAATGCCGGGCCAGCTCCCGGAAGAACCGGTTCATGACCTCAGCCTGCCCGCAGTCCCGCCATAGCGGGTAAAACCAGTCGCGGAACCAGCGGGTCCCCCGGCGAGGGAAATCGTCGGCGTTGCCGGTGAAGCGGCGGTAGACGCCCTTGGCCTCGCGATCCATGCCGAGCGCGGTGTAGAGGTCATAGATGTAGAACTCGGCCCACTTGCTGTCGCCCCAGACCTCATACGCCGGTGAGCCGTGGACGCCGTTGTTGGCGCTCTCCACCGAATGCCCGATCTCATGCGCGGGCAGCTCGCGAGCGAGGGTGTTGCCCTCCCGCCACGTGTCCAGCCCGCAGTCGCTGACGTTGTGGTAGTCGTGGACCGGGCTGACGTAGTAGCCCGCGTGGCCGCCGCCGTGCCTCCCCGCGTGGTGGATGGAGTAGATGCGCGGGTCGGGCCCGAACGCGTCGCCGTAGGTTGCCTTGGAGTACTGCCAGGTCACGTTCAGGAACTGGGGCAGCCATCGGACCTCGGCGCGGCGCACATCGGGGTCCAGGTAGATCGCGCAGTGCTCGTCGCTGTGGTAGAGCCGGAGCAGCTGATGGTGGTCGAACCAGTGCTCCTGCCAAGTGGCCGGCGGGTCAGCCAGCTGATGCTCCGGCTCGTCCTCCACCAAGCCCCTCCCGCCTCGCCGGCCACTGCCCGGCGGTTTCGTTAACGCGATCGTATGGCTAGCTCACCGGCGCCCGGTCTGATGTAGCGGATAATGAGGGGGGCTTACTGCTGGGATTTCGCGGAGGGCGGCGGCTGTGGGCGGGGATGTGGCGGTACTCGCGGGTGAGCTGTCACCGTATGTGGCGGCTGCTGTGGGTGCTTACGGCGGTGCCGTACTGGCGAAGGTCCGTGATGATGCGGCTGATGCGACGGTAGGGCTGGGCCGTCGGCTGCTGGTGCGGATCTTCGGTCAGCGGCGGGCGGGTGAGGAGCTGCCTGGCGCGCTGGCGGATCTGGCGGCGGCGCCAGGGGACGGCGACGCGCTGGCCGCGGTGCGGCTGCAGATCCGCAAGGCCCTGGAGGGCGATCCGGCGCTGCGGGCCGAGGTGACGCGGATGCTGGCCGGGGGTGCTGTGCACGTGACGGCGGCCGGGGACCGGTCCGTTGCCGGGCAGGTGATCTCGGGTGTGACCGTGACCGGCGACAACGCGACGATCGTCCGGTAGCGAGCCGTGGGCCGCAAACGCCCGGCCCGGATCCGGGCGGACGGACCGCGCTCGGTCGCGGCGGAGCGCATCATCGGCCCGGTGGTGACCGGTGATGGCGTGTCGGTTGACGCGCGGTCGATCTCGCTGCCGGCTGGCGGCATCCCGCGACCGGGCCAGGTCCGCCTGACGGGTACGGGTATCGAACCTGCCCCGGCCCCCGGCTGTGGTCTTCCGAGGCCGGGACGAGGCACTGGCCGCGCTGGAGTCGGTGCTGTCGCGGCGCCGTCCGGCCGTGGTGACCCAGGCGGATCAGGGGCCAGGCGGAGTGGGGAAGTCCGAGCTGGTATTGCAGCACGCGCATGCGCACCGCCGCGTCTACCAGCTGATCTGGTGGGTCGAGGCAGCTGACCGGGCGCGGATAGAGGCCGGGCTGGCCCGGCTGGCGGAGCGGCTCGAGCCGGTGACCGGGGTAGCGCTGAGCACGAGCCAGGCCGCGGCGTGGGCGGTCGCCTGGCTGCAAGAGCACCAAGGATGGCTGCTGGTCCTGGACGACGTCCAGGATCCCGGGCAGGTCAGCGCCCTGACGGCTCAGCTGGAGACGGGCCACATCGTGATGACCTCACGGCGGGATACCGGCTGGCAGCAGCTGGCTGACCCGGTGCGGCTCGGTGTCCTGGCGCCCGCTGCCGCGGCGGATGTCCTCACCGGCAGGACGGGGGATGTCACACCCGGGGGGCAGGATGACGCGGAGGCGATCGCCGCCGAGGTCGGGTACCTCCCGCTGGCCCTGGACCAGGCCGCTGCCTACCTCACCCAGGCGCGTCCCGCGGCTGGCCGGTACCTGGAAGAGCTGCGCAGCCGTCCCGTGCCAGGGTCTTCCGCGGTCGTCAGCCAGGAGCAGCAGACGATCGCCTTGCTGTGGGAAATCACCATGAAGGCCGTCGCGGGCAAGGACCGGGACGCGGTACTGCTGCTCGGGGTCCTGGCGTGCTTCGCGCCCGGGCAGATCCCCCGGTCGATAGTGCGCGGCGTCGGGCGGGCCGGGCAGGCCGACCGGTCGCTGCGGCTGCTCGCCTCCTACAACCTGATCACCATCACCGCACAGACACTCAGCATGCACCGCCTCATCCAGACCGTCGCCCTGGGGCACCGTGACGCTGCCGCTCCCTGGCCGGAGCGTGACATCGCCGCGGACTGGCTGAACCATGTCGTCCCGGTGATTCCGCCTCCGGCGGCCAGTTCGTGGCCGGTGCTGCGCGCCATCGCCCCGCACGCGGAAAGCCTGGCCAGCCGTTACCCGTCCGGGCAGCACCCGGCCGCGCTCCTGCTCGTGGAGAACCAGCTCGGCGCGTTCTTCCATGCCCAAGGCGACTACCAGCGCGCCGAATCGCTGTTCCAGCCAGTGCTGGAAGATCTTTCCTCCCGCGACCCGCTGCTCAGCCACGCCGATGTCGACATCCAGCGCGGCCGGGTAGCGGCCGCGTATTTCGACATTGCCCAGGGGAAGCAGGCCCTGCGGCTCGCCGGCACCGGCCCAGGACCCGGCGATCCCGGTCAGACGCTTTCGGCCCTGGATCACCTGGCGGGCACCTACCTGCGGCTCGGCCGGATCGCTGATGCGGTGCCGCTCATCGAGCGCATGGTGCAGATCACCGAGACAGCTCGGGGCCGCCAGCACCCGCGGGTGGCCAGCTGGCTCGGGCAGCTGGGCGCCGCATACTGCCAGCTCGGCCGGCCCGAAGCTGCCCTGCCAGTGGAGCAGCGCGCGCTGCGCATCACCGAGCGCGCACGCGGGCGCCGTCACCCCGATACCGCGCTCCGGCTGGCTAACCTGGCGCTCACCTACCACCAGCTCGGCCGCGGCTCCGACGCCATACCACTGCTGGAGCGAGCACTCCAGATCACCGAGGCCGCGCGGGGACCCGATGACCCGGCGACGGCCACGTCAGCGGGGAACCTCGGGGTCATCTACCGGGAGAACGGCCGGATCACCGATGCGGTGCCGCTGTTCGAACGAGCACTCAAGATCACCGAAGCGGCCCTCGCCCGGGTGCGGGCCGTTCTTGTGCTAGACCAGGAAGACAGCCACGCCCGGCTGGAACGCATGCACGATGTCGATATCGCGCTGAAGAACCTCGCCTCCACCTACAGCGCCCTGGGCCGGCCCGCGGACGCGCTCCCCCTGGACCAGCGAGCCCTGCAGATAACCGAGGCCGTCGCGGGCCCGCACCACCCCGACGTCGCCACGGCACTGGCCAACCTGGCCATCACCTACCGCGCTCTCGGCCAGCCAGAAAACGCCGCCCCGCTCGAACAGCGAGCAGAACAGATCACCCGCGTTCTTGACCTCGAGGTCAAGAACACCTAGGGTCGCCGTGTGGGCAGGCCGCGGAACTTCGACGCTGACACGGTGGTGGAGCGGGCGATGGAAGAGTTCTGGACGCACGGCTACGCCGGCACCTCTCCCGCACGGCTCGCCGAGGCCGCCGATATCGGCAAAGGCAGCCTGTACAACGCGTTCGGCAGCAAGCGGAAGCTGTTCACTCAGGCGCTGGCCCGGTACGGCCGGATGGGAGCCGAGTGCGCCGAGCAGATCCTGTCCCGGCCCGGCGCTACGCAGGACCGCATCCGCGCGTGGCTACGCGAGACGGTGGATGCCGATCTCGCGCAGCCGGTCCGGCGCGGGTGCCTGGCGGTGAACACCGCTACCCAGCTGGGCGGCCGCGACCCGGAGATCACCCGCGCTCTGCGGGCCATCGAGGAACGCCTCATCACCGTCCTGGCGGCCCGCATCGACCAGGGGCGGCGCGACGGCGACGTCCGCCCGGACATCGATGCGCGGGCGGCAGCCGAGTTCCTGATGAATACCAACACCGGCCTGCGGATCCGGGCCAGGACCCACGAGGCCCCCGCGCTGTACCGGATCATCGACGTCGCGCTGACCGCCCTCTGACTCTTCGAGAAGGGACGTCTCATGGACCTCGACCTGGCCGGCAAGACCGCGGTCGTCACCGGCGCCAGCAGCGGCATCGGCCTGGCCACCGCCCAGGCACTGTCCGCCGCGGGCGCACACGTAGCCGGAGCCGCCCGCACAATCTCAGCCGAACTCAAGAACGCCGCCGCGGTAACCGTGTCCGCGGACCTGAGCGCCCCCGACGGCTCCGCGGCGCTGGTGGACGCTGCCCTGGCCGAACTCGGCAGCATCGACATCCTGGTCAACAACGTCGGTGGCGGCGACCCCGGCCGGTTCACGACGGGCGGGTTTCTTGACAGCACTGACGATCAGTGGCGCCATTTCCTCGACATCAACCTGTTCAGCGCCGTCTGGGCGACCCGCGCGGCCCTGCCGAGCCTCATCGACCGCCGCGGCGCGATCGTGAACATCTCCTCCATCAACGCCCGCCTCCCCGCCGGCGGGCTGGTCGGCTACAGCGAGGCCAAGGCCGCGCTCACCGCTTTCAGCAAGCGGCTCAGCGAGGAATTCGGGCCGCGGGGAGTCCGCGTCAACACCGTCTCACCCGGCGTGGTCGGCACCAGGACCTGGCGCGGTCCCGGCCGGGCGGGCGCCGCGCGCGCCGCCGCGCGCGGCATCTCCCACGAGGAACTCCTGGCCGCGCTACCGGAACAGTTCTGTATCGCCTCCCGTCGCATCACCGAACCGGAAGAAGTCGCGGCACTCGTCACCTTCCTCGTCTCCCCGAAGGCCGCCAACATCATCGGCTCCGATCTCGTCATCGACGGCGGGACCCTCAAGACAAGCTGACCGGGGGCAGGGTCTTATCGCGTACGAGACCAAAATTGACGCCGGGGAATAGCGCGATGTTGTGATATCGCCCGTTGATGCCTTGATGAGCCGCTCGCTCAGGCAGCCCTGATCGCCATGACGAACGCCTGCCAGGCAGGCTAGCCCGGCTAACCGCGGGCGGACCGGTCACAAGAGCCGGCCGGCCAGGCTGAACACCTGGCCGGTCGGCCCTCGCGAGGGCAGCCCCGCGACGAACAGCGCCAGCCGTGCGACATCAGCGGGTTCCTTGAACCACTCTCCGCGCTCTATCCAGCGGCGCTCGGCCTCACTGTCTGTCCAGGAAGTGCGGACCGGGCCGGGAACCAGCTCGTTCACCGCGATGCCGCACTCGCGCAGCTCGGCCGCCAGCACCCGGATCAGCGCGCTGGCACCGGCCTTGGCCACCGCGTAAGCGCCGGAGCCCCCGCCGCTCACCCGCGCCATCCCCGACCCGATGACGATCACCGAGCCGCCCCCGCCGCGGATCAGCACCGGGGCGCTCGCCTTCACGGTATTCCAGACCCCCGACAGGTTGACGTCCAGGACCTGATGCCACTCCCCCGGCGGGTACTCCAGCACCGGACGGTGCTCAGGCTGGATGCCGGCGTTGGCCACCACCATGTCCAATCGGCCGAACCGGTCCGCTGCCTTCTCGACCACACTGGTCATCGCGGCCAGGTCAGTCACGTCCGCGCATGCAGCCAGCGCGGTCCCGCCCTGATCGGTGATGCGCTGCACGGTCCGCGCAAGCGGCGCGGCCCGCCTGCCGGTCACCGCAACACGGGCCCCGGCCCCGGCGAAAGTCTCCGCGATCGCCGCGCCGATCCCCGTGCCCCCGCCAGTCACCAGAGCTACCTTTCCCTCCAGGCTGGCCATGACCACAGCATAGGCCGAGGCCAGCCGCGCAAGGCGCCGGAGGAGCCGCGGACGCTGCCGATGCTCACGCCCGGTTGTGCGCGCGTATGGGGGGTTGGGGAGTATTGTTCGGTTCGCTGAACGGTGGACTGGCGGAAAGGTCCTGCGGTGAAGAAGGTTCTGGCAGCTGGCCTGATGGCGGCAGCGCTGAGCGGGTGCGCCGGCGGTGCGCACCCGGCACCTGGGGCCAGTGGCACCAGCCAGCCCACGGCCACGGTATCGACGTCGGCGGCCGGCAGCAGCCCGGCTGCGGACCAGCCCTCCGCGGTCGGCGATATCGACGGCTACAAGAGCGTCGGCAAGTTCTTCGTCAGCGTGCTGGGCCTGAAGTTCAGCTGCACGGCCGCGGTCATCGGCGCCAGCGTCATCGTCACGGCGGCGCACTGTTTCACCGGGGTATTCTCCGGCACCAGGTACTCGACCACCGGGTGGATGTTCGCGCCGATGTGGCATGACAACCAGTTCCCGTACGGCAAATGGACCGTACGGGCGGTCTACCTCGCCCAGGGCTGGATCAAGACGTTCGACCCGGCACTGGACTACGCGGTGGTCGTCCTCAACCCGCGGGCAGGCCGTGATATCAGCTCCTACACCGGGCAGGACTCGTGGAATCCCGGTTTCGCCCTGGCCCCTGGCCAGTCCGCGCCGGTCCGGATCGTCGGCATACCGCTGGGCGGCCTCAAGGCGCGGGTCAGCCTGACCCGGGCGGACGCGGTCCGGGCGGGCCCCGGCCTCACGGTGCTGCGGGCCAGCACGCCGGGTTTCGGCAACGGCACCAGCGGCGGGCCGTGGTTCGATCCGTTCAGCACGACGACGGGTACCGGGACGATCGTCGGGCTGACGGGCGGGTACCAGGAGGGCGGGGTCAGCGACACTCCCTCCTACGCCGACTTCCTGTCCGCGCCGTTCGCGGGCCTGGTAGCCGCCGCGGCCAGGAGCACCGCCGGCTGCAGCAGCGCCGGAGCCTGCCGCTACTGGCCATGACCGGCACCCGCCAGCGGCGGCCGGAGCGCCAGCCCCTGGGTCCGTGTCACTGTGCGGGGCGAATCGCCAACGCCGTTAGGGAAAAAGACGCGCATGTCATGAAATCCCTAACTTCAATTCGGCGGAACGAGTGGCGGGATTTCATCGGATATGCCGAGGATGTGGTGACTTGCGTGTCCCGGGGGCGGGGAGACTCGCACCGCAGAAGGGGCTCAGCGCTACGGTGACCGTTGCTGACAGCACCCCGGAGAAGGAGCCCGGACTGAGATGAGCAGACGAGATGCACGCAGCGGGTCCCGCAGCTGCTGGCGTGCAGTCACCCTCGGTGGCGCGGTCACGGCCTTCATGGTCCTCGGCCCGGTCATCCCGGCCATGGCGGCCGGTGCCGTCCCGGAGCCGGCCGCGACGTGCAATACGATGATCATCGACGCCACGGCCGGGCACGTCCTGCATGACGACAGCGCCGTCACCCAGGCCGCGGCGCAGCTGAAGGCCAAAGGCGCCGACGTCCGGATCCGCGTTCTGGCCACCGCACCCGATGGCAGCCTCGACGCCTACCAGGCCGCGCAGCTCGCCGCCTGCCCGTCCTGGAGCCTCCAGGGCGGCATTAAGCCGAACCTCCTGGTCTTCATGGTCTCCCTCGACCACAAGGACGCGATCTTCTACGGGGCGAACTACAGCCGCATGCAGGGACAAGTCGACCAGATCCGGGCCGACATGGGCGGCGACTTCCGCAGCGGCAACTTCGCCGCCGGGATCGCCAGAGGCGAGCAGGAAACCTACGGTGCCCTCTACCCCTCAGGGACGCCTGCCTGGCTAGGTGTCCTCCCCGTCCTCGGCCTCCTGGGAATCGGCTTCGTGCTCGTCAGGAGGAGCAGGGGCATTGCCACCGGGCCCAGCGGGCCCGGCGGGCCCGTCCGCAGCGGATACACCTACATCCCCACCATGGGCGGGGGTGACGTCAGCGCCGGCGGCGGGGGCTCCGGCGGCAGCTCCGGTTCCTGGTAACGGGTCGGCTGACCAGCGATGAGCACCGGAACAAGCCTGCGCCGCGTGCGGCTGACCCCGGTGCGGACGGTCCCGGTCGAGTTCACCGGTGAGCGGGCCGGCGAGGGACCGCTCACCTTGAGCCAGCTCAACATCTACCTATGGCTGAGCCAGGCCCCCGACCGCTTCTACGCGCTGCTGTGCGCAGAACTCCCGGTGCCGCCGGTGGTGTCGGTCGACGACGTGGCCGAGGCGGTCGCGGCGCTGATCGCACGGCACGAGAGCCTGCGCACCAGCTTCGTGGGCGGCGAGCAGCCGCGCCAGCGGGTCGCCGCGGCCGGTGTCCAGTTGCTGGAGGTCTGTTCACTCGGCGAGGGACAGTGGGGACCGCAGGACCGCCCCGCGGTAGCCGAGGCGCTCATCCGGTGGCTGCGCGAGTCACCCGATCCGGGACAGCGCCCGGTGCGCATGGCGGTGGCCATCGCGGGCGACCGGGTCATCGCGTGCGCCGCGGCGTTCTCGCACCTGGCGGTGGACCACAGCGCGATCGAGATCCTCAAGCGCGACTTCGCCGGCCTGCTCGGCGATCCCGCGCGACGGCAGCTAGGCCAGGTCACCCACCAGCCGCTGGACCAGGCCGCACTGGAGGCGACACCGGCCGAGCGCGGCAGGGCCGACGCGGCACTGGACTACCTGCGGGAGCAGTTCCGGCGGATCCCCCGCTGCCTGTACGCGCTGCCGGGCGCCCAGACGGCCGGCCAGTCGGTGGCGGTGGAGCTGTCGTCGGTGGCCGCCTCGATGGCCGTGCGGCAGGTAGCGGCGCGCACCCGGGCCAGCCGGTCCAGCGTCGTGCTCGCGGCCATCTGCGCCGTGGTCGCCCGCCGCGCCAATTACCGGGAGCTGGTGTTCCGCCTGCTGTCCAGTAACCGCTTCGAGCGCCATCTGGTGAACTACGTCGGCTCCCTGGCCCAGACCACCATCGCCACCGTCGAGATCGCCGGAAGAAGCTTCGACGAACTGGCCAGCCACACCTGGACCGCGGTGATGGCGGCGAGCCGGCACGGCCGGTTCGACGAGGCCAAGCGTGCTGCCGTGGACGAACTGGCCGAGCACGAACGGGGCCTGCGCGTGGCCTACGGCCCGTTGTTCAACAGCCTCGTTCCTGAGCGATGGTCGGGACTCACCGCCGGCGTCGGGTTCCGGCCCGAGCCGGTCGACGTCGCGCTCGCGCGGACCGAGCTGCGGTGGCGCCCGATGCCGGTCAGTGCACTGCCGCTCCGGTTTACCCTCAGCCAGGTCGACGCCTGCCTGCGGCTGGACGCGTGGAGCGGCGATGCCGGCCTGCTGCCGCGGGCCGAACTGGAGTCGGTGCTGCTGGCCGTCGAACGCCTGCTGGCGGCCGCCGCGGACAGTGACGTGTCCGGCCACCGGATGCCCGGACTTATCGGGCTGGAACCCCTGGCCGGCGCCTCGCACCGGATACTGGTCGACCACTGCTGGGTGGACATAGCCGACGTACAGCGCCTGGTCGACGACGCCGTCGCCCCCGCGGTGGCCCGTGTCTTCGCTTCGGCGGGCGGCCGCCCGCTGGTCGCCTGCCTGACCGCCACCGATGACATCCGCACACCGGAACAGGCCCACGCCCGCTGCATGGCCGCCCTCGCCCGCCACCCGACTGCCATCACCCCGCGCCGCTACGTCATCTGCCGCACCGCACCGCCCGACCCAGCCGACCCCGCCGCCTGGCCCCCACCCCTGCCCACCGGCACCGGCCGCGACTGACCGGAGCTCCCGCGTGACGCCCTTTCCGTCAGAGGTGGCCGGGT
>Ga0126381_100001510_pt1 | contig 24935 bp, 12 predicted proteins | sample PanSoiMetPlot_28_FD_96465 | JGI IMG/M metagenome (GOLD analysis project Ga0126381, IMG submission 96465) | Tropical forest soil microbial communities from Panama - MetaG Plot_28 | ecosystem: Environmental > Terrestrial > Soil > Tropical forest > Bulk soil | place: Panama | collected 2016-02-17 | reverse complement strand
TTGCGGACTTGTCAAAGCGAGGTTGAGCACGTTCTCAGCCTTTCGCTCAATGTCGCGATCACCCGCGCGTTGTCCGTACAGATACCAGCCGTACGCCGTTCGTAAAGTTTGGAACCAGGAATTAAACCACGCATCGGGTTGGGGCTTATCCCAATCTCCTACGAGATTGCGATTACTGGCCAGCGTCCCGCACTGAGTGCCACCACAGGGGAATTCATGATATACCTCGTCGGCGTACCGCATCCACGCTTCTTTTCGCCAATCATCGAACAGCTCGAGTTCCGGCCGTACGACATTGTGCTGCAGGTCCGGTGACGCCATAAGGTTGGGATGAAAGTTTTGAGCCCACAGTCGATGGACCACTCGCCGATACCCTAATTTTTCAGGCTGTGCGGACGCCACAATCGAATAATCGTATTCGACGAAATCCGCAAGTATACGAGGGCCAAGGCGCGTCGATCGCCTGAAGTAGCTATGCCCGTGCGGCTCGGATTCGAGAGCGCCGTAGGATAGCCAAGGCCGGGGTCCGGACGTAACGTCCAGATCTAGTGCGAGAGGTATACGCGTTCGCTGATTGAGTCTCGGCATGAGAGCGGCAAAAACAGCACCTTGCTGCATCATCAGAGCTGGAGATTTGAAGCACCAGTTCGGGATGACGTCGTCCACTTCGCTCTTGATGTTCTGACTCCAAACAAAATCAAGCGGACCCGAAAGCGGCGTACTGGATGAGCGTCTGGGAGGACCGAAATCATAGCGATCCTCGACGGACAGTATTTTCGCGTCGGGCTTCAGGGCAAATCGAACGCTGACATCGATCACATCCGGCTCTGATGAAAGTGTCAGCCGACGCTCAAAACTACCTGACGATCCGCATTCCCCTTGTACAAGAAGGCCGGGAGGATCTTGCAGATCGGTATACGATGTGATGGAACAGAGTTCTGGAGAGGCCGGGTTATTGGTGATGACACGAATCGCCGATCCGTCGGCGGTTAAGGCGGCTTTCCAGCTGTCCTCACCTTTAATTGAGATCACTTCCCGGGCAGTGGACCCTTTGCCCGAAATCTCAAACCGAATCACACCGCCAGGAGGCGTAAGGGATGCTGCATCCGCAGCCGGGATGAAGAAAATACTGGCAACAAGAACAGTGATGCCTGTATTTCGGCCCGTGTTACGGCGCATGCGTCCTAAGCTTGCGAGCGATATCAGCATTGAAGAGTTAACTCCGTTTCCGGACTAATGGTGACTTCTTTAGACAGGGTGAACAAGATGTGATTTCCTTGTCGTTGAAGGCGATGAATCACCTCAACGCCCCCTACCTTTGCGGCAGACCCCGGGCGCACAGTCCCGGGAATCTCGATTCGGCTTACAGGAAGCGATCCTTCCTCTACCTTCAGTGTGAAGTTAGTCTTGCTAGCCGATGTAAGTGAGAAAATGCCCCAGCCCGTGCCAGTAGACCAAAAGGATTTGAAGTTGTCATGAGACAAACGTGGTAGAGCAAACAGCACCCGATCAGCGCCTTGATAGCGAAAACCGCTGAGCGCCAGTAGTCCCGACCACGAAGCCATGGCTCGCGCGTAGTGGTGTCCGCACTCGGCTTCATCCCACGGATTTCTGCGTACGCCGTTGTAGCGCCGACGAATATTGGCGATGCATTCCAGGCCTTCTCGGATCATGCCGTAATACAGCATCAATATTGCAGCCGAATACTCAAACCCGGTCATCACTTCGGCGTAGTAAGGGAACGGAATCTTCGGGCGCGCATGCCTACCGTAATCGCAAATCACAAGGGCTGCTTCGTCATTCAGCGTGAAGGTCCGTTGCACGTTCTCGTGATCAAAAAGGTCAGGCTTGTGATTGTACTTGTAGATCGATTGCAACGTCGCGCGGATGTGTTCCGGAGATACTAAGGATCCAAGGCCGCTCACCTCCGCCAAATATTGCCCCACCATTTGATCTACCAGGCATCCGCTTCCAACCTGATACTCAGGATGTTCCGTGTCCTCGGTTCCCATTCCTACCCGAAGGCCTGAGGCAATTTTGTTCGAAGGGTGCCCTTGTATTTGCTGAACGTAGTACTCACCGTTGAAAAGATTCTTATCGATCCAGCTTCGACCGTTTTCAAACAGGCGCCGATACTCGCTGGCAGAATCGTCTTCACCCATCGCGCGCGCCATTTCTTCGGCCGCTCGGAGCGCGCCTAAATAATAGATGCTGCAGAGTGGGTTAGGACCGTAGAACTCGACATCATACGTGTTGTGCTGAACGCCTTCCATAACGCCATCGCGGTCCGCATCCCACCCGCCGGGAATCCATGCGAATTCCAGCGCCCGCTTAGCCTTTGGCCAGAATTCTTTCAGGTAACTTGTATCGCCTGAAAGTTGCCAATCTAAGTAAACCTTGATGATCTGACCCATTTGGCCATCGGCGGCCGCAGACCCAAAACGTTCGATACCGTCAGGCAGCAGTTGACGGAATGACATCCCTCCCCGCGAATCCATCACATAGCCGAACGCTGCCCGGCGCATGGAATGCGAAAGCGCTGGGAATAGGCTCTCGAGAGCCGTCTCATAATTCCAAACGTGCGTGCAACTGCCGAAGCAGCAGCCGATATGATCGAGAACGCCTTCAAAGCCGTGAAATTCGCCATCCGCCGTGCGAAAGCACGTAGTTGTCACCAAAGTCGACAAGTTGGCGCTGGCTGCTTCCTTCAGAACTGGTGGAACAGTTGTTTCACGCAGCGCGCTAACAAAGCGGCGCGTCCGCTGTTCCAGTTCACCGATATGAGCCGATGCAAATTCGGCCGCTGCCCAGGCATCTGAAAATCGTGTTGCGTACCAATTGCCGATGATGTCTTTCTCGTGGCCTTTGGGAGCTTGCCAGCCGCACCTCTGCGGCGTTCGGTTGGGAAAATGCCAAGCGATGAGGAAGGTGTATTGCGACTCCGTGCCCGGTTCGATTCTGCGCTTAAGACAGATAGCACCGATCGGGGTCGTCTTTTCCGGCTCTGGACCCAGTTGGCCGTCAGATGAGAAGTCATCCCAAAACAACATAGGGCTGTTCCACCATCGGCCCGCAGGCCATCCTCGAAGCGCGCTGACCTCTCCGCCGGCGACGTTCGTAATCGCTAGCGCAAAACTGCCGTTGCCGGGATCGCCCGCTTCCAATCCGGGATTCCGCATCAATAAACCTTCCAGCCCGGAACCGTTCCGGTATTCGTTTATCCTCTGATCGTTCTTCTTCTCAAGCGTCTCGGCCCCGAGCGAATGGACTGGATTCTCGACTGAGAATGCAATTGATACCGAGATGGCTGACCGATTAGTATTACGAACGCGATACCGCAAAACTGTGATTGGGAGACCTGATGCATCCGCATCGAGGGGCACGAACGGCGTGCCCGCCTCCAACGAGATTGTTACCGGCAGCCGGCTGTCGTGAAAATTGATTCGCGCTAGCGGGAACTCGCCAATAAACGTCGCGCCTTCCAGGCGAGAAAGGCCAGGTGCGTTTTGTGACCCTAAGCCGTCCTGTCCCTGATACGGAGGTTCAATGCGAGCCTCCAATACGTGCGCTATTGGGGCAGTTCCAGGTTGCTCGATCCAGATACTGGGAAAGGCATAAGGCGGTGAGTTACCTATGTCGGCGCGGTTGAAGATCTCCCAGTCCCTCAGTTGACCTCGGCCTCCAAGTCCAAGGCTCCCGGCACCCACGCCACCAAGTGGAAAAGAAATCATCTGCAGAGCGGTACCGCTGAATACGCGCGGATAAGCAATTACACTGCTAGCCGGAGACGATGGACTGCTCGCGTTGGCGGGTTGGGGCTGCCCATGAGCATTGGAACTGGCGAGCGAAGATGTCGCGCCCACGACGCCGACAGATTTCAAGAATTCTCTTCGGTCCGGCTCTTTGCGCTGGCTCATGTTTGGATAGTGATGGCAACTCTTGTCGGACCATCGATGGAGATATTGGTCGACCGACCTTTGTTAATTGAGAGCTGATACTCACCTCGAGGCAGACCTGCGATCAAAAGATCCGTGAGAAAGGAGTTTTCGTACGGCATCGCAAGCCGTGACAGAAGATTGTCGATCTCGATATCGATGCGCTGTTCAGTTCGCCGAACCTCTTTTACTGACACGCCATCGACGCCGACGTGAGTATTTTTCTCAAAATCTACGTAGACTCCCCCGATCTGTTGGAGCACCTCGGCGACCGAAGCAAGAGCCCCGCCCTCGCCCCAATCCGAACCGGAACGCAAGGGTAGCTGGGGCAGGCCTTCGTGGTCTATATTTTCTGCCGTGATGCCCAGAGGATAACTGGGTGTCGGAAAGATTCCATTTGCGATGTGACGAGGATGATTGATTACCGAGAAAGCAGAGCGTAGCGCCGCCACTCCTCTTTCTAAGAGGTCCTGTCGTCCGGTTACGACACCGAGCCGCACTAAAGCCTCACCACACAGGCATTGCCGCATGTCGAGCCATTCCGCATCGGAATTCTGGCTTATGAACCCGCCAAACGCGTAGGCTGTGATAATGAACGGCGGCTGCCAGACACTCTGATACAAGTTCAGATAATCGGCGACTTGTTCGGCAGCCGTAAGAATCGCGTCATCGCCTGTCGACTCATATAGTCTTGTAAGCCCGTCCACGGCCCAAATCATAGAAAGTGTGCAACGAGGCCATTGGCCTGTACGTTGGTCATACGTTGCTTCGGGCTTCGAGGCGCACGAGTAGAAAGTCTCAAAATCGTACCAACGCTGCTGCGGCAGAATATTCGCAAGCAGAAAATCAGCCATCTGCTGCGCAGCATTTAAATACTTTTTTTCGCCGGTTGTAGCGAACAATTCCGTTAAGAACCAGATATGAACGCCGCCTTCGGCATTAAAGCGCAGGTAAGGAACGGCACGCAGGTCTCTAGTAAACCAGGCTGGCAGACAGCCGTTGCTATCTAGGTGGGTAATTATATAGTCGCCATAAGATACTACGTACGGAATGATGCGCGCATCGGGCTCATAGTGCTTGTGATAACGAAGCAGCAAAGCTGCTGTCTTACTTGCCGAGCAGGTCTGATAATAGTCACTCGCGAAATCCCAGTATTTTGGCAGTACAGCGGGATCGTATGGGGCATTCATTTTCCAGTAGCATCCGCACCAGCTTCGATCCTTGTAGTTATAGACAGCGGGAAAGATTCCATTGTTCTGGGGAGCTGAAACCGCCAACGATATGATCCGGCGAGCCTTTTCGACCAAAGCCTGATCCTTGCGCTGCCGCCCCCAATAATTCATCCCTTGCGCGAGATGTACGTTATTCCACCACGCCATGAACTGAATGTCGTAATACCATTGGCTCGGAGTCGCGCGGATTCCCCCTGCCGGAATCCCACCGATCTCAAACTCGAGCCAAGTTGGCAAAGTGCCCGAATGTTTGGGATCGTATGGTTTGCGCTCTGAGTATCGCTTGGTGTCCTGTGGCGCATCGCCGCGGTATTCGAATGCTGCCGGGTAGCAAACGGCAGCATACTCGGAAAACGGCATAGCTTGGGGCTTGGGTTCTCGCACGTAACGAGAACCGTACCTGGCCCACATATGACGGCTGACGGGTTGGTATCCATGTCCTTTCTCCGCCTGGCCCATGATGAACAAATCAAAACCATACCGAAGTTCGCTCGTCGATAGTGTCCGGGCAAATGAGCCATTCGCATTCTCATGCCGCCAATACATGTGCTGCTGGGTCAGATAGTCGGCGAAGCCATACGAGAAAACCGGATACGATGTCATACCTGACTGCAGGTCAGCATCTAAAATGACCGGCATCGTGATGGTTTCGCGCGGCTGCAGAATACGAAATTGACGAGGCCCATCGATCGGTCGGGCATCAGGCGCGTACACGAGGTGCGTCTTGAGAATGTCAAGATCGGGCGCAAGCGCGGCCACCAGCGAACCGCTCTGGAAGATGGCCGCCGGAGAGTGAAATACTCTGTCTCCGATAACGTCGGCCGGCTCCCGCTTCATGCAAGGCGCATGCGTATAGTCGAGTTCATGGGATTCGAAGAGGAATGTCGAGAGGATATATTCAATTCGAGGCGGATCGCCAGCCAGCAAAGTGTTCACTTCTATGTGGAAGTGATTGGCATCAGATTCGAGGGAGATCGTTTGTTTTAGGGCGCCCGCGCTGGCGCTTCCTGATAGTGTTACTGAGACGCGATCATCGCTATTCATATCAACGCGCATGTCGCGCAGAAAGCTCGCAGTCAGGACTCTCTTCTCTTCGATAACTCCACGATCCGAATAGAGCGGTGCAGTCCCGTCAGGCCGGGGAGTCGGCGGCCGCATCGCCCGGATGACGCGAACCCAAGTGTTGCCCGCACGTGCATAATATTCCTGATCGATCCCATTTGCCTTTCGCGTGAACGTTGCTCTGACGTGTTCGTTCTCAATAACGACCTGCTGCCGTGTCGAATGAACACGCACACGAGGCGTCGGGCTAGCGCTGAGTAGAAGAGGCGAAACAGCAGCCGAGGCGGGAATCAAGAGCAGTTCACGCCTGCTCGGTGGCTTTGGCATCTTCACAAACACTTGAATCGGCTTACCGCACGGTTTTTGAAGGTCTTTATCTCGGCCATCGCTGCGAGAGGGGCGGAAACGTGGGGAATGGCGTGTGCGGCTCCTTTTGATACCAATACGCCACGGAAGCTACATCATCAGCCAGGGGCTGATACTTTTCAGTCGGCCACCACCCAAGAGCCTGAATTGTCACATGCAAGTCCTTATGAAAAATGACGGGGTCCATAATGTGCCAGCGATATAAACTCCACTTGGGCGGCCCTTCCTTTCCGGCGAGTTTCAGCGTACAACCGCTATAAGGACTGCTGTACGTCTCAGCAAACCCATAGCTCGCCCCAAAGTAGTCCTCCGTGCCGGTCCCTACGATCGTCGGGAACTGAGTATCACCATCGATGAAAAATTTTACTTCGCCTTCACCAAACCAACCGTCTGAGAGTTGGGTCCAGGCAAGAAAGGTTCCGACATAGCGGCCTTCCCCTTTTACGCCGTCGAGGATCGTATAGTCTGGATTCTCGCGGCGTGTAACCGCCCGGCGCCACTGTGCGTGGAAGTATCCTGCGTCTTCGGGAACCGCAGTTTTCTTGAAATCGATCTGGTAGGTCAATAGTGGAAGTTCTTTGTCCGAATCGTTCGTAAATGTAATACGGGCGTGCGTGCGGAAAGGCATCGGCCAATAACAATTCGTCCCGGCAGTGGGTACGTCAACAACCGCGAGTGAATTTACACGAGCAAACACGTCGTGCCCAATGGCAAAGAAATCCGTCATAGGCGCCTCGATGGACGGCGTTTGTTCACTATCCCAATAGAAACGGAGTACACTCGCTCTTCCGTAGCCTTTCCAATCCGGTGTGGTCGCCATCCAAATGTGCTCGATTATTCCGGAACCGGAAACATCCATGATCGTCACAGTGCCGTGCGGTTTCACTTTTACAAAGGGCCGCACTTTCCAACCGCGGCCCAAGTCAGCCGCTGCACCCGAAAATGCGAGATCCGGATCGGACGGATTAGGGACTGCCATTGCCCCCGTGCTCTTGTCGCCCGTCGGATTTTCCGGCGAAACCATGCGGGACTCTTCTGACGGACTCAGCCGCGGCAACGATCCAAGTCCGGCGTCCGGCCAAGAATTGTTGGGCGATTGCGCCACGAGAACCGAAACCAAGGATAGGGATAACAGGAACAAATGAATAGGACTGCGCTGCGGTAAAGCACGTGTCATTGGAAAACCTCGTATTCTAAGAGCCAAGAATCACCTTGACCATATGTGTGCGTCCGTCTCCGTGCGGCGGAATAATGTTGCCTGAAATGTGTTTGCGATCGACCTCGAGCGAATACACACCACTGTTGATCGCCTTCGGATTAGATACTTCGATCTCGTAAATCGCCCGGCGAAATGGCCGCTTTACCCGATAACCTTGCCAGCCGTTCGGGATTTTTGGATCGATGAGCAAACCATCGAGTACAGGCCGGACGCCCAAAATGAAATAGGTGTAAGCACGCCACATGGTACCGGCTTTGCCGACACACCATTGAAACTGTGCGCGACCAAAGGCAGGTCCTTCTCCGACGAGAAATTCCGGATATACGTATGGGGGCAGCCAGAAACGATCGGTGTCTTTGCTCGGGTGGTGAATCGACGCCCTTCGATACATTTCGAACGCCTCATTTGCGCGATTCGCAACGCAATTCGCCATCACTGTCCAGCCAGTCGTTCGATTCCAAATACCGCCGTTCTCACGCCATCCCGGGCCGAAATCGCCGACGATTCCGACATCGTAGTCCGGTTTCGTATAGGCAGGCGCGCAGATGCGCGGACCATACTCCGTCAAGAGAAGCCGATCGACGGATGCCAGGCATCGCGCTGCGCGGTTCTGATCGGCAACGCCGCTCAGCACCGCATAGGCTTGAACGCTGTGGTAAATGGCTCCTTCTTTGTTCTTGGAACTACCTACCGGTTCGCCTTCGTCGGTGAAGGCGCGGATGTACCACTCGCCATCCCATGCGTGTGTGTTCACGGCAGCCTTGATGACGTTGTATTTCTCGGTCCAATCTTCTGCCTCCCGCTGTTTTCCGATTGCCCGCGCGATTTCCGCACATTCACGGAGCATGTAACAGAGTTCGACCGCGGTAAGGATCGACTCCCCGCGACCGTCGCGACTGATCAGGTTGAGGGCGTCGTTCCAATCGCCATATCCAGGGTTAAGACGCGGCAGCCCTCGTTTGCTGAGACCCGAAAGCGCCCAATCGACCGCATACTTCATCGTGTCGAAGAGGCTCAACGTTCCGGACTTAGGCACAGACGGGATCTGACCGTGATTGACGATCAGAGTATCGAGGAACGAAAGGTCGCCTGTTTCCTTGAGGTACCAGCAGACCGGGTATGGCCACAGGCCTCTTCCATCGTGGGGATACGGATTGGGCGGCGGAGAACACTTCGGCTCTTCCCACTTCATTTTCAAGTCGCTCTCCAATAAGAGTGGCCCGCCTTGAAGGTAGTCCAAGATGTCTTCGCGGATTAAGTTGAGATCGCAGGTTACGTTTCCCGTCTCGCGGATGTCGGACATTCGCCCACCGCCATACGAGTAGGCGGGACACCATATCCCGAAACCGAGACGCTTGGTATTGAGATTTTCCAACATCGAATTCCGGTGTTGGTACTTGATCCAGATGTTCACCAGCCGGTCACTATCTTTTTCCGGCGTGTCAATCCAAAGAGATTGCGTTGTAAAGTCTGCCCAGAATTGCCTCAGTTGCCGAAACGCGTTTTCGGCTGCGCCTTCTCGAAGGTACTTCCCGCAAATTCTCGCTGCATCACCGGGTTCGCGGACCACTCCAGCCATGATGACCACCGTCTGATCAGCTTTGGCGGCAAGTTGGAGAGAGTTTTGTAAAGCTCCAAGGGGAAAGCCGGTGAAGCCAAACGCTGGTTGGCTGGTGCAACGGCCCTTCAACACGCTTAACGGATGGTCCAGATCGATGCGCCGGCCGAAAAACCGTTCCTTGTCGCAATCAAAGCCCGTCACTGCCAAATTGCTGGTGAGGAAGGCCGTGTAAGGCCAGGGCTTTTGCCCTTGAAATGCTCCTAGTGTGCCCCAGGAATAGTTGTTGCCGTAGAGGATGTTGCCGTCGAACGAAACTTTCTTGAAGTTGTTGTAGATGGAATGAAAGTCTCCGCCTGGCAACTCCGACGAATAGTTTACGTCCCCCAAGCACCATTCGACGACGCTAAAAATATCAACTGATCGCGGCCTAGCGGCAGTGTTCTGAAGAGAGATCAGCCAGAGTAAGACGTCATCTTCGCGTGGTACAAAGTAAGTTGCAGTTACTGTAAGATCCAACGCGGAGTGGGTCACGCGTGTATAACCCAGTCCTTGTGCGGCGCTCCACACGCTGCTTTGCGTAGGGCGGTTCAGTACGAAATGCTTTTCGGTCTCGGAATCGCGGATATATACATATCCGGATTGAGGATTTGTCATCCGATTATCTTTGTTGTTAATCAGACAACTCTCAACGATTGTGCCGTCGTGGGCGATCCACGCAACTAACCGGCCATTACTGAGTAGATTAAGCCATGGGACAGGAGTATCGTATCGCTTGATGATGCATTCCGTTCCGTCGAGCGAGAATTCAAAATAGGTATTTCCGGAGCGAGATGTGATTCCGCCAGGGAGCCCAGAACTAGCTCCGAGGGTTCGCGGCACGAGAGTTCCCGATGCGGTCAGGCTCCCCGTAAGAGCCATGAAATCACGTCTCTTTAACAAGGCTTTCTCCCTAACCGATTCGTCAAACGCATGGCTTGGCGGTCGATTCTCGCACACGCAATTCGTTCTTTAGGACTAAGACACGATCTTCGGCAGACGCACCCTCTTTTAGACGGGACTGCACCTTTCGCATCAGTAGGGCCATCGCTTCTTTCCCCATTTCGTAACTTGGCTGTGCAACGGTCGTGAGCTTCGGGCTGAAACTTGTTGCCCAGTCAAAGTCGTCAAACCCGAGAACACTTACACGACCTGGACATGAGATTCCAAGCTCGCCGATAGCTCGCATCAGTCCAAGCGTCATTTGGTTGTTGCAACAAAAAACGGCAGTTGGTGGACTAGGAAGCGTCATCAATTCCAAAGCACGACGATACCCGCTTTCCAGTCCGAAGTCGCCGACCCGAAGATAGTCCTGATGAAGAGGAAGGCGGGCCTCATGCAGCGCCTGTCTGAAGCCTTCCAGTCGCTCGCTGCCGTTTGATAAGTTGAGGCGACCTGTGATGATCGCAATCTTTTCATGGCCCAAGCTGATTAAGTGACCGGTGGCCCGCCGGGCGGCCTCCAGATTATCCGTAATTACAGCAGACCCTTTGAAACCAACGGGAACTCGATCAAAGAACACCAATGGGAAGCGCTGCTGTGTTACTCGATCGCGCGCAGTTTCAGAATCGGTGGGCGCAAGCAAGACACCATCTACCCGCCGAGAGAATAAGATCCTGAGATGTTGGCGCTCCAACTCCGGATTTTCGTTCGCATCGCAAAAAATTACCGAATATCCGTGGAACCTCGCTTCGTGTTGCACGCCGGACAAAATGTCCGTGAAGAACGGATTTGTAACGTCAGGAATCATCATGCCAATCGTGAATGTCCGGCGAACTCGTAAACTCCGAGCAAGATGATTGGGGTGATAGTCGAGAGCCTCCATCGCCTCACGCACACGAGAGGTTAATTCGGCGCTCACTCCTCCCTTACCGTTAGCGACAGCAGATACCGTCGCAACGGAGACATTGGCAAGCCTCGCGATATCTCGGATCCCGTACAAGTAGTAGTAGGGCCCCTTTCCTTGGTTACAAAGCGTTCACGGCAAATGGAGAAAAGTCCGCCACACGCCTCATGGAGACTACCCTTGCCGAAACGATGCTAGTGCCGACCAATGATTACCTTCAAATGCCAAGCAGTTTAAATAAATTTTTACCGCATTGTCCTGTGGCAGTACAAGGAAAATTTATTATTCATTACCGAATAAGGACGGATCTATGTCATTGAAATAACGGTCTTTATCAAACGGTCAGACAATAAAGCGCTTGAGGGGATCGAACCGCGGGACTTTGTTTGACAGCATCCCGTTAGCCCTTCTGGGATTGGGGTGACTATATGCCGAAACGTTTAGAATTTCTTGACAAGATAACTAAATGTAAATATATTAGACCCACGGTTTTGGTCGGTTGAGCCCGGTCGAATTTGAAAAGAAAACGTCCAGCGGTTCGTGAAAGGATTCAGGGGGACGGCGCCTTGCGATCGTCGAATCTGCTTCTGTAGTAGCCTCACCAAAACCTTGCGAACAGGGGGAAAGCATGAGAACACTTCTGTCAACGGTTCGAAAGGAAAGTCTTCAATCAGCACTGCGCTGGGCCTCTTTTCTCGTTTCATCCGCAGCGTTGACTTACGCCCAAGTCAATACAGGCGTGATTCTTGGAACGGTCACAGACACCTCGGGAGCCGTAATCCCAAGCGCTGCTGTGACCCTGACGAACCAAGAAACAGGGGTGACGTCTGCAGGCGCCACGAACCAGTCCGGCAATTATGCCTTTCGCGGACTCATTCCGGGGGTGTACAAAATCACGGTCAAGGCACCCGGCTTCGAAACGTTTCAGGAAACTGATATCCCCGTACAGGTGGCGCAAACCAATACGCGCGACATAGCTTTGACCGTCGGCCAATCGAAAACCTCGGTCACGGTTTCCGCTCCTGCGGTTGCCCTCCAGACCGCATCAGCATCCCTTGGCGAGGTTATTAGTGAGCATCTCGTGCGCGACTTGCCTCTGAATGGCCGGAATTTTACTCAATTGCTGACCTTGACAGCGGGTGCGGCGTCTCCGTCCACCGCAGGGAGCTGGGGCAATCCTCAGTCCGGTACGTACATACTGCCCTCGATTAACGGTCAGAATCCTCAATCGACCCAATGGCTTCTGGACGGATCGAACAATACGTCTAACTTCTCAGGCGGAATCTCAGTGGCGCCAATCGTCGACAACATTCAGGAATTCAAAGTCGTGTCCCACTCCGACTCGGTAGATTACGGTGGCGCTTTGGGCGGCTACGTAGATGTCGTCACGAAAAGCGGAACGAACCAGTTCCAAGGTGCGGCATGGGAGTTCCTACGAAACGACAAGCTCGACGCGAGGAATACCTTCCTTCCCTCCGTCAACCCACTGAAGCAGAATCAATTCGGTACCAATTTTTCTGGTCCGATCAAACGGAACCGCGCTTTCTTCTTCGGCAGCTACCAAGGCCTTCGGGAACACGTGGGAAGCACGGCTCTGTACCTGGTTCCTACCCCGGCAATGGAGCAAGGAGACTTCACGGGCGAGCAGCCGATTTATAACCCTTACAGCACGCGCCCTGACCCAAGCAACCCTGGCAGCTATATTCGGGACCGGTTCATGTGCAATTCGCAAGGAGCACCAATCACTCCTAATGCTAGCGGCCTGCAATCAGGTGGGGCGCCGTGTAACAAGATCCCTCAGCAGTTGATGTCGCCGCTAGCGCTACTCTACGCAAAGACGCTTTTCCCGGCCCCGATTGATACTGGAGTTCCCGGCACCAACGGAAGAGATCCCTCGCCGGAAGTCTTCAATCAGGATTTCTTTGAAGGACGAGGGGATTATCAGATTACATCGAATCACTTCGTTTCGGGTTCGTTCAACCACATCAACAGTCCGGACCTGACTTCAGGAGGAATAACCGGCTCATCGTTTTTGCGAAATAGCTACGGATATAACATCGCGACAAATTATACGTGGACGATAACTCCGAATACGGTCTTTCATGCTACGTTCGGACACACGTGGATCAATCTTCACCTCAGTAGCAAGTGGGACAACCTCGATTACGACCAATTCGTCTACCCGAACTGGCCATGGGCGTGCGGTAGAAGCGAAGGGTTCGGGTCAAAGAGTTGTTGGGCCCCAATGATGCAAATCCCTGGTTACGCAGCAGTAAATAACTTCGACACCCACGTGGGTCAGACGGACATCTGGGAATTTACACCAAGCCTAGAACACGTCTTCGGGAATCACACGCTCAAGGTAGGCGGCACTGTTGCGCGCCACAGAATCTGGGCGGACACGCAGCGAGCTTTCGAGTATTTCAATTCAGCTCAATCCGCGGACCTGAACAACCTGGGAACGACCGGCAGCGCAATTGCATCTTTCTTCCTCGGTGTGCCGAGTGGTGGTGAACTGACTGACACGGCGCCCGGCCTGCAGCAGCCCACATGGACAGAGGGCTTTTACGCGCAAGATCAATGGCGAATCAACAGGAAATTAACCTTAAACTTCGGGCTGCGCTGGGATATCTTCAATCCTGGGCAATACGGAACACCGGGGACGAGTAACTACTACAGCGGTGTGATGGATATGCTGAGCGGCACCTATGTAATCGCGGCGAATCCTGGATCTTGTGAATTGGTGGGGAAGGCGCCTTGCATTCCCACTCCAAACGGCGTTCTACCAGATCATGTTGTGGTTGCAGCCGATCGGAAAATTTTCAAAAAAGTATACGATAACTGGGCGCCACGCATTGGAGTGGCGTATCAGATTAACAATAAAACAGTTCTCCGAGCTGGCATCGGTCGTTACTTTGACACCTGGAGCGACGTCGATCTGGCAGTATTTCAATCGGAAGGCTTGTGGCCAGACAACTTATCGATCGCTAGTACCCAGATGAATCTCACAACCGTTCAAACGACGATCGCGAACCCGTTGAACGTTTCTCCCAATCAAAAGATTCTCCCTGACCCCAATGGTCCGTTCAATATATCGGGGCGAACCTTCCGCGATCCCAACCTGAAGGATCCCTGGACGGATAACTGGAATGTCGGAGTTCAGCGCTCCCTCGGAAGCAACACGATTGTCTCGGTTAACTATGTCGGTTCCAATGGCAGGCGGATTCCTGTCGGCGGGACCTATGGCTCGGCCGTTATACCGGGCCCCGGTGATCCCACACTCCGGCAGCCGTATTCTTATATCCTTCCCTCGGGCTTTACCCGTGATTGGGGACGAGATTGGTACAACGCGCTGCAGATCACAGTGCAGCATCGTTTTACCAATGGGTTGTCCTACTCGCTGGCATACACATGGTCCAAATCGGAGGACTTGGGGTCGACCGACGGATTGGCGGGCAACGCGCAGAACCCTTACAACCTCTGGCAAGAAAAGGGCGTGACTGACTATAATCTGCCCCAGGTTTTCGCCGCTGGTTGGGTGTATCAGCTCCCATTCGGTAAAGGAGCATCGTTCTCTTCCTCAAACCACGCCATCAATGCCATTATTGGCGGATGGGAGGTAAGCGGGATCTTACAGCTTACGTCCGGCGCGCCTTACGGTGTCTATCTCTGCGGAGACATTGCGAACGTCGGCCGCACCGATTGTTACGAGCGGCCGAACCTGGTGGGAGCCCCGAACCTCTCAAGCCCGAACCCGGCCGCCTGGTTTAACGCAAGCGCTTTTGCTGTCCCGGCGCAGTATACCTACGGGAACGCAGGACGAAATATACTTTCCGGTGATGGCTTCGTGAATTTGGACCTTTCGTTGCTTCGCACCATACCCATCAAGGAAAGGTTCAGACTGCAGTTTCGTTTCGATGCGTTCAATATTTCCAATACCACGACATACGCAAATCCAGTGAATCAGCTAAACCTGCCCGGTCAAACAGGTCATGTGTTCGGCACGCGATCCACAGAACGAGAGCTTCAGGCCGCCGTGAAATTGTATTTCTAACCGAGACCGTCCTTCTAGGTGAAGGTGGCTGAGTTGCTAACAAGCTACGGCTCTTCTGATTTGGGCTCGTTAACCGCTCGCTTCGTAAAAGACATAGGGCCATGAATTCCAGGCACTGGACTCAAACCGTTCATATCCCTCTGATGATCTTTCTTGGAGTGGGTCTGCAAGTCGGTCCAGTGTTTAGCCAGGCGTTACAGATAGAACATTGCGCGGTCGATAAGGCTGAGATTCCCAGTGGGCTGCTACCTTCGCAACCACAAGCGCTTCACGATAGAGCGTACCTACACGCATTGGCAGAGTTCGAGCAGGGGGAACTCAAACAAGCCGCCGAAGAGTTGCGGTCCCTCGATTTCGCTAGTGCCAGAAACGCGCTTGGCGTCATCCTTCAGGAACTCGGGGACCGTCAGGGGGCACTGGAAGCCTTTCAACAGGCGCGGAAACTCTGGCCCGATTCGGCCCAAGTAGCGTATAACTTGGCGAACGTGATGGTGCAACTGGGTCGTCCGAACGCCGCAATTTTGCAGCTCACGAGCACCATCAACCGGTATTCAGATTCCGATCAGATGAGATTCGCTCAAAACCTGCTGTTGGCCGACGCTTACCGAATCACGGGGAAAGATAAGCTCGCCGCGCAAACACTCGAAGGTCTGTTGTCGGCGAATCGAACCTCGGCTGAAGTGCATTTCAGGCTCGCGACAGTCTATAGCTCTACAGGTTCTTTTGAAGCTTCTGTCGAGCAATATCGTGAAGCCCTCCGCCTCAAGCCAGACGGTTGCACCGCGTTGATCGGACTCGGCCGGAGCTTGCTTCAGATGGGCAAAGCTTCTGAGGCACTGCCCTCTTTGAAAGAATATGTCCGCCTTCGGCCCGACGATGCCGAAGGATACTACGTCTCAGGGCGTGTTCTCCACGACCTCGACCGATCGAAGGAAGCTCTTGCCATGTTCTCCAAGGCAGTTTATCTCCGCCCCGAAGATTATGACATGAGGTACCAGTTGGGAATGGCTTTATGGAAAACCGGCGATCCCGAAGCGGCTCTGCGGCACTTCGAAGCTGCCGAACGAATAAGGCCGGATGAGGTTCAGGTGCATTCGGCGCTCGCCCGAATTTTTTCCGAACTTGGAAAAACGGAGCAAGCACGAAAGGAGAGCGCCTCAGCAGAACGGTTAATATCAAGTCGTCGCGATCTAGACCGGGCATCTCTGTGCATCGGAATGGGCAATGCTCTTTTGCACCGGGGCGATTTGAAAAATGCAGAGGTTCAATTCCGTGAAGCCTTGCGGTTAGATCCGCAAAATGCACGGGCACTGAGCAACTTGGGTTTAGTACTCGCTCTTCTCCACCGCCCACAAGATGGCGAGCGTGAACTCCAAGAGGCCATTTCACTGGATCCCAGGCTGGCCGTGGCATACAACGCCTTGGGGCTGAGTTACACGGAAGAAGGACGCATCTCGGAAGCGAAAACTGCCTTCGAGCACGCTATTCAGATCCGTCCGGAATACGCCGAAGCGAAGAACAATCTTGGCGCGTTGTACGCCAAGTCGGGAAAGAACGCCGAGGCTGTAACTCTCTTCGAGGAAGCCACGGAGGATTCGCCTCAGTATCCGCAATCTTACTTAAACTGGGGTCTGGTTCTTGCCAACGAGGGCAACGTGGGTCTGGCCAAAGCGATGTTTGAGAAAGCGCTGCAGCTTTCACCGGATCTTTCGCAAGCTCGCAAAGCATTGCAGATTGTAGAAGAAGAAACGAAGGCGCAAGATTAGGATAAGAACCCGGCGGCCAAAGCCTACGAGCGGGCCACTTTCCAGCTAGGCCAGCCCGCGGCCATGTTCTCTACGGACGATGTGCAGGCCGATTACGAGCTCATGAAAAGCACGGCGCTCAATTCACCATCCAGCCAACGGACGTGACGGCCTCCAAAATCGCCATCGAAATCTACCGCTTTGTAAGTCTGAGCGTTTAGACGCAGACTCCTCCTACCGAGGCGTGACTACTGCTCATGGTCTCGTGGTCCTTTACCGCCGCCCTGGCCAAATCCACGCGGTCCGCGCATCTGAACCGGACTCGGAGTTGCCGTAGGGTCTACCGCAACAAGCAGATCTGCAACATATCCGGCCTTGTGCTGCTGTGCGTCTGCAAGGCGCAGCTTCACTACCGAGTCTGCCCCGTGCTGATCCCGGAAGATACCGTCTTCGGCTTGGGTCGTGCGGTGGATCCGGTGTTGGCTGTAAGGCTCATGCGTCATCAACTCCGCAGTGAACTCCTCTGGAAAGAACACTTGACCGGTATGTGCCGTGTGACCCTCGATGTAGGTCCGGTCTTCCCGCGAGCCGTCCTTGCGGACGACGACATGGCCGCCCTCCCGCACCTTAAAATGAATGTGATTCGTACGACCCATGTAAAATCCGGGGAACACGGTCTCAAAGATCGCCACACCGTCATCGTTCGTGAACTGGATGCCACGCAGGAAGGTCATCTGATCTGTAGGTTTCATTGTTGGCATCATACCCATGCCTTCTGGAACTCCTTCGGGCCTGTCAGGACGCTGGGTATTGAACCCTGGAGGCGAACCCGCAGGTCCACCGATTCCGTTCGGTCCACCAAAGCCCGGCGGCGGGCCTCCTGGACCCGCCGGACCCATGCCCATTGGAATCACCTTGGTGAAGCCCCCGTATACACCGAGGGCGTCGCAATGCCAGACGTCGACGGCAACCTGGGGCAAAGGTTTGCAGGTACGTAGATCCATCACGGCAAGCCTCAGCGTCAAAGGCAGACCGGGCTTGTCTTCGCGAATATTGGCGCGTACAAGTTCATTGGCTACATAGTACGGTCCTACCTCCTGTTCGGAAATCAGCGAGCAAACCGGGGACACGGCCGCCGATTCTAAAGCCCAGGCCGGTCGACGAAGCTCCCATAGAGCTGCTGATGCAGTCGAGGTGATAAGAAAACTGCGCCGGCTGGGCCGGTGTGAAACGCTCATGACTCTCCAAGATTCGGAAACGGTGTACTTAACTAGACGGCTGCTCGAGGAAACCAGATTACAAGAAATGTCCAGCGGGGAATTCAGCGTCGGACTCTTTGTATGGCCACCCGCCTAAGGTAATGTGGACTTGTCTCGGGAACTGCTCAACCCAAGATATTGTGGCTCTTGATAGCCACAAGGTGCAGGTCGAAACCTTTCTTCCATCAACAGAGCACTCGTTTTTGGTGCTCGCTCGCGTGTGATTGGACCCTGTCGAACTGACTCGAATTGATCATAATCCGGGCAGCTTACTAAAACGAAGCGTGCATCAAATCAACAGTCGCTGATCGTAGCTGAAACGGCGATGTCCTCCATGCCGACTTATGGATCACTTACGACGCCTGGAGCATAGCCTTAGCGTTTGTTGGCATGGGAGTGCCGAGCAACTATCTGATTAGCTATTCTGATTGGACAGCGTGCAAGCATGCCAGGAGTGTTCATCAGTTATCGGCGGGAAGATAGCAGCGGCTACACCGGGAGACTGTTCGATATCGTCAGCAGCCACTTCGGCAGACAGAATACCTTCATGGACCTCGATGCGATCCAAGGCGGTGATGACTTTGCAGCCGTCATCGAAAAGAAGATCAGCATCTCCGACGTACTGCTGGCAGTGATCGGCGCTCACTGGCTGACGATTGCGGACGAACAGGGGGAACGCCGCCTGAACAACCCGCGCGATTTTGTTCGTCTGGAGATTGGCAAAGCTTTGAAACGTGGGATACGAGTGATTCCGGTTCTTGTGGGCGGTGCAGTTATGCCGCGTGCCGAAGACTTGCCTGACGACCTATTGGCATTGTGCCAACGCCAGGCCGTTGAAGTGCGGGACGCACATTTTCACTCGGACGCAGAAGAGCTGATTGCAGTTCTTCACAAGGCTCTTCACGGTGTCCGCTTTCGCGTGTCCAACTTAAACGGAAAGCGTTTTGTTCCGGCAGTTGCGTTTAGCATCGGCATCGCGATAGTCTTCGGCGTGCTACTGCATCAGCATCCGTTTTCGGCCGCTCGGCATGGCCCGGGATCTGGAATTGAGGTGTCCGGGACAAAGGGTGCGGGAACGCCTGATAACGGGGTGCTCACGCGTGACAAGCAGGGCGATCGTGTCCAGCCCGAGAACAGGCTTGCAGACGTTAGCGGTAAGTGGAATGCAACGGTCAAATACGATTGGGGAGACAGTTACCCAGAGATATTCGAATTGGAAGTCGACGGCAAAGATCTATCAGGGAGCGCATCGTTCCTAGGCCTCGGCCGAGGCATACTGGACGGGAAAATCGAAGGCAACGAGATCAGCTTCATGACCAGATCTTTCTCAACAATCGGCTCAGACGAAAAGACTTATGAGGACAAGCACCTCTACAAGGGGATTGTCGAAAATAACGAGATCCGGTTTACCATGCTAACCGATAGCAGTACAGAGTCACATGTGCCAATTCATTTCACGGCAAGCAGGATAAAGACGCACTAGATTTCAAGAAATCCATCTTGACCGCTTGCCATTTCCTGTGCGTCCGGATGGGCTTTTGGCCGCAACGCCTGGGTCAGCAGCCCGTGGAGCCACTTGACCGAGACTCAGTCTGCAGGTAATCACGCGCTCTAAACGTGCGCATTCGTTTATTGTTACGATTCATGTGGCTCATGAATCGCCGAGAATTTGTTGCGTTAACTGCAGTCCCCATCACAGCAATGTCGAAATCTCCGTCGAATGTGAAGTTAGGAATCGATCTTTTCAGCTTGCGGTCACAGAAGTGGACGCCATTTCAATATCTGGACTACTGCGCTGAACGCAAGGTCCAGCTGGTGCACTTCTCAGAGGTCAGGTTTCTTGGCAGTCTTGAATCAGCGAATCTTGTCGGAGTTCGGAAGCATGCAGCTGAGCGAGGCCTCCAGATTGAGATCGGCATGACGTCGATCTGCGCAGCTTCGAAAATGTTCAATCCCGCGCTCGGGTCTGCTGAGCAGCAGTTAACAAATATGATCGCTGCGGCCAAGACGATCGGGTCGCCCATAGTGCGAACTGTCCTGGGAAGCGCAGATGACCGGAAGAACGGAGCCATTGATGCACGCATCGATGAGGTTGTGCAGGTTCTGCACAATGTTCGATCCAGGGCCATGGACGCAGGCATAAAGATCGCGATCGAGAATCATGCCGGCGATATGCAAGCTCGCGAGTTGAAGAATCTGGTCGAGAAAGCGGGACCGGAATTTGTTGGCGTTTGCCTCGATTCGGGTAATCCTCTTTGGACGATCGAGGATCCGCACTTAACGCTCGAGGTTCTTCATCCGTATGTTCTCACTAGTCACGTCCGCGACAGCATGGTCTGGAACGTACCGCAAGGAGCAGCCGTGACCTGGGTACAGATGGGCCGCGGGAATGTCGATATTGATTCGTACGTGCGTAAGTACGTCGAGCTCTGTCCGGGCAAGGCCCTGTCGCTCGAATCCATCGTATTCGGTCCGAGAATTCTGCCGTATCGCGAGCCGGCGTTTTGGGACGCATACCGTAGCAGCTTGGCGTGGGAGTTCGAGCGCTACCTTGAGATTGCCGAGCGAGGGAAGCCCTACCAGGATGAACCCTGGGAGACCGCCGACGAGGCGGCACGGGAACGCGCTGCTTTGGACGAAAGCCTGGCTTACACGAAAAAGCTTCTGGGCGTGGCCTAGAATCGCACTGCCTTTATAGTCTTTCGGCACTCGTCAACGTGAGCGGGTCTTTCAGGGCGTGGTCGATGACGAGAATTTGGCCGTTCTCGACTTTGACGTTATCCACCTTTGTAAAGCCGTCAGGCACGCGGGCGTAGAAAAGTAAGAACCGAGTCTTGAGCCGTGATTTGGCCGGCAGCCAGCGATATAACGGTGTGTCGAACATTGTCCCTGTCGTGACGACTTCTCGACGAGGCAGATCGAAAGGCTGAGTGCTGAATTCCATACCACGGGCCATCTTCTGCGTGGGTGGATAGAAGCCCCAATACTGAACCCAGGGATAATCGGCTCGCCTGAATACATACCCCAGAATCAGTCGCTTGTTTGGATTAATTGCAGTAACCCACTCCAATTCACGGTTAGGGTCGGTCAATGTGGCTGCATGGTCCAGGAAATGCGGATTCAAAGGAGTTTGGCGGAGATCGACGGTTGTCCCATTCAGACCCGGCGCTACCGGCCATTGAAAGCCCTGGTCGGACTTGAGCCGGCGCTGAACGTCCTCGCCGTCGACGGACGTATATGGACGAGTATGTGAGCGAGACCCGGAAACATCAACCACGGTGACACCCGGCTCAAGAAATGGTGAGCCTATAGTTGCGTGCTCGGCCCAGTTGATCGGCCTGTCGAAGCCTAAGAGGCTCTCAAGATCGCTTTCTACATGAATGATATTTTCGCCGTCAATGATCCGAAACGTGCGCGTGAATGTTTCTTGTGTGATGGGGAGCTTGGCCGTTAGAGTTACAACGGTGCTGGAGCCTTGGCGCGCGGAGTGCACGGCAAACGTTTCTGTATGCGCCTCTCCGTGAAAGGGCAGTCCAGCTGCTTTTTCTTCGTTCGAAGGTGATCCAAAGCCATCCACGCAGACAAAGTGTCCGGCACCGCCATCGTAGACCACTGGACGTCCGAGTTCACGGGCCATGCGCATCGGATTCCACAACGGACTCAGTTTCTCAGGATCGTCTGTGAGCGTTACGCTCGCTAACGTGCTGCCTTGCTTCATGATCGTGAACTGCAGCTTGGCGGCGGATACGACGACTGACGGGTACCCTTCAAAGCTTCCATTCTCGACGGGCTGTTGCGACCAGCCAATCGTCAGAGCCAGGAAAACCACAGCAAATCTCAATTTGTGCACGGGCCTGAGCATACTATAGCCTCTCGCTTAATCCTCAGCACTTTTCCGAAGCCAAGCGGGTTCCGACATCCTAAACCTTGAACCGCGAGATGCTCCTGTGGTGCGACCACATACCCATTGTGATAATATGTGGCATTACCACAAGAGAGACCAAAATGGCCCAATCCAAACTCGATCTTTTGCAAGGCACGCTCGATGTGATGGTCCTCCAGACGCTCGAGGTGTTAGGTCCGCTGCACGGATACGGCATCGCCCGCCGCATTGAACAGGTAAGCGGGAATGAAGTGTTGCTGAACCAGGGAACGATATACGCCTCATTGGTGCGATTGCAGCAGCGCGGCTGGATCGCCGCTAAATGGGGCATTTCAGATAACAATCGGAAAGCGAAGTTCTACTCCATCACAAAGAACGGCAAGAAGCAGTTGGCCCAGGATACTGCCTATTGGGAGCGGCTTTCCGGAGTAATGGGGCGGGTTCTCGCGATGCAAAGCGGGGGAGGCGAAAAATGAAGCATTCCCTTCGAGAAGTCTTCAACCGAATCCGCGCCTTCTTCCGCAAGGATCCACTGGATCAAGAACTCAACCAGGAGATGGCCTCACATCTGCAAATGGCTGTCGAAGAAAACATCAGGCATGGCATGTCTGCGGAACAAGCCCGGCGACAGGCCCTTGTACGATTTGGCGGCGTCCAGCAATCCCTTGAGCTGCACCGCGAATCACGCGGATTGCCTTGGCTAGACGTTTTGACGCAGGATTTTCGTTTCACTTTCCGCACACTGAAGCGGGATTACGGCTTCACGATGATCGCCGTGGTGATTCTCGCGCTCGGCATCGCCGCCAACATCACTGTGTTTAGCGTCGTGAATACGATTCTGCTGCGGCCGCTGCCATTTCCCAATTCGCAGGACCTGGTGCGAATCGTAGAAAAAAATGTCCAGTACGGCGAGTCCGGCCGAACGTATACAGCCGATGCGACACAAGACTTCCAACAACAGAACCACTCTTTTCAGTCCGTCAGCGGCTACTTCGCATTCAGCGCACCCGATAATTTCAAGCTCATTGGATATAGCCAGCCGATACCCGTAACTGGCATGCTTGTCGCCGAAGGTTTCTTTCAGACTCTAGGTGTAGAGCCTTCGCTTGGACGGCTGTTCAAGTCTCGGGAATTTGTGAAACATGCTGCACCGGTAGCGCTACTAACCTATCCGTTCTGGAAACGCCAGTTCGGCGGGAATCCCACCGTTGTTGGACGCACAATTGACCTGAGCAATATTTCTGTCACCATTATCGGAGTATTACCAAACACCTTTGATTTTGGCTCCGTATTCTCCCCAGGAGCCAAGGTCGATCTCTTCGTGCCTTACATCATGGATGATTTCCGGGACGACGGAAATGATCTGGCGTTAGTCGGCCGCCTGAAAAAAGGCGTGACTTTGACACAAGCGCAGAGCGAGGCCGACCAAATCTTTCCGCAACTGCTTTTCGATCACAAGCACTCATTCAAACCGGACTATACGGGCCAGCTGACCCGACTAAAAGACTATGTCAGTGGCAAACTGCGGCGATCGCTGATCGTGTTGTGGTGTGCGGTTGGGCTGATCTTGCTGATTGTGTGCGTGAATCTGTCAAACCTGCTGCTGGCCAGGCTCGCAGCGCGCAGCAAAGAATTTGGAATGCGGAGCGCTTTAGGGGCACGGCGAGGACGGATCGTATGCCAACTGCTCACCGAAAGCATGGTACTCGCTGCCGCAGGAGCTGCCTTCGGTTTGGGACTTGCCTGGTTCGCAATCCGTTATCTCGCGCATCAAGGATCGATCGCTCTGCCGCTGCTTAGCATGGTGCGCGTAGACGGAACAGTACTGGTATGGACACTGTTACTCACTGTAGCCGCCGCCATTCTTTTCGGACCAGCACCAGGACTGCGCATGTCGGATACGAATCTCCAGGAGTTGCTGAAAGATAGTGGAGGGCATGGAGCCAGCGACGGCAGAAAACACGGCCGCCTGCGCGCAACTCTTGTCGTTACGGAAATCGCGCTGGCTTGCGTACTACTCGTGGGCGCCGGATTGTTGCTGCGGAGCTTTCTTCGCGTTCTGGATGTTGACCTAGGCTTTGAGCCAACTCGCGCAGCCGCTATTGGCCTTGACTTCGATGATCGCGAAAAGGCGGCCACACGCGCTCCGAAATGGCAGGACATTGTCGAGCGCACTTCTTCGCTCCCGGGTATCGAGGCCGCTGGTATATCCGACAACCTACCCATGAGCCGCAACCGGGGTTGGGATATCGCGGCAAAAGGCAAACAAAAGGCCAGCGCGCGGGATTTCATTCCAGTGTTTGTCTACATTGTGTCGCCAGGTTACCTGAAGGCAATGGGAATGCGCCTGCTCCAAGGTCGAGATATCAGTTGGCACGATATCGTCGATAACAGAAACGTAGTGGTGATTAATGAGATCGTGGCGCGAAGGCTCTGGCCTGGCCAGAGCCCCATTGGCCGTACAGCCATCGCGGGAGGGGCCGATGCGCAAGTGATCGGCGTCATCGCTGATGTTCGTCAAACGGGTGTAGAAGACGATGCAGCAGCGCAGATGTACCTGCCCGCGACCAAGCAGTTTGGGCCGGAGGGTGCGTTTCTCGTACTGCGTTCGAAACTGCCTCCCGCCTCCCTGGCAAGGAGTGTGATGCTGACGCTGCGACGGATCAATCCAGGACAACCAGCCACCGAATTCAAATCGATTCAGACCCTGGTGGATCACACCACGTCGCCAAGACGC
>Ga0126381_100001508_pt1 | contig 24937 bp, 22 predicted proteins | sample PanSoiMetPlot_28_FD_96465 | JGI IMG/M metagenome (GOLD analysis project Ga0126381, IMG submission 96465) | Tropical forest soil microbial communities from Panama - MetaG Plot_28 | ecosystem: Environmental > Terrestrial > Soil > Tropical forest > Bulk soil | place: Panama | collected 2016-02-17 | reverse complement strand
GTAATCCTGAAGGCGGATCTCGGCGGCGCCGCCAAGTCGCTTGGCGGCAAAGTCGTACTGGGCCGGTGAGATGGTCAGTCCCGTCACCCTGTGGCCTTCGCCGGCGGCGCGCTCGGCAAATCCGCCCCAGCCGCAGCCGATTTCCAGGACGGAAGCGCCGGGCTTGAAAAATTTCGAGAGGATGCGGCTGTACTTTTGCTGCTGCGCATCCTCCAACGAGTCGGTCCCGGCATAGAGGGCCGAAGAATAGGTCATGCTGCGGTCCAGCCACACCGAATAGAAGTCGTTGCCCACGTCGTAGTGCGCCCTGATATTGCGCACCGAACCGGCGACGGAGTTCCTCCTGACCAGCGCATTGTACAGAACAAAGCCGATGCGGTTGATGAAATTGCCGTCGGAGAATTTCTCCAGGGGGCCGAGGTTGAGCAGAAAGAGACTGACCAATTCCTCGATATTATGGGTCTGCCAGCTACCGGCGATATATTCCTCACCCAATCCTATATCACCGCGAGCAAGAATCCGGCGCAGAACATTCCAATCCGCGATGCGAAAATTTGCACGTGGACCTGGACGGGCGCCCGTTATTTTCGTCACCTCGCCATTGGGCGCGACGAACTCCAGCTCTCCATAATCCAGCTTGCCGATGGCACTTCGCCATTTCCTTTCAATCAGGGATGACTGTTGGTTCTTCACGTGCTCCCCTGCTTTGGCGTTGCTTTGGACCGCTTGCCCCAGCATGCGTCAGGCATGTGCACCCGCCTAGCTGGAACTTTGAACCCCACAGTAGGAACCCCAGGGAACTTCGGCAACACCCTAAAGACACAATCGCTTACGAGAATGGCACGCACGTTGGGCATGTGCTCAGCGAAACCGGCCAGCTGGCGGCGGTCATCTGCCACAGTGATGAAAAATTTCTTCGCTTCTTCATACTCCTTGTCCTTCGTGCTTCACGTCCGCCCCGCGATATCTGGCTTCTTTGGACTTTATTGCGGTAACGCACCACAGCTTCAACCCGTTGATTATCGCGTATCTATTTGCAAAGCTGCTTGAGTTGGGTCGCGCCCGACCCCGGACTTAAATCCGCCAAGTTGATGTCGTAGGCGCAGCCATACGCAGCAGGAGCAGGATGGACCATGCCAAGCCTCAAGCATGGGGAGTTCAAAATTAAAAGCTTCATCGATGGCACGCTTTACAGAGCGCGAGTCCAGCGGAGCGATGGTGCTCAATTTATGGCCTATGGAAAACCCACCAATATGTGGGAATCCTCGCAATCCATAGATCCAGTGAGCGCCATCGGGCAGGCTGTCTATGCGATAGATACGGGGAAGATAAAAATCGCGGCCCGGGCGCCCTAGGATGTAGCCGCAACAGATCATCCCGGGGGATTTGATGGTTGATCTGGCCGCGCCTATTCGCAAAAGAATTGAAACGTTGCTCGGCGAGTACCTCGCTTGCGGCGACGATTCCATCGATTTCGACCGCCCGCTAGGCGCAGTCTCCTTGTTCGCTCCCGATTCGGTTTCGTGGCGAATATTCAAAAATCCGATCGCCCTTTATGTCGGCGGCATTGCCGCCGTAATTCTTGAGCTTGCGGAACCGCGCGTCAGGGCCGGTGTGTGGGATCACACGAGTTTTCGTTCCGCACCTTTGCGGCGGATCAGGCGCACGGCTTTTGCCGCGCTGGCAACAGTCTACGGGCCCCGGGATCAGGCATGCGATCTGATCGCCCGTGTCCGTACCATCCATAAGCAAATCAAAGGAACGAACGAACTGGGAGAAGCATATTCGGCGAGCGACCCTGAACTGCTCTCATGGGTTCACGCGACCGCGTCTTTTGGATTTTCCGAAGCCTATCACCGATATGTCATGCCGCTCGGGCACTCAGAGAGAGACGGTTTCTTCAATGAAGCGTGCACAAGCGCGAAACTGTACGGCGCGCTGAATACACCACCTTCGCTTGATGCTTTCGAAGCGTTGCAGGAAGCGTTTTTTGAGAAACTATGCCCTTCCGGCGCGCTGATGACGTTCATCGAAATGATGAAGCGTATTTACGCTCTGCCTGGCCCGGCGGCAAAGCTCGAGCCTCTGTTCGTAAAGGCGGCGATATCGCTGTTGCCATCTCGGGTGAGAAGGCGCCTGGGGTTACTGGACCAGTGGGACCTTGGCATCATCGATGGGGAGTTGGTCAGGTCGATGGGAGTCGTGGCCGACAGATTCCTGCTGCGCAATCATCCAGCGGCCAGAGCATGCGCAAGATTGGGATTGCCGCAAAATTATCTTTACGGGAAGCCGCGCACCAATCGCCATTAAAGACAATGCGTCTCGGCGATGGTCATGGCGTCCGCATGGGCGTTATCATTTTGGCTGTTGGGATGCACGCCACGCTTCAGCGCGCAGTTTGTGAAAATGCAGTCCGCGCCACGCCAGAGTTCAACGCCCTCTTCGTCCTCGGCGAGCAATTTTGCGCATGCAATCGCCTCAAAGTCCGTAGTCTGCTCCATGAGAAAAACGCGAACCGTCCCGTCCGTCCGCAGTATATGGAGCCGATAATCCCGCGTTTGCACCTGCATGTTCATACCCGGGCCCCAAGGTCGGCCTTTCCGAAACGCCTTTTCCATATAGCGTGAAATCGCGGGCCGCGCGCGGGTCCGTGTAATCGGTTTGGCATTTTGTATACACCAGGAAATGTCCGAGTGCGGATCATTCGCACTCGCTCACCATCGCTCGCGTATTTTGTATCGCGGGGCGACGTCCGCCCGTGGCGCCTCCCCTGTAAAGGCAATTCGCGCATGAGCAACGGCCCCCGCCGGTAGTCCCCTATCGGTACGCCGGGATGTCGAAGTCCTTCGAATGACGCGGACACTGGAAAGGAGTCGTTTAGCGTCTCCAATGGTTTGGATTGGCACGCACCCGGACTCAGGCGAATGTTTCGCCCATGGCGCCGGAAAGGGGCCGGCACGGCCATGAAAAAACCGGGTGGCAAAATGAGATTTGTGAAAAAGGGACTTTCCTTCACGGCGCTGCTCGCCATGACGGCGCAGGGCTATGCGGCGGATCTTTGCGATCCGGTCGCCTCTGCTGCGCTCAAGACCGCGGCGATACAGCAGGAACTGATGGTGGCCGGTTTCACCTGTGGCGCCGAGCCGCAATATAATCGCTTTGTGACCGCGCACCGGCTCGAGCTGCGCAAGTCCGACGCCATTCTTATGGCCTATTTCAAGAAGCGCGATCATGGCAAGGAAGCCGGTTACGACAGCTACAAGACAAAGGCCGCCAATCTCTCGGCCAACCGGAGCGCCTCGGACGGCGCGCTTTATTGCCAGGCGATCGCCGAGGATTTCGATGCCGCCGAGCACAGCACACTGACGGATTTCGTCGCGGGCGCGCATCTTGTGATCCCGGTGCCCGATGCCTGCGCCGTCAAATATGATCGCCCGGAATATGCGTCGGCGCGTCCCCCCGCCGCTCCGCCGCCCCTGCCGCGCCGCGCCCTGCGCTGGGATCCGTGGTATGGCCGCTATGTATATGAATAGCGCCGGCTGACGCGGCCGGGCCTATCTTTTAGACACCAGGGTCGCGACACGTCCGGCCGGGTCTCCCGGTTTTCGAATTTCCAGCAGGATCAGGGCGTCACACCGTAAATCTGCGCATTTGCCGCCGCGGCTCACCCTGCCTGCCCGCAGGTGGACCAAAGGCCAATTGTGAAGCGTCGCCCGGGGTAATTTAATCACGCACGACCTCGCAAAGGCGTCACCACAAATTCTCCTCAGCCCCATTGCCGCAACGCCCATCGATATCGGCGTCGGCGGACAGGTATGGAAAGAAGAAGTGGATTTTGCCGATCATGGAAAACCCTGCCGGCGCCCAGATTGACAATGAGCTGTTGGCGCGTCGCGGGCGGGCCGAGGGTCTCGGCGATGTGACCGGAGATCTGCGGCTGCAGATCGAAGATGACATCGTCGGCATCCTGCATGTGGAAAACGGCACCGCCTCGATTCAGCCGAATGGCGACGCCACGGCACTGATCAGGTTCGACACCCCGGACACGCTGCTTGCGGTGCTTGGCGGTGGCATGAATTCGTTCGTCGCCTATCTGCAGGGCAGGCTGCGCCTTGAGGGGGACCGGGCCCTTGCGATACGCGTCCTCTTTGGCCTCAGAGCAGGTTCGCCATGGACTGACCTTGCCGGAGTGAAGCCGCATGGCCCTTGACACGGTCAGCATTCTCGACGGCAACAAATTTGTCGTGAGCAACCGCCAGGGTGACATCGATGCAACCCCCACCCTGCCTCACGGCTTGTTCCTCGACGATACGCGCTTTCTGTCGCGGTGGGTGCTGACGGTCAACGGCCAGCGGCCGGTATTATTGTCGATCGACGACACTTCCTACGACCGGGTACAATTCTTTCTCGCTCTGGCCACCGGCACCGTTTACATCGACTCGCAATTGTCCGTGATACGCAAGCGTACCGTGGGTGACGGGTTTCACGAAGAATTGCTGCTCGTCAATCACGGCAAAGCCGCGGCAGAATTGAAAGTGCGCATCGAGGCGGCCGCGGATTTCGCCGACCTGTTCGAGGCCAAGGATAAAGTCAGGAAAAAGGGCGAACTCTATTGCAATGTTCTTGCCGGTGATCGCGTGACGTTCGGCTATCGGCGCGACAATTACTGGCGCGAGACACACGTCGCAAGCACCCAGCCGGCCGAGCTTTCCGAGGATGGATTGCTCTATCAGGTCAACCTCGGGCCCAAGGATAGCTGGAAAACCGAATTGAATATCGCAGCCGTGATGGATCCCGGTCACGCGATCGAGAAGCCGATGCTGAAAAATGTGAAGGCATCGCCCCGGCCGGAGCTTACGGAGGATCTCAAGCACTGGATCGATGACGCGCCAAAGGTCGTGACATCCTGGCGTCCCCTGGAAGAGATCTACCGGCGCAGTCTGATCGATCTGGCCGCCCTTCGCTTTCGCAAGCCCGTGCTTCTAGAGGCAATGCCTGCCGCGGGCCTTCCCTGGTTCATGACGATCTTCGGCCGCGACGGCATCCTCACCAGCCTTCAAACCCTTCCCTTCTTGCCCAAACTTGCCTCAACCACGCTGGGAACGCTTGGCCTGCTTCAGTCCCGGTCGGACGATCCATTCCGGGATGCCGAGCCCGGCAAGATACCGCACGAAGTGCGGTTCGGAGAGATGACCGCTTTCGAGGAGACGCCACATTCGCCTTATTACGGCACGGCCGACGCGACGCCCCTGTACCTTGTGCTGTTGGAAGAATACGAACGCTGGACCGGCGATCGCGAGCTTGTGCTCTCGCTGGAAAACGAAGCGCGCGCCGCCATGCGCTGGATCGACAAGTATGGCGACCGGGACGGCGACGGCTATATCGAGTATGAGCGCCGCAATCCGAATGGCCTGGAGAACCAGTGCTGGAAGGATTCGGGCGACTCCATCGCCTTTGCGGATGGCACGCTTGCGCCGACGCCCCGGGCCACCTGCGAATTGCAGGGCTATGCCTATGACGCCAAGCGGCGGACCGCGCGCCTTGCGCGAGAAGTGTTTAAGGATTCCGTTTGGGCCTCGGAACTCGACCGGCAAGCTTCGGACCTGAAGCAGCGCTTCAACCAGGACTTCTGGCTGCCCGACAGGAAGTTCTATGCGCTGGCACTCGACGGCAGCAAGCGCAGAGTCGATTCGCTTACTTCCAATATCGGCCACCTTCTATGGAGCGGCATTGCCGATGAAGACAAAGCCGCGCACTGTGTGACCCACCTGATGAGCGACGCGCTCTTTTCCGGCTGGGGGGTGCGCACCATGGGTATCAACGAAGGTTCATACAATCCGATCGGCTATCATGTCGGCACGGTCTGGCCCCATGACAATGCCATCGTGGTGTGGGGTTTGCGGCGCTATGGATACGAGGCGGAAGCCGCGCGCCTGTCCTATGCGATGCTGGAAGCGGCGGAATTATTTCATTACCGGTTGCCCGAGGCATTTGCCGGTTACAATCGGGATTTGACGAAATACCCGGTCGAATATCCCACCGCCTGCAGTCCGCAGGCTTGGGCCGCCGGTGCGCCGCTGCTGCTTATCCGCGCCCTGCTCGGGCTGGAGGCCAAGGACAAACAGCTTATCGTCAATCCCGCCTTGCCGAAGACGATCGAACGGCTTGAATTGCTGGACGTGCCGGGCGCATGGGGCCGGCGCGACGCGTTCGGCCGCGCGCGGGTCCGTTGATCGCGAGCCGCAAGTATCACTCGAACATGAGGGTGGCCGCCGCATCCGGCAGCTTATCTACCATCTCGGCCGTCTTGAGATACTCAGCCGCCAATCCAATCAGGAATTCCTTCGCGATCAGGGACTTCATATCCTCCGCCATAATCCTGATCTCTTCGGACCTGCTGCGGAGACGAATGGCGACTTCCACGTTTTTGGTCATGCCGAAAGCCATTTTAGGGCGCCGGTTCCTGAGCGATATATTGGCCCAAAGGGCATCTTGAAGGCCGCGCCGCCCCGGCTAGCTTTCCCCCCGGCTAGCTTTCTAACGGGAAGGCGCGTGATCGGACCAGGCTTCGTCCCTGATGGCTCCTCAACCCCGGCGGCAGAGGGATAGGTTGAGCGAATATCCGACGGAAGTACGCGGCTTCTATCACCTGACTTCGAGCGGCTGGGTCCGAAGAGACGAGTCTCCTTTCCCTGACGATCGCGTCGAAACCTGGTCTTACCAGGCAATATATCTGTCCGACCACGCCAAGGAGCGTATTTGGCTGACGCGCATATGGAAGGACGATCACCTTGCCAGCGGTGTCCGGAAAGCCCTGCGCGGCCGGTTCGGCTTCCCGGTCGAGATCCAAACCGACCGCCACATCACCCTGCAATGCGAGGTCTGAGCGGCGTAAGCCAATAATTGGACCTATGTCCAATGGGCTGGTCTGGCTCATTCCTTAGAATTGGCAATGACATCGCCAGCCGGCCGGCGCAACTACTGAGCGTTAAGGCACTTGAACGACAGGTGCATCGCGGCCACGACGAACGTCGGGACTCGTCGGGATGTGGCTGGAAGCAGAACAAGGAGCGGATCGTTTCCGTGGCATGGCGTATCGCCGGACTGCTGTTGGCTTTTTTGTCGGTGCTGCCCGCCGGCTGCTCCACTCCTTACCTTTCGGACACGTATGCCACTTCAACTCCAAAGCTGGAGCCGTTCGACGCGAGCGAACTGGCCCGTTCACCGGTGGCGGTTCTTCCTTTTGTGTCACCGGACAGTCTCCAGGGCTTCAGCCCCACTCTGTCCCAAGCGCTCAGCGCTGCGCTGATTGAAGTGGCCCCGCCGATCCGCGAAATTTCTACGGACCAGACGCTGAACCTCCTTACGGATCAAGGATTGGCCACGGAATACACCGACTTGCGTTCAGGCTTTGCGCGCAACGGGATTTTGGAGCGACAGCGGTTGCAGCGGATCGGAGCCGAGCTTGGCTCGCGGTACGTGCTGCTGCCGGGACTTGCGCAGTTTGAGGAGTCCATACTCGACAAGTTCGAAGTTGCCGGCTGGAAGTTCATCAGGAACAGGGTGACGACGTTGCGCCTTTGGCTGCAACTGTGGGACACGCAGAACGGTCATATCGTCTGGGAGTCGTCAGGCGAGATTACCGTCGCGACGGTCTTTTTGAGCCCCAAGCAAACTGTCGCCCTGGAGGAGACCGCGAAGAAGCTGTTCGTCCGGATGATCCAGGATGAGTTGATCGGATCGAAGACCCAAATCAAGACCAGTGAGCAACAGTGACGCCGGCTCGCTGGCCGCCTTACTGACCGCTTTTCACTGGCCGCTTTGGTTCGCGCTCTCACGCGCGCGCGAAACGATATACGCCTGGATCGCCTTCACCTGCTCGGCGTTCAGGATTTTCGCGAAGGACGGCATGCCCAGCGTCGCGCGCTTTCCGCCCAGCACTATGCCTTCGATCCCTTCCAGCGTGCCTTTGCTGGAATAACGCAGGTCCGGCAATGGACCGGCGATGGCCTTCCTGCCATGGCAGCCGGAGCAATTGTCGGCAAAAAGCAGTTCGCCCTCGTGGATGACCGCGGGTGAGGTGCTGGCTGCGACTTGAGGCACTGGCGGCGCTGACGCGTGGCCGTAGACGGGCGCATTCAGTGTGGCATTGCCGCCGATGGTGAAAGTGAGGATCCGGCCATAGCCCGGTTTCACATGGCCCCAGTTGGGATCGTTGCCCAGTCCGTCGGGCCCGCCCCATCCCACCATCACCGACAGATATTGGACGCCATTCACCTGATAGGTCATCGGCGGCGCCATGATTCCGGTACCCGCGTCGAACGTCCAAAGCTGCTTGCCGTCGGTGGCGCGATAGGCGGCCAGCACGCCGTCCGCGCGTCCCTGGAACACGAGATTTCCAGCCGTTGCGAGAACGCCGCCGCCCACGGCGGTGGGATACTGGACATGCCAGGCCTCGCGCTGAGTCACCGGATTCCAGGCCAAAAGCTCTCCGACGGGAGGCGGCATGGCGGCAAGTTTGTCCTTTAGAGGGCCTTCATAGCCGTGTTCTCCCCCCGTGTTCCGCTCGTCGGGGTTGTAGGTCCATTTGGGGTCGGGCACGTGCAGCGACTCTGTGCCCGCTTTGGCCGGCAGATAAACCAGCCCGGTTGCCGCGCTGAACGCCATGGGATTCCAATTGTGCGCGCCGTCGGGGGCGGGCGAGATGATGGCGGGCTTTTCGGCGATGGACGGGACTTCGATGGGCCGCCCGGTCTTGGGGTCAAGACCCGTGGCCCAGCTGATGCCGCTCACGAACGGCTTGCCCGAGATGAATTCTCCCGTCGCCCGGTCGAGGACATAGAAGAAGCCGTTCTTGTTGGCCTGCATGATGACCTTGCGCACGCGCCCGTCGATGGTGAGGTCGGCCTGCATCAATGGCTGGGTGGAATCGTAATCCCAATTGTCATTCGGCGTGTTCTGGAAATACCAGGCAAGTTCGCCGTTGCTGGCGTGCACGGCGACGATCGCGGCAGTGTAGAGGGCGCTGCTGCCGCCACGCAGCGTGCGATACCAGGCGGTGGGATTGCCGGTTCCGAAGTAGAGGAGATCGAGCGCGGGGTCATAGACGATGCCTTCCCACGGCGTGCCGCCGCCGCCGACCTTCCACCATTCCCCGTTCCAGGTCTTGGCGGCCGCTTCCATGGCTTTGGATTCGAAGCCCTTCGCCGGGTCGCCGGGCACGGTATAGAACCGCCAGGCCATCTTTCCGGTTTCGGCGTCATAGGCAGAGATATATCCGCGCACACCATATTCGGCCCCTGCATTTCCGATGATCACCTTGCCGCCGGCGATGCGGGGCGCGCCGGTGATGGCATAGGGCTTGGAGGTGTCGATGGTCGAGACATCCCACAGGGGCTTGCCGGTGTGCTCGTCAATGGCGATGAGCCGGCCGTCGATCGTGCCCACATAGACCTTGCCGTGATAAAGCGCCACGCCGCGGTTCACCACATCGCAGCAGACAAAATAGGCGCGCGCGCGTTGCACCTTGGGGTCATAGGTCCAGCGGACATCGCCCGTTTTTGCGTCGATTGCGTAGACCAGGCTCCAGTTGCCGGAGGTGTAGATGACCCCGTCTTCCACCAGCGGCGTTGCTTCAAGACCGCGCGTGGACCCGAATTCATGGCTCCAGGCCAGCCCCAGCTTGCCGATCGTTTGTTCATTGATCTCGTTCAGCGGACTGAAGCGGTGATCGTCGTATGTGCGCCCGTACATCAGCCAGTTGCCGGTGTCGCGGTCGGCGGCGCGCAGCTCGGCATCGCCAATCGTCGCGCCGTATCCGCCCGAACCGGGCAGAAGAAGAAACAGGGCCGCGCAGGCAACCAGGTTGTTCTTCAGCATGGCCGACATCCCCATCGACGCCGCGTTGCCTTGAATAATGGCACTTTCTCGTGCCGCGACAAAGCCAGGGGGCGTGATTCCCGGCGATGACCAACGCGCATCCTTGCCGAAGAAGCTGAATCTGCTCGATTTTCATAGCCGGACAGCCACGCTTTACGGCGCGTCGCTCACCTCCGGCCGCAGGGGTTACTCTCCGCTCGGCCCTGTGTTGGCCAGGTTGAGCGCAACGCAGTCGCCGCTTTCGGGTGACGCCCTATTAGATCGGGGCCCCGCCGATTATTTCCGGCCGGGAATGACTGTGGTCAAATTGTAAAGGCTGCAGAAAATCAGAGGACAGCGAGGTTTTAAGCCAACTAAAACTTGACATCTTCTCCTAATGCACGCAGTTCAAACGCAGCGCCGTTTGCTTCGAAAAACCCCTTTAAACAGCTGCCTGCCGCATCTCTAAGCAAACTCACTGCGGCGGACTTGTCCTTATTAAGCTTGTATTCGCCTAGGTAAAAATCGGCCTCACATTTCTGGCCTGAAACCTGCTGAGGACTCGTGCCGTTTCCTGCGGCGACAAAGAGTTTGTCCTCGGTTATGGTACCAAGCTCAAATGCTATGATGCTGTAGGGCCATGCCGAGGGATTTACAGATGCTGCCCTCCTCGAAAAGTCCTCCGGATTGAATTTTCCCGCATGCGTCCTAGTCAAGTTTAGCCATAGCAGATTGTAGGCATTATCCGGTGCAGCATCAGCGGCGATCTGCGCTTGCGCAGCGGCATCATCATATTTTTGACGATCAAAAAAAGATAATACCTTTGACATCGCGATAGGTACAAGCTGAGCCTTGGGATCAAGCTCAAGAGCCCGGTCATAATCGAGCATGCCCTCATCGTAGTTTCCCAAATAGGATTTCGCATCGCCGCGAAAATGCAGGATTTGTGGGTTGTCCGGCTCTCGTTTTAGGAGTGCGTCATAGTCTCCGAGCGCGCGCGACCAATAGCCGTTGTTGAAATATAATTCTGCACGCGCCTTTAGCGCGGGAATAGGGTTCGGGATCAGTGACATCGCCGCGTCGCTTTCTGATGCGTACATGTCGATATTCCCGGTTATCCAATAGATGGACGCGCCGAGGGCGTGGCCCGAAGGGTCATTTGGATTCAATCTTGTCAGCGCGGCGAAGTCCTCTAAGGCAGCCGGGTAATTTTTGAGACCCGTGTATATTGCACTTCGGACAAAGCGTGCGTCCCATGAATCAAGCGTATCGATGGATTTAGAGCAAGCAGTTATCGCTATATTGATGCGTCGTAATTGGGCGTTTGCTTCGCACAGTCCTAAATATGCATCTGCCAGTTCCTTGCCACTCAACGACCCCGATCGAATTTTTTGAGTAAGCGTGTCAATTAGAGTTTGAGGATTTTGTAGTTGCGTGCCACCGTTGGAAGGCAGAGGTATGTCGGCATGAGCAATGCCAAGCGTAATTAACGCTACCGATGGAAGGCATGCGATGATCCGGCAAACTGAAGGCCATGCGCCACAGGTTATGTTCCACCCCATTCCCGATCCTCCCGATTTTGCCTTAGAGGAGAGCCAGATGCCTGGCTAGTTTGCGTGCTCCGATGATTTGCCGGTAGCTCCCCGCGCGCGCGGCTCGGGGAATTCAACAGAAAGGTCAGCGATAACGGTCGCGGCATCAAACGTCGCGGCGGGCGGCATTCCCGGATCTCCTGGATTGCCGAACCGTATGAGCAAAGCATCCAGCTGTCTTCGTCCTGGGAAAAGCTCGAAACCCTTGTCGCCTCGCGTTTGCGCCATCAGGGCGGAATGCATCAGCAGTGCGTCTCCCGCGGCAATGGTGATCACGTGTGGCGGTTTGAAAAACCCTGGCGTGCGAGGCACGACCATGAGTTCGCCGATATAATTATCGTTTGCGGTCCGCTGATGCAGGAAGATGGACGACTTCGTATCCCACACGTCATCTGTCCAAGAGTTATAAGTGGCGGCATTCATTGGCGGCCGTATGGCGGTGTAGAGAGAGACGTCGGCATTGCTCGCTGCCGTGAGCGCTCCAGCATTTGCGACGAGGCCATCGGTGCGCATAGCAGCCGGGTTGGTGGCGAGTGGACCGATGAGGTCGCCCGCCGGAGCGTCCTGGCGGAGCCTGGCCGCCAAATCGGCGACCGCAGGCGTCGCGGGGACCAACCAATGAGACCGTGCCGCGAATTTTGTCCGCGCTGCACTGTCGTGGCCTGCCGTCAGCTCCACGACAATGGCTTGGAAATCCAGGGCCTGTTCCGCGACCTCGATGGACGATTGCATGAGCCCTGCCTTGCCGGACGCAGTTATCACGCGAACCATCGCCGAAGTTTCGGCCGCCACATCTGTGGACTCGGCAATCTTGCCGCCAAGCGCCAACATCACCGAACGCAAGGCCAGAACGTCTGGTGAAGGAGGAGGCGCGTTGTTGTCGGGGCTGAATCCTATCCGGAGATCAACGATATTTGCGTAGTCCGCAGCCGCTTCAGGATATTTTCCCGCCCACTGATAGGCCATCGCCCGAATGCCCAACGCTTCGGGGAAAATCTTCACCAGCCGATCAAGATAGGCCTGCTTTTCTGGCGTCAATTCTGCCGTCAGTTGGGCGTAAGGAATTGCGCGTATCTGGGCAATCACGTCATAGGGCGAGGTATTGGCCATCCGCAGCGCCATCCCTTCTGCCTCGGAAAAATTTCCCTCGCGCACCAAGGAAGCTGCCTGCAATTCCAAAGATGATACCAACAAGCTGTGCTGGAAACCGATGTCATTAGCTGCGTCCCCTGCCAATGATGGCGCTGTGCGCGCATCCTCCAGCGCAGCCGGATAATCCTTCGCTTCAACATGATGGATCGAACGCGCCAACATCAGCTGCACCTTGCGAATAGGATCGCTCTCCCCAAGGAGTGCCGCGTCACAGGCGTTTACGCCGTCGATTCCGTAGGCCAGTTTCGAGACGTCTTGGACTTCCCCGCGGCCGGCCAATCCAAGGGTCGCAGTGAGCAAAAGCACCCTGCCAAGGAGCTCACCGGCAGAGCGGTGCGCTGGGTTGCCGTCGCATCTCAAATAGGCCGATGGATCGCCTGTCCCTATCTGTGCAAACGCCATGTTGGTCGTAGCCGACAGCCAAGCAACCGCAAGAAATGCAGACCTGAATTTGGTCATTTCGTCGGAATTCCCCTACGCGTCAGACACTAGCATCTTTTTGCGTTGATTCTCGGACTAACAAATACAATGGCTTAGCTGCGACGATAAATCTCGGACATTGCTGCGCCTCTCGATGACAACCCTTGCGCGTATTCCAGAATTAAAGGTCAAGGCACACTTGATTAATGCCCACATCACCGGTCTATTACACGCGGGCTAGGTTGAACGCGTCCCGGACGCAGTCCGGATGTTCGTACAATCGTGGGGGAATTCATGGACAAGCCATGTCTCAAGCTCGCACTCATGCTTTGCGTCGTCTTGCCTTTGGCCGCTTGTTCATCGGGCGGCGGCGGAGGTATGCCCGCTGCCCCGGCAACTCCCAGCAACGTCAGCATTTCCGCGCCTGTCGTTAACATCCCTTCGACAAATCCGATCACCATCGCCACCGGTGCCTCGCCCAACTTCACGACCAGCTTGCCGGCAGTTGGGACCGTATTCCCGATGGATAACGCCGAAATCAATCTTACCTCGACAAGCGTAGGGCCTGAGACCGACCAGGGGCCTCAGTTGATCTATGAGGGCACGCAGACGGTTAATGGCAATACGTTCTTCACCTTCCGCATAAGCGACGGCGCTCTCTCCCCGGGGGATGTCGTAATTCCGGCGAATGGCAGCAGCGTTACCTCGATTTCCGGCCAGTACACTCTTGCACTCGATAATCTAAATTACCTTGTCGCTGGCATTTGGGCCCACATACCGCCGCCTGGCAACGCTACTTTGGGCACGTTCACCGCCGGATACCAGACCCCGGCCGCGAATGTGCCAACGAGTGGCACAGGAACCTATATTGGAAGCGGCGCCTCGGTTGGATCGCCAACTGCCGGAGGCGCGGTTGGAACCGTTTTCGCACCATCCGGCACTGGCACAATCGCGGCGGCAGGGATCGTAGGCCAAGCCAATATTACCGTAAACTTTGGGTCTGGCGCCCTGACCGGCTCGCTTACGAACATGACGGCAACACCAACATCCGGAGGCTCAGCGACGCCTTGGAATAACGTCACCTTAACCGGTAGCGTTTCTGGCACTTCGACACCTTTTGGCACTGTTTCCACTATCTCCGGATCCACCAGCACGAGTGGCGCATCCGGTTCTTTCGGATTGTCCAGCGCCGCTACCGGCAATTTTGCGGGCGCACTATATGGCCCCAATGGACAGGAGCTTGGAGCAATTTGGACTCTCGCCGAGCCGAGTGCCGTAAATGGCAAGGCGGCGATAGGCGTGATTGGCGCGACCAAGCAGTAACCGGTAGTTACCGCGGGATGACCGTTTAGCTCCCTGATATCCGGCCTTGGCAAACATCTCGATACATATTCGGCGCGCTGGTTCTATTGCGCCCCTAATACATCGGGTGCGCCTACCGTTCATTGTCGCCGCTTTTTTCTTATTTACCCCTGCTGCCGGAGCACAGGTCAGCATCGGTACAACGATCACAGTTACCACCGTACAAGCCGCTCAGCTTCTCATCGTTAATGGGAAATATGACGACGCCAAGATTTTGTTGACCAGAGAACTACAAAGGAATCCTGACGATAGCGAGGCGCTGTTTCTTCTTGCCGCCATCGCAACGGCGCAGAAAGATTATGATGGCGCCATTTCGATCTACCGGCGAATCTTGGCGCGCGAGCCCAATGCAGAGCGGGTCCGGCTGGAGCTCGCGCGGGTCTTCTTCCTTGAAGGCGATTACGACAATGCCGAGCGCCAATTCCGCTTCGCCCGCGCCGGCGACATTCCTGACACCGTCAAGGCCAACATCGACCAGTTTCTTTCCGCGATCTATCGCCTGCGCGAGTGGCGCTACAATTTCTCCTTCGCGCTGGCGCCCGACACCAACCAGAATGCCGGGCCCAGCGCCAGCCAGGTAACCCTGTTCGGCCTGCCGTTCACGCTCGCACCCAACGCCCGCAAGCAAAGCGGCGTGGGATTGGCGGGCGATGTGAATGGGGAATGGTCGCCACTCATCACCGACATGATCAAGGCGCGCGTCGGCGGCGATCTCACAAGGCTGGAATATAGCGGGGGCCAGTTCGACGACATGACTCTGTCCGGCTATGCGGGACCGCAATTCCTGTTTCAGGACTGGGATATCAGCGTTCTGGGCACGGGATTCGAGCGCTGGTACGGCAACAGGCCCTATCTCATCGGCGCGGGCGGAAAGCTCGCGGCTGAAGTGGGTATCGCGTCCGACTTGCTGATCGGCGCCTCCTTCGGCGCGCAGACTGTCCACGACCACCCGATCCCGCAGCAAAGCGGCGTGCTCTATTCCGTCCAGGTACAGCCCACCTATGTGTTGACGCCATCAAGCCTGGTGATGCTGCAAGGGGGCTTCAACCGCCAGGGAGCCGAAATCGCGCCTTATGCGTATTCCGGCTTCTGGGCGGGCGTGGGCTATCAGCAGGATTTGCCCTTTGGATTTTCCGCAGGCATGCAACCGTCCTTCTATTCCAACCATTATGACGCGGCCTTGGCCGCCTTCGGTATCACCCGTCACGACAGCGTCCTGATGCTGGCTTTCAATTTGCTCAACCGACGGCTGGATTATCACGGCTTCACGCCCAGATTCTCCTATGTCTTTACCGATCAGCACAGCAACATTCCCGTGTTCAGCTACAACCGTAGCCAGTTCCAGATCGGACTGACGTCTCTGTTTTGAACGCTGAACCCTTTCCCACCGTCACCAGCCCGCCCTCGCCGACCTTGCCAATTTCTTGAAGCCTCTGATTGCAGAATGAAGCCGCAGGATATTTCGGTACATACACGGTGGACTCTGCAAGGCACATCGTCAGCCATCATGTGGAGGCGACCCTTCGCTCAGCCGAGTCGGGCACTGTTGAGCGCGCGTACGAATTCAAGGGCGAGGAGCTTTATCTCGCCGCAAAGGCTACTCGTGATAATTTGCCGGTAACCTATGTCCTTGTCTGGAAGCGAGCGGCGGCAAGAACACTTTAGCCACCAACACTCGCGCCGTCTTGAGACAACATTGGCCGGATTCTAAGTGCAGGCCGCCGCCGGCTGAGGCGATCTGTCAATCGTCCTTGAAGGTGAACCGGTCGGATTTCGGGCTCGGCGAGGGAATACATTGCACCGCAATCCCTTTGCTGTGATGACGAACCACGCGAACCTTGGTGCCACCGAGTGTCACAAGCGATCCAACCGGCGGGCGTTCCGAAATGCGGAGTGACATACTTCGGATCGAAGCATTGATGATCTCGCACGGGATCGCCGTACCATTCGCCAGCCGGCAAACCGCTACAATTGAAGTGGGAACGCGGATCTCTTTGCGCTCCTCGGTTTCAGCAATGTCGAGGCCCCTCACATAATTCGATAGGCCGCTAAGCAAACTGGAGACAGCAGCGTTATCGACGATAAAGCGCACTCCCATTTCCTTATCGCTGCTGCGTACTACCTGAGCCCGGAAACGTCCAAATCCCTTGATGTAAAGGCCCAGCTCTTCTTCCAAATCAATGGGTTTTTCGAGGCACAAGCGGGCGCCACCCTGGGACAAATCCAGAATTTGACATTCGTGTGTAGCACCCTTGGTGAATATGACACCTTCCAGTGCGACGGGAACGCGCTCATGTTTCCGGTTACCAGCCGGCCCCGACGAAGCGGCATCGATTTTGCGCTTGGCGTCTGAAAGCGCCGCGTAACTGACGGGGTATGGAGCGGAATTTTGGACACAACCCACGGTGCCCCCCATATGCACGAAATTTGCAACCCAAGTGCCGTCAAGTTGTTGCTCGGTGGTGATGAGATAGCCCAGATATTCGACCGGCTGGCGCTGGCGGACCGGCTTTGAGACATAGTGTTCTGCTGCGGCCGGTTTGCTCGGCACCAATGTTTTGGGACCACGCTGAGGCAGCTTTGCCGGTAGCGGCGACTCGTCCTTAAGCCCCCCATGTTGGAGTGACTTGCGCAAAAGTTTTGCGCGGATCGAATCGCGAGGGCCGCCTTTGCTCTTTGCGATGCTGGCGTCGAGATTGTTTGGTAACCTTGACCTCACCGAAAGTCCCTACCACTAAGATGTTTGGTTGGGCTGAGAGACCCTTGGGATCCACTCAGCCCATTCCAAGCCCCCAAAAGCGCGACCCCCCGAAATATCGCAAATAGTGCCGTGGAAAGTTTTTCAAAATATTAACGCCTGCGTCCAGGATTTGGCGCAGCAACCCTGGCTAGAATCATCCTCAACTTCGAGTTAACGACAGTTACTCGCGCTTACTGCTTTGAAAACTCGTCAGCCTTGTTACGGAGTTGTAGGTTTTTGATACATAACGAGCGATGTCGCCGCTTGCATTTAAGCGAGGTTCTGCGTGTTGTTTATTTCCGGCTTGCCTGGCCCGGACCTGCCTTCTCGTGCTCAAGCCGGCGTGTGCTTTCTCTATGCCCCTTCCCTTTGCGGGAGTGGATATAGGATAGCTCGTCCAGGTTACACTTTTGGCAACACCCCAAGTCGAGACACTGACATGTCTCGTGGTAGCATTGCGGCGTCTGTAACTAGAGGTCGCGATACGCTCGTGGCGTCATGGGTCTGGTCAGTTGGGCTGCGTATCAGTGTCTGCTCCGTCGGCCCGCCCGAGCGAAGGAAGATACCGGCCAAAATTCAATTCGAAGTCGCTCCGAACGCCGTATCCGATATTGCGGACCTTGGCGCGGCGCGCCTGCGCACTGGGCCAGGCAAGAATTGAGAAGATCATATCGTTGCTTGACTGAAGTTCGGCAGTTGTCGGCATTCCGAACCGATTGATCTGGGCCTTCGCTGCGGCCAGCGTATCACGATCGAACGAGGCTAGACGCCCGACGAGCGCATCGACAAACGACTCTAGGTCGTCATCATCCAGAGAGCGGTTTACCCACCCATAACGCTCGGCGATATCAGCATCGAAATCGTCGGCGCTCAGAACGATCTCTAGAGCCCTCGAGCGACCCACCAGGCGTGGGAGAGGCGGTCGGCACGAAAGTGCGCCAAGGACGCTGAACACAGCGAGTGCCCGCGCTGACGGCAGTTGGCACTGCCGATAATCTGGTTTTGGTCCAAGTCCTTCCCGTGACTTGGCATGCTATACTGCTGGCCCTGCAAATCCACGCCGCAGCCTCGTAGCTCAACTGTTAGAGCGTACATGTCCAAGACACCGTGAACGTATTGAGGCGTCCATGAACACCAACGTCACCAATGGCACTGGTCGCATGCGTGAAATTATCGCCCGGCAGCGCGCCGTTTTCCTGCGCGTAGGTCCGCCCTCGCTCACTCAGCGCCGTGAAGACCTTAGGAAACTCCGGCGTGCCGTACTTGCACGGCGGACTGAGATCGAGGCCACGCTGAGCGCTGATTTTGGCCATCGGTCGCGACATGAAACCGCCATCTTGGAAATCGTGCCGCTCGTCCAGGGAATCGACTATCTCCACCGCAACTTGCGCGCCTTCATGCGGCCGACGCGCCGACACGTCGCGCTGCCGTTTCGCTTCGGAAGCGCCCGCGTCGAGTATCAGCCGCTCGGTGTGATCGGGATCATGGCGCCCTGGAACTATCCACTCTCGCTCGTGCTGATGCCGTTGGCGACGGCAATCGCCGCGGGCAACAGGGCGATGATCAAAACCTCGGAATTCACGCCCGCAACGAGCGAGCTGACCGCGAGAATGCTGGCGCAGATATTCACGGATGAGCAGGTCGCGGTCGTGACCGGCGATGCCTCCGTCGGGGCATCCTTCTCCACGCTGCCCTTTGATCACCTGATATTCACGGGGAGCACATCAGTCGGCCGCTCGGTCATGAAGGCCGCGAGCGAAACTCTGACGCCCGTCACCCTGGAACTCGGCGGCAAGTCACCTGTCATAGTCGCAAAGGGCTACGCACTCGACCATGCGCCGGCCGGCATCGCCTACGGGAAACTTTCTAATTCAGGGCAAACGTGCATTGCTCCCGATTACGCGTTGGTGCACGAGGACGAGGTTGGCGCTTTCATTACCGCTTACGAGAAAGCGGTCGCCGAGCTCTATCCGAACGGACCCACGAGCGACGACTACACTTGCATCATCAATGATCGCCATTATGCACGTCTGGCGGCGCTGCTCGACGATGCCCGCGCCAAAGGCGCGCGCATTCTAGAGGTGGGACGGAACCCCGGCGATGCACGTCGTCGTTCCCGCACACTGGCACCAACGATTGTGCTCGACGCCAACGACGACATGCGCATCATGCAGGAAGAGATCTTTGGACCTGTTCTGCCGGTGCGCTCATACCGCGATCTCGACGAGGCCATCGGGTATATCAATGCACAATCTCGGCCGCTGGCGCTTTATTACTATGGCCGGGATGGCGAGCACAGGCGCAAGGTGTTGAGCCGCACGACGTCCGGCAACGTCACAATCAACGGCACGCTCATGCACTACGCACAGGACGATCTGCCTTTCGGGGGGGTTGGCCCAAGCGGCATGGGTGTTTATCACGGAGTCGAAGGCTTCCGCCGCCTCAGTCACGCTAAAGGCATATTTGAAATGAGCAGGTGGAACGCAGCCAATCTCCTGCGCGCACCCTTCGGGCCGCTGACCCAAATCATCCTCAAATTCATGCTTCGCTAGCCGAGGCTAACTCACCACTTCGCCGTATTCTCGACGGAAAATGAAAAAGCTAGGTGTTGCCAAAAGTGTAACCTGGGCGAGCTATTCCCATATCCCTTCAGAGGGAGGGATATAAGGATTGTGAGCAGATGTCCCACTTCGAAAGTGGGCGTCTGCTTTCCAATTTCCAATTGAATTGTTCCGGTGACCCCTAGACCCAACCGGTCCGGCACCACACGCTTCATCTGCACCAAAGTTCGGTGTGTCGTAGCACCGGTTTAGAGCAAACTTTCCCACTAGGCGTTGGGATAGGCTCTCCGGGCTTCCATAAGCCGAGTCGCCTTTCAATGTTGGGCATTTCAGAGTCGATTACTGCTAATGAATTGCCATCGTTGTAGAGAGTGGCACTCCGGTAGCGAAGCACCTGGTGATACGCTCCTTCTGAAGACCGCTTATTGACCACAATCCAATAGCCGTATGGCGAATGTTCCTGTGGCTCAGCGGAAATTACACTTCCTTGAAGCGGCCCGCCGGAAACAAACCGGATTTCTTGGTTGTTGTTGTGCCAGGTACTTCGGCCATAGACGCGCCGAAAAATGTCCCGCCGAACGTCATACGAGACCAACTGGGTAGATACGAGTTGGTTTCCATCTCCTGAAATTAAACTGCCGGTCACGATCAGTAGTAAGGGCGCTGCCTTCGGCCCCGCCGGATAAACTGCTTTGTCTGTGATCAGGTAGTGCGGCTCCCATGCAATGGCATCGCTCGATGTGGTTGCTCGGAGCGGAAGGGTAACGGGACCAGATATGCATGATCCCGCCGCGTCCTTGCGCAGACATAGCGTCAGAGCACCAGGCGCATCGTTGCCTCCGGGATCTCTGACTGGTGCTCCCTCGGTTACGACCAAGCGCCAAGCAGAACGGGCATGGAATGGTCCCGCCAAATTAAGCTCGGCAGCTTGCGGAATGGGATGAGACGCCGCCGATACAGCTGAGTCTTGGGCCATAACTGTGGTGCTCCAAAGCACCACGCCCAGCAACAGAGCAGCCGTTCCGCGATTATTGCCCATCGGTCGCCTTAATGACCTTCGCACGCTCTCCTCGCGAAGGCGCCGTTGCTTCACATTTTCCGCACATAAACATCAATTCTTTTGCCTGAGGCAATTTCTGAGTCGGCGGCCAGTGTCGACGTCAAGACTGTTAGGAAAGCGCAAATAATAAATTGTCTCCTTCATCGGCCCACTGATTGAGCTCGCACAAGCCGAACAACGTGCGGGATTCGCGAAACGCCACCGCCCGCCAGACGGGGCATCCTGTAACTCATTCTCGAATAAGACTTGCTGCTCAACATTGAGCACCCATGGGTTTGCCCTTCCTACTATTGCTTCATATGCGGGATCGAAAGCACTCCATACCAATGTTAAGTTGCCCGCATCGTTGTAGAGAAAGCCTTGATCTCCAAATCCCGCGTGGAAGGGGTAAGGCTGCTGAAACTCATTTTTGCGGCCACACGAAGAACAGGCGATCTCAATCACGGCTAGTTCTGCCCCATGAAAAACCATCGCTTTGCTTGATAGCCTATAATTAATTGCGCTGCGAAATAAGCCGCGACTCCAGGGTTTCAGTAGTAGTCTGCGTCTCGGACTGGCCGTCCGGCGTTTTAATATTCAATTTTGTAACCTTCGTCCTGCGGCGGGCATTTCCGGAGGTATCTGTTTCGAATCTAACCGAAATTGTCCCCGAAATAGTATCCGCCGCATGCTTAGCAACTGCGGCGTCGAGAGAGATTGGCCTCTTCATGATCTGCCCGACCACGACATCCGATTCGGCGCGAGCGCGCCGCACGGTGTCTGGATTGAGCTGCATTTCGGCAACAAGAATCGCGCCATCCTGCCCAGATGAAGCCTTAGTCAGCGTGACAGGACCGTTCGCGTCAGTATCCTGATAGGTGGCTCCCTCGCTTAGGCTAGGGTTCCTCAAATCGAACGCTTCGACAGTTTTGATTACTGACTGTGGATCGCATTCGATTTGGAAGGCATTCCAAGTAAATATCCATTGCCCACAAGCGGAGCGGGACAGTCCGGTGGCTTTTAACCACTTGTTGACCCGATCATTTAGTTCGGCTCCGTTGAGCAACTGAACTGGTCCAGCGAAAGGGCGAAAAATTCGCGCGGGCAGCTGCCAGTTGCTGGCTCTTTCTTTTGCCGTCGCGGTGTCCGGCAGATCATATTCAACCTCGATGCCGTCCGTCCGTATACCAGTCACCCGTTCAATAATCGTATCTTTGTCGTGTGAATTTCCCGAAGACCCTTGGCTGCCCTGCTGTATAGTATCCTTTGTCAGGATTAACTCGTAGGTGTCACCGACCTTTGGTGCGGAAGAGTTAGCTGCGGCGTGAGTAATAGTGGGCGCTAGGAGCATCGCAGCGAGTACGCCAAATTGAGCTAGTCGAAATCCGGTCATCCCAACACCCTACGCGCCACTCTTGGGAATAAGCAATCTGGCCCCTCGGCAAGAATTTGATCCGAACCAAATCTCTTATTGCGCCGCTGAAGCAGTCTGAGCCGGATGAGCATCCCGCAGCTTGTCGAAGAATTGCCCGATGCTCGCGCGAATTGCGCCTTCGTTGGCGAGCCGCATGCGTTCGACTGCGATCAGGGCGTCCGAGACCGTGGCAGTGTAAGGCGCGTCTATGGTCTCCAGAACCACTGGCTGGGCGTTTGAATCATAGACTTTGTAGTTCACATGCGACGTGACCGTGAAAGAAAGGCCAAAGGCCGGCTGGGACAAGCCCAATAGGTTCACGTCAACGGGATAGGAACAGCTGCTGGCTGGGGCGCTCAGGCCGGCATTGTCCAGCGAGGTCCCAAGTGCGCTGCGGAAGCCATCATTATCAACCTTGGACACCCAGAGCGGATTGGTCTTTTCGCCCCCGGTGACATTGCGAATGCACATGGCGTGCGAGAGGAATTGTGGAAACGGCTTCTCGGCAGGTAAAGCCGATACGGCCATGGCTTCCGGCTTTGCGGCCGTTGCGCATCCTGTCAAGCCCATTGCAACGACCGCTGCGATCACAAGCGGAATGCGCAATTCTGATCTTATATGCATCATTGAAAATTCTCCCCGTATTAATCAGTGCAATTTTTCTGCTTTGATAAGAATTCCAGCCGTTCGTCTCTGTCTACGAGCGCACGCGCTTCTACCTGTTCTTTGTTGGAAAGATCCGTGGAGGCGACCAGAAGCAGGCCCAAATATGGAATGGCACCGCCGACGCCCTTCGCGACATTGCCTTCCGCGACTTGGCGGTCCTCCTTGATGAATTTTTGAGCTGCCGCGCTATTGTCCGCGATTTGCTGCTTCAAAGCCTGGCAAGTAAGGTCTTGATCGCCGGGTTGAGACATTCGTACCGGCGTGACATTCGCCGCCGCGCAGCCAGACAGAAAGAACGCGCACCATAGCGGCGCGACCAAAGCCGGTCTGAGCACTTAAAGTCCCCCAACCCTACCCGCAACCACCATAACGCCGATGAAGCCGGGTTCCAACCCGAACCTTGACAATTTCCGGTTGTGTTTTCACCTGGCCAAGTGATTGAAAAACATAGGGCTCGGAGTTTTCAAAGCATTACCTGCTTACTTTGGAAATCCATATTCCGTCTCGATCAGGCGCGCACTCGATCAGGCGCAATGGCGAAAAGCTGCGCCGGCGCACGCTCCGTCATGGACCTGCAATTATCGGAGGAGTAGCCTCTTCCAGTCCGCCGGCACCGCCGGGTGACGGCGCTTTTCGGGAGGACGCCGATCATGAACAAACGGACCATCGACCAAAGCGTGTTGCAGCGTGCGGAAGCTTTCGTCGATACGGTGGTGGCGCCCCGCGTCGCTCAACCGCGCAGGGAGGATTCCCAGACACTCCGCGCGCGGGCCAGAATGGCTCGCGACAACAGCAACGCGGGCCTGCGTACGCTGCAGGCCGGCGGGCTAGACCTCGACCGCCTCGACGAGCTCGCCGCCGATCGCGCCAAGGCGCGGCAAGAGCGGCTCCAGCAGGCACACCAAAGAGCAGTCGCAAATTCGGCCGAGGCCGAACGCTGGCTCAAGGGTCTGTGGCCTGCGCTTCCTCCCGTCATTCCCATGAACATCATGATCGACCAGGTGACGTTCATCCGGAGTTTCGCGGACGCAGGGTCGGTATACGATTCTTCGATCGGCTCTCTCGACAGTTGGGCCAAGTACGGGCTCGATGTTTCCGGTGACGCGGTCGGCGGAGGCGGTACCGGCCGCCTCAGCTTCTACACGCTGTGGCAGAACCCGGAGAAAACTGCGGTTACCATGACCGCGGGCGCCCAGCTGGTCGTCAACGCCCACCTTTCGCTTAATGCCGACTGGAACGGCATTGCGTCATGGTTCCTGCCGGACTCGGAGGCGAAAGCGACCGTGCACGCGCGGACCACCGTTTGGGGAATGGACTCATCGGTAAGCGCGATCGTCCAGGACAGCCCCCTGATAAGCGACTCTGTGAATGGCGGTTTCTTCGGCGGAGATCGGAGCGATCCAATCGCCTTTAACCAGTTCCTCAACGCCACCGGGGTTTTGATCGCGGCGAAGGCATGGTCCTTGATCGAGGTGTCTCTTCTGACCGATTGGTATGCGCTCGATGGTGAGGTTCACCTCGACGCGCATAACGGCTCGTTCAACGTCACCCTGCCTTGGCTGATGCTGACGCTCGCATAGCCGCGAACGGCCTCACTGATGGTGCGAGGATCGGAGAAGTGGGGAAAGCGCCTCGAATGTCCGATCCATCGCATATTCCGGACTGATCGGGAGCGAAACGTGCCCGAACCGGATCGAAAGTTGCTGTTCGGCAACCCGTTCGCTGGTATTCGCGATAGCGACCAGATAAAGCGCCGCCGCCAGCCCCGTGCGGTCGGAGCCTGCCTGGCAATGAATCAGAATGGGTTTGCGCGCGGCTTTCATCAAGGCGATCAGGCGGTTGACTTCGGGAGCGGTCAGTTCTCGCCGCGCTGACATGGGAAAGTCAAGATGCGCAACCCCTAACCGGTTCGCTTCCGCCACCTCCGCATCATACCAGCCGCTACCACGGTCTGATCCGCGCAAATTGATGATGGTCTTGATGCCGAATTCCGTATTGTATTTGGCGATCTCATCGGCGCTGGGCTGCCCTGACCGATACAGTTGCCCGGGAACGACGGTGTGAAAGTTTCCAGTCAACCGGAGCTCACCTAAATACATCCCGCCCAGCACCAGCAATCCTAAAAATGCGATC
>Ga0126381_100001507_pt1 | contig 24943 bp, 21 predicted proteins | sample PanSoiMetPlot_28_FD_96465 | JGI IMG/M metagenome (GOLD analysis project Ga0126381, IMG submission 96465) | Tropical forest soil microbial communities from Panama - MetaG Plot_28 | ecosystem: Environmental > Terrestrial > Soil > Tropical forest > Bulk soil | place: Panama | collected 2016-02-17 | reverse complement strand
TCGGCATGATTCAGAATCTGAATCACGCTGTTCTCGGGCACTATGACGGGGCGGTTGGTGAGCATATGAGGGCAGATCGGTGTAATGCAAAGGGCCGCAACGGAGGGGAAGATGACCGGTCCTCCCGCCGAAAGCGAATAGGCTGTCGATCCGGTTGGCGTCGAAACAATCAAGCCGTCGGCCTTGTAGGCGGCAACAAAATGATCATCGACGTGAGTATCGAAATCGATCATGCGAGCGAGTTCGGATTTAGTAACAACAACATCGTTCAGCGCGGAGTAGGAGGCAATCGTCTGGCCCCGGCGCACCAGTTCACAATCGACCATGCGACGGCGGCCGATACGGTGTTCGCCTCGTAGTGCGCGCTCGAGTTCGGGGAACAACTCTTCGACAGGAATTGCCGTTAGAAAACCGAGGTGGCCAAGGTTGACCGCAAACAACGGGATATCTTGCCCTGCCACGAAGCGGGCCGCTGAAAGAAGCGTCCCGTCTCCTCCAAGTACAATCACCAGGTCGGTACCCTTGGCCAGCTCTTCGCGTGCGAAGAACTGACCATCGCCAGCGTACTCTGCCGTTTCCCAATCGCACCGGTAGGCGATTCCCCGCTTTTTCAACCATTCCAGCAACCCGCAAACGATCTCGGCGGCCCGCGCGAGATGGGGCTTTGAAATGATGCCGACAGTTCTGATCTTCTGCATCGGAAACCCGAATACCCGAAAGGATAGATTAACTTGCTGCTGGTTTGGGAATCGCCAAATCGACAGAGCACCGTCGCCGACGACCCTTTCTTAGCTCCGTCGCCATTTCGCGCTAGGCGCTCTCCCGGCGCGCGTGCAGTAGAAATTCACGATTGCCTTCTGAGCCAAGGATGGGGCTCTCGATAACCACCGAACGGAACCCCGCTTCCTGAATGGCACGGGCCACGCGGTCGCAGGCGGCGGCGTGAGCAGCGGGATCGCGCACAATCCCACCCTTACCGACTCTCTCCCTTCCCACCTCGAATTGGGGCTTAACAAGAATAATCCAATCGCCATCCGTTGAAAGCAGGCTGACCAGGGGCTGAATTACCAGAGTGACCGAAATGAAGCTGACGTCGCATACAATCAGATCCACGGTTTCACCGATAGCGTCGAAGGTGAGATAACGGGCGTTGACACCCTCGTGGAGGATAACGCGCGGATCGGAGCGCAGTTTCCAATCGATCTGGCCGACTCCAGTGTCCACCGCATGAACCCGCGCGGCGTCATTTTGGAGCAGGCAATCGGTAAATCCGCCCGTAGACGTTCCTACATCCATGCACACCCGACCGCGGACAGGGATGGCAAACCGGGCCAGGGCCGACTCCAACTTCAATCCACCACGGCTCACAAACCTTGGAGGTTGCTTAACCTCAATGCGGCTTTCGGGCGCGAGCAGCTTGCCGGGCTTATCCGACAACTGTCCGTCCACCTTGACCTCACCGGCGAGAATCAAGGCCTGCGCCTTCGCGCGGGATTCGACAAGTTGGCGCTCGACGAGCAACGTGTCCAACCGCTGTCTCTTCGGCCTCACGCCTTCCGATGCACAATGAAATCCGCAATCTGGCGCAAGCGTTCCGCGCGGTCATCGAAGGTACGCAAGGCGATATGAGCCGCGAGGCGCTCCTCTTCCGCCATTTCGCGGGATCGGGCGAGTCCATAAACGGCGGGAAAGGTGATTTTTTGCTGGGCCTCGTCCTTCCCGGCCGTCTTTCCGAGAGCCTCGGACGACTCTTCGACATCGAGGACATCGTCGATGATCTGGAAGGCCAGGCCGACGTGCTCTCCATAGCTTGAGAGCGCAGCCAATTCGTCCTCCGTAGCACCAGCGTAGATCCCACCCATTCGTACGCTGGCCCGGATAAGCGCTCCTGTCTTTGCGCGATGGATCGATTCCAGCAGATGCGGCGTGGGACGACGGCGCTCGCCCTCTATATCGCTCACCTGTCCTGCAATCATTCCACCCACGGTTCCGGCAGAGCGGGATAGTTCTTCAACCAACCGGATCGTGCGGCACTCATCGATATAACGCAAACGACTGAGTACCTCGAAAGCGAGCGTAAGAAGAGCGTCACCTGCCAGTATTGCGATCGCATCGCCGAAGACCTTGTGACAGGTAGGACGCCCGCGCCGGAGATCGTCATTGTCGAGAGCCGGAAGGTCGTCATGGATCAGAGAGTACGTGTGGATGAGCTCCAGCGTGCAGGCCGCGTGCTCGACCCCGTCCGGTGAATCTGAAACGGCGCGCGCGGCAGCGATTGCCAAGATCGGCCGAATACGCTTGCCACCGGCAAACAAGCTGTACCGCATCGCCCGGTGGATGGAAACAGGAGCGACATGCTCCCCGGGGACCCATTCGTTCAGAGCACGATCAATAACTGGGACCTGCTCAGACAGGTAGTCCTGCAGGCTCGCTTCTTGCGCTCTCGTCATTTCACAGGTTTTTCTGGATTGAACGGAACGGCGACCATCTCCGATCCCTTCTTCATAAGGATCTCAACACGTGATTCGGCTTCTTCCAGTTGACGCTTACACTCAGCGCTCAGACGCATGCCAGTCTCAAACAATGCAAGGCTCTGTTCCAGCGGCAGATCACCCTTCTCGAGTTCCTTGACGATTCTCTCCAGTTCCTGCAGGCTCGCCTCGAAGCTCGGCGGAGTTGTGTTTTCCTCCGGCATTTGCCCATTGTAGCGGCAAGCTGGCTCTCAACCTCCGCAGCCCCAAACGAAATGAATATGCCCAAATAAAACCGGTTACATGTACGCCGGCACGGCGATCCCGAGCACGTTCAAGGTGGCGACCAATTGAGCCTGTACATACCCAGTCAGCCACAACAGAACGTTTCGGCGCTCCACATCCGGCTCCGTGATCACCGGGTATTCGTGGTAGAAGTTATTGAAATTCTGCGCAAGCTGGAATGCGTATTTCGCAACGTGGGCCGGCTCGCCGGACGAGATGGCGCGCTCGACTACGCTATCGGACTTCGACGCGAGCAGCGCCATTTGCCACAAGCCCTCTGACTCAAAGCAACGCCGCAAAGCCGATTCGCTCAGCACGTCGCTAAATGACGGGACACTCTCCCCTCGCTGCTCGTACTTGCGAAAGATATTTCCAGCGCGGACCGCAGCGTATTGGACGTAAGGTCCGGTTTCACCTTCGAAGCTCAACGCCTCATGGAAATCGAAGGCGATCACCGAATTGCGCGTGAATTTCAGCATGAAATAGCGCAGCGCCCCTATTGCAATCTGTTTGGCAACGCGTCGCCGCTCTTCAACCGGAGCGTCCGGATGCCGCTGTTCCACTTCTTCAAGGGCCGTCTCAATCAGTTTGTCGATCAGGTCGTCAGCCTTGACACCTAGACCTTTACGGCCCGAGACTTCGACATAGGGACGATTCCTATCTTCATCAGATAGAGGGATACCCATCTCGAGGCAAGTTCGTGGGGAAAGCGCAACCATTTCATACGAAAAATGGATCGATGCGTCGGCCTGTTCGTTGAAATCGAGTGCGCGCAACCCAGCCACGACCACATCCTGCAGATACGACTGCCTCGAATCGATGACATTGAAGACCTTGGCCGCGCCCCCAAAATGCGGTGCGTTACCCTTCGCCGGCTCGTCCGTCGTGACCCAGACCTGCTGGCCATCCGGGTACGCCGACCAGGGACGGTAGAAGAAGTCCTTTCCGAGCAGCCCGAACTTCCAAAGCTGATAGGCGATGTCCTTTCCCACATAAGTAACCGTTCCATTCGAACGGACTATCACCTTGCTATCGCCGTCACCATCATCGGGTATCTTAGGCACTGCTTCACCGGGCTCGCGGAATGCCGAGGAGGGCATAACCCAGCACCCCTTATTCTTTCCTTGTGATTCCAGGTAGATTGCCTTCCGCTCCTTTAATAATTCAAAGGCGGTAGCCCAGAATTTCAAGTGAAGGATCTCGCTTTCACGCGGAAGTAGTTGATATTGAATGTCAAGGCGATACATGGTGGCGATGTGTGTACGAACGATCGCGTCCGCCACTAAGTGTGCCAGTTCGGCCAGATCCCCTTCGCCGCTCTCGATCGCGTGCAATGTCTCTGAGCGCCAATTAAGCGAATCCGGGTTCTCCTTGTAGTGCGCTGATATGCGCGCGTAGAGATCCCAGCAGAGATAGTCGAATCGGGGCGTAGCGTGTTCGATTAACGCTAGAACATCGGCAGGCCCCTTGCTTTCGAGGTAGTGAAACCCGGCCACTACGTCCGCCACCTGCACGCCGGTGTTGTCGATGTAATTCTGCACCTCCACGAAGTCGCCACTCCGGCGCAGCATTCGTACAAACGTGTCCCCAAGTATCGCGTTACGAAGGTGCCCGATATGCGCCGCCTTATTCGGGTTGATGTTGGTGTGTTCCACGATAATCTTTCCGCCCGAATGTGGCCTTGCATGAGCCGTTTCATTCACCAGCAACCGGGTATAAGCGCCACGGTCCAGGCGAACGTTCAGATAACCGTTCCCGGCGATCTCGAACGCGGTGACACCGGGAATCGCGGGAATGCCTTCCATTAATTGCTCCGCAATCTGCTTGGGAGCTCGTTTCAATTGGCGAGCAAGCTGAAATGCAACAGGAATCGCCAATTCGCCAAACGAACTCTGCTTCGGCTGTTCGACCGCGATCTTGCCTGTAATGCCAAGCTTTGTACGAACCTGCTCTTCCAGAACTGCCGTTAGTCTTTCTTCGATTTCTTGAAACACTTCCCTCCAGTATGCCGAACGGCATTCCTTACATGTAGTTACGGGCTTGGCCGATACAATGGGATGTGCCGAAAGTAACTTTCTTGCCCGAGGATAGAACGGCTGAATTTGAACCGGGCAAGATGCCGTATGCCGAACACGGGAAGCGCAATTCGATTCTCGATGTCGCTTTGAATCACAGCCTGCACCTGGAGCATGCCTGCGGAGGAAGCTGTGCTTGCACTACCTGCCATGTCATCGTTCTCGAAGGCGAGAGCAATCTTTCCGAAGCCGACGATGACGAATTGGACAGATTGGATATGGCCGCGGGGCTGACTCTTCGTTCGCGGCTCGGGTGTCAGGCAATTGTCAAAGGTGATGTAAAGGTTGAAGTTCCGGGCTGGAACCGGAATTACATCAGCGAGGGCGGCAAATCGACGCTTTAGCGCGGCTGGGAAGGACGAACGGCTGCCCCGTTTCCAAGTTGCAAACGATTGAGCAGCGAATCCGCCAGCTCGCCGGTCAGGTCAGCCCGTAGCTCCACAATTTGTTGTTTCCGGTTCACCTGAACAGAATCATAGATACGTAGTAGCTCGGTTTCGTTGTCCTTTGTTGAGAGCCGTCCGAAACCGACGAGCCCCCGGACGGCGTCATGCACGCGTTTGGCTCCCTGCTCAGAAATGCAACTGACTTCCGCATGCAAATGGAGACCAGTATCGATGCTGAGTCCGGCATTGGAGGCATTCACATAGTCAACGATATTCGAAAGCGCGGACTCGATATCGGACCGCATCCGAATCTCAACAAAAGGCAGGCCGCCCGTGCTGACGAGCCAGATTTGGCCCCCTTTCGAAACCTTGGCCAATTGCTGCTGCAGGCTTTGGGGGACGCTACCGCCTCCGTCCTCGAACCGGTCGATGGCCGGCTCCAATGTTTCGAGCGGTCCGGCCGCGATTACGTCAGGATTCAGAACGGCAAGAGAGTTCGCAATATCGCCTATCAATCTACGTTTTCGGTAAATTGTCTCGTGAGCGCCCGCCGCTTTCAGCTTTTGCTCCAAAGCAGCTGGCGAAAACTGCCCTTCCAAGACAAGCAAGTACCGTTTTCCATCCCAGACGATCACGGCCTGCCTCAAGTCGTGGCGAGGATCCAGTCCAAGCCGCTCTTTCGTTGCGTCTAGGATTGGCACACTGAGCCGGTACCCTTCACGCTTATAGAACGAGGTGTTCTTCAGTGCGGAAATATCGATTCCAGCCAGGGCCCGAGCGTTGGGAGGAATCATCCGACGGACGGCGCGGCTGACGGAAACGCCGGTCTCCTGCCGGGTGCCGCAGGCGGTGATAAATAGCAAGGTCCCGACAATCAGCGGACTAATTCGGTGCAATCAGAAATCCCGCTTTTGGAATGCGTAAACTGCCATCAGCAGCACCGCAATGCCGAATGCGGCCGACGACCAGACCGGCATCAACCAGGCTGCCTGACGGTCATAGAGGATGATCTGCTTCATCGCTGAACCCAGATCGAACACTTTGGGGACGATCCAATAGAAGGCGAGCCACAGATCTCGCGACCACTGGGAGCTCAACAATCTCACCACAATCTGCCTTTGCGCCAGGATGGTGCTCACCAGCATGAGAGCAACCGCCACCATCACCGAGAGAGCCGCCGATTCAGACAGCACGCCAACCAGAACCACGACACAAAGCAGGACGGAAAAAATGAAGATGCTGATGGGAATGGCGAGCAGGAAGCGCGGTTCCCAGATATGGGTTTTGATGCCAAGTATGAGCCACACACTGCAGATCAGGTAAATGTGGTTCAGGGCCACTACGCAGACGTTTCCCAGATACCGGCCAAGTAGCAGCCGCGTACGTGTGATCGGCTTTGAAAGCAAAAGCGAGATGCGGCCCGCTTCTAGGACGCTCGGAGTAAGGCCAGCGGAAGCAAATATGGCGAGAAACGTTCCCCAAATATAGAGAGCGATTGAGACCCAGGAATATGACCGGCCGACAAATTCGCGGATGTCGCCGATCCGCTTGCTTGTCGACTGCGCCCCCATGAGTGTGACGGCGCCCTGCACGATGTCGATCTTGAGAACAAAAAGAAAGATCGCGATCAGGAAGGAGGAGAGGGCAAATAAACCCCAAAATAGCCAGCGGGCTCGGGCTTCCTGAAACGTATCTGAAATCAGCTCCCATAGCGCACTTGCCCGTTTCATGTCACGCAGCTCTCCCGTTCTGTAGCGTACGGATAAAGACATCCTCAAGGCTCGTGCTCGATGCGGTAACCGCGTCTATCAGTCCGCCCGCCAGGCGAACCTCGTCAATCACGGCGTTCGCCTGTTCTTTTGTAACGGCATGAATTTCGAATCCTCCACTCGAAGGCAAAATCGATGCCCCGAGCGCCGTAATTTCCTGCAACGCCCGCTCGGGAAGCCCCGAAGCACATACACGAAAGCCGTTACCGGCAACCAGCGAACTCACTTTGCCTTCGAGCGCCAACTCGCCCTTGCGCAAGATGGCAACGTACTCGCAAAAAGCCTCGACTTCGCTCAGCAAATGCGAGTTGATGAAGACCGTAACACCGGTGCCTGTAAGGCCATTGAGAATATCGCGTATCTCGCGCCGGCCGACAGGGTCCACGCCGTCTGTCGGCTCGTCAAGGACCAACAGTCTGGGCCGATGCATTAAGGCTTGCGCGAGGCCTAGGCGCTGGAGCATGCCCTTAGAGAATTTCTTGAGCCGCACATCCGCCCAGTTAGCCAGGCCCACCAGATCGAGCAACTCCGGAATCCGCTTTCTGCGCTCGACACTTTCCATGCCGGAAAGTCCCGCGTAGAAATTTAGCATTCCCTCGCCGGTAAGGTATGTAGGGAAGCGGTGATTCTCAGGCAAATAACCGACAGGGCGCCGCGCCTCGGGATCCCGCGCATCTCTACCAAACAACGCTGCCCGTCCCAAGGTGGGATTCACGACCGAGAGCAGCATCTTGACGAACGTCGTCTTGCCCGCCCCATTGGGACCAAGCAAACCGTACTTGACGCCTACAGGAACCCGCAACGTGAGGTTAGAGACTGCGCGGATCTCACGGCCACGGAAACGGGATCGATAAACCTTCTCGAGCCCAGAGGTTTCGATCGCATATTCGGCCGTCATGTACCTTAGAATACGAACCCCTATGGAAAATGTTCCCGCATGTGCGACGGGAACTCAGCCACAAAATCAGCGATGCCGCAAACGTCCGTCATCCTTCTCAGTGTCGTCTCCGCCTGCTATGCACTGGCTCAGAGCCCAGCCCAACAAGCCCCTCCACAGACTACTTCGTCAACATCGGCTGAGGTTCCGGCAGTAAAAACCACCGTCACGGTGAATGCCACAATCGATAGCGAGTCACCGGGCGCCATCACCGTCCTAGGTCAGCCCCAAGTTCAATCCATTCCCGGGATTGAGCTCGATGACCGTCTACGGCAGGTACCGGGGTTCAGCTTATTCCGCCGCTCATCCAGCGTAGTTGCGAATCCTACTACCCAGGGCGTGTCGTTGCGCGGCACAAGCTCGTCGGGCGCGAGCCGTACGCTGTTGCTGTGGGACGGCATTCCGCTCAACGACCCCTTTGGCGGTTGGGTTTATTGGGATCGCATCGACCCCTCGTATATAGACCGCGTGGAGGTGAACCGTGGCGCGTCTACAAGCCTTTTTGGGGATCGTGCGATGGGCGGCTCGATCTCGATTTTCTCGATGCCCGAAGAAAACGATCATCTCTTTCTCAATTACTTCGGCGGCAATAACAACACGCACGATGTTTCGGGCGCATACTCGAACCTTTGGGGATTGTGGGGCCTCTCGGTCCATTCGCGTGACTTTACAACGGACGGTTACTACATTACGCCGGACTATGCTCGCGGCAGCGTGGACAGGCCCGCAAACCTGCGATTCGCCATGGGCGACGTGCGTGTGGATTACTTTGGCATCGCCAACCGTCTGGCGATTCATTTTGACATTCTCGCCGAAGAGCGCCAAAACGGAACGGTTCTCACGCATAATTCAACGGGTTTAGGTACGCTGGGCGTAAATTACTCTCATTCCTGGACCAACGATGAATTGTCGGTTCTCGGATTTCACACACAGGAGCAGTTTCATAGCACGTTTTCGAGCGTCTCGGCTGATCGAGATTTCGAGAGGCTTACCTCCCGGCAGACGGTTCCGGTTCAGGATACAGGCGGGGTCATGTACTGGCAACATCATGCACGCCGTTGGAACACTGTGCTCGGTGCGGACGCAGACGATACCCGTGGAATTAGTTATGACTATTCGTACACCACCCAAATCACGGGGCGCTCTGGGGGAACGCTGCTGGAGCACGGATTATTCGGTCAGGGGGATGTGACCCTCGGGCCGATCCGCTTCTTCGCGGGGATTCGTCATCAGTTCACCGGGCAGCGTGACGAAACGTTCGTGAGTCCGAACGCCGGCGCCACATTCGCAGTCCGTCAATTCCGTTTCCGCGCCTCCGGGTATCGAAGTTTCCGCGCCCCTACGCTGAACGAGCTGTATCGCAACTTCCGTGTAGGAAACGTCCTTACGCTTGCGAACGCGGGGCTGGTTCCAGAAGGCCTGGTCGGCGTGGAGGCTGGTGTCGATTATTTCGCCGAGCGAACGCGCCTTTCCTTCACGCTCTTCCACAACGATCTGAACAATCTTGTCGATAATGCAACGCTCTCAACTTCTCCGACGCTCATTCTGCGACAGCGCGTGAATTTTCCGAGCGCCCTTTCTCGCGGCTTGGAGGCAGGTGTACATCATCACTGGACGCATTGGATCGCAGAAGCGGGATATCAATTCGCGGACTCGCGCCTTGCAACGGGTCAGAGGATTCCGCAGGTGCCAAAGCACACAGGGACCGCACAGCTGACCTACTCGGCCAAGTCCACGCTCATTTCGGGTGGTGTCCGAGCCTTCGGATTAGTCTTCGACGACGACCTAAATCAATATCTGCTTCCCGGATATATGACACTCGAGTTCTCGGCACAGCAGCACCTGACAAAAAGCATTTCTGTGCTGGCATCTGTTGACAATCTTCTCGATCGTACCTACCTGGTCGCGCTTACACCGAACCCGAACACCGGAGCGCCCCGGCTGTGGCGGGTGGGCTTGCGCTGGAGTGGGGCGATCAGATAGACGCTAGGCTTTGGCTACGGCTTGCGCCCGCTGCAGGCCCCGACGGTAGATAAGATCTTTGAGAGATCGGATATGGGCGTAAGGACTATCGATCGCGTCGATCATGACCGGCTCATCCTTCGCAACCGCCAGGCGCAAGACCTCGCCGCGCATCAGTTCCCGGCAAGAAATCTGCCCCTGTTGCAGAGGAATCGCCAAGTAAACATCTTCGTCACACAGAACATGGCCTTCGGGCAAGTCCTTTTTTGCATAGACCCCGCGAACTAAAGAATCTAGATACTCTATCTCTTTTTGAGGCGGCATGCGCTTTTGAGTGCCGGCAGCACCGCACATCTCTTTTGCTTTGTTAAACGCTTTGAACCAGGTGTCGGCCTGCTCCGGAAGAGAACAGTACTTCGATACAGGAATGTTATCGGCTTCGATATCGATGTGGCGTTCGAACGTGCGAGCACCTTTAGCGTAAGCGATCAGCATCGACGAGGACCAATCGTTGCACTCATGCGTGGAGAAGCCGATGGTAAGCGAGGGATAACGCGCCTTCAAAAAGTCGATTTGGTTCAGCTCCAGCTCACGATCTTCGGACGGATAGATCGAGACGCAATGATTGAGAGCCATAGGAATATTGCGATTACCGAAGAACGTAACCAGATCGTCGAGATCCTTTAACGAGGAGCCGCCGGTCGAAACGATAACCGGTCTCTTTGTTTTTGCAATCTTTTCGATCAGAACCCAGTCATTGAGGTCCGAACTGGCGATCTTCAGAATCGGAATACCCAGTTCACAGCAAAGATCGACAGACCGTTCGTCGAACGGCGTTGCCATCGGTATGCAGGAAGCTCCGCGGATGGCGGCAACGAGCTTGGCAAAGTCGTCATCGGACAGTCTGGTATCGAGGGTCTTCTTGATGTAACGGATATCGTTCCGGTTCTTGAAACTGGAGTGGATAAAGGAATTTACATCTCGAAATTGGAGTTTTATCGCAGCCCGGATGTTATTGAACCGGACCACCTGTCCGAAAGAATTAACGATTTTAAATCCACGTTCCAGTCGGCCCCAGTGATTACAGGCCATCTCCAAGACAAAAAGTTCGTCAAAAATATCGCGATCGATCATGCAGTCTCTTTGAGTTCGATGTTATTGGGCACTAGTTCGATCAGGTTTTTTATGACCGTGCAACCCGGATACCCGCGATGGTCGCATATCCCATCATGTCTCACAATCACAACCTGCACGCCTGATTCCATCCCCGCCAGGTAGTCATCGTAGGTGTCGCCTATGTACAGGCAGTCATCACGTTGAAGGTCAAAGACGTGGACTAACTCTTTGAGCATTTCCGTCTTTGACGTGAAACGCGGCGTCCGTCCGTCACGGCAAAGCACGGTTTCAAAGAAATGGCGAATGCCAAGAGCCTCAAGGATTTGACCGGTTGCAAATGTGGGTTTATTTGTGACTACAAAGAGGCGAATCCCGGCACAGCTCAGCTTTTCGAGAATAAAAGCAACATTTTCGTATAAAAGTGTCTTTTGCCAACCGAAGCTGTCATAGGAGGCCCGGAAGGCCGCTTCTAAATTCGAAAGCTGCGGTTCACCAATCTGCGGCAGTAAGTGGCCAAAAATCTCGCGGATTGGCGGGCCGATTAGGCGGCGCAAATCCCGATCGCGTACCGGGAGTCCTAGTCCGGCAATGGCGGAGTCCACCGAAAACTCGATACCCGGTAACGAGTCGACAAGTGTTCCGTCAAGATCAAAAAGCGCGGCCTGCAGTCCCATATTCCGCCTTACTGCGGCTTGATAAATAAATTGGACTTAAGTTCTTCTGGCTCGAGGAATGGGAACATGTCTTCTAACGCCGGAGAAACGATCGTCCCGTCCGGGAGTTGCCGGGACTTCAGCCGGGGTTCAAATTCCTGCTTCGCATCCAGCATGACTTCACAAACTGCCGGGCCCGGCGCGGCAATCAAGTCCCAGAGGCGCGGGAGGCAATCGATGCCGGTAATGCAGGTGGAATTGATGCCGTAGGCTTCCGCAACACGGGTGAAATCGGGAAAAGAGACGCCGCTGTCTGGCCCCGCACCCACGGCCTTTCCGAAGAAATTCGACTGCGTTTGCCGGATGGAGAGATACCCCCCGTTGTTCAGCACCAGCAGTTTCACTGGAAGATTGTAATGAGCGAGGGTCTGCAACTCCTGTATGTTGAGCTGGACGCTACCATCACCCGCGAGACAGATCACTCTCTGAGACGGGCGTGCTACCGCTGCCCCAATTGCTGCGGGAAGGTCGTACCCCATCGAGGCCGAACCGGAATTGGAGATCAGCCGCTGCCCCTTCTTCAAACGCGCGGCCTGATACGGAACAATACATGCGGTTGCATTTCCACAAACGACGACATCGTCGTCTGAAAGCCCATTGAACAACAATTCAATGAAGTAATAGGGATTTAATGGCGACGCCGATCTGCGATGCTTGTTCTGAACCACCGGATAACGGGCGACCCGTTCACGGCACCAGGAAAGCCAATCGCGATGATGGGCGGATGGCTCCCAGCCTTCCAGTTGCCGGTTTAGCTCCTTCAGAAAGACCCGCAGATCGCACTGAACCGGAAGGTCCGGGCTGACCAGAGGCTTATTTAGCTCAGCGGCATCTACGTCCACCTGTATTTTGAAGGCTTCACGCGCGAAGGAGGGCCAATTGTAACTAACCTGCCTGATATTCAGCCGCGAACCAAGCACCAGTAATACATCCGCGTTCTGAACCGTGAAGTTGCCGGCTCGCTCGCCGATCGTGCCTGGACGGCCGCAAAACAACTCATCGTCCGTGGCAATCAAATCATGCGTCCACGCGGTCGTAACGGGAATCCCGAGCTTGCGAATGAACCGCTCAAACTCGTCGAGAGCATGCGCGGCGCGAACACCCGTACCGGCCATGACTACCGGCCGTTTTGCCTCGCGAAGCCTGCGCACGATTTCTGCGCACTGTCGCCGCAGTTCAGCAGGGTCGATCGCTATGTCATCCTCTTCGGGGTTATACCTCGCCTGTTCTTCAGGTTCGATTTTCGCGGACTGAACATCCACCGGCAGATCAAGCCAGGTGGGACCCGGTCTGCCGGAAAGAGCGAGATGGTAGGCCTTCTCAAGGTGGTATCGGATGGTTGATGGATCCGAGACGAGAACAGCATATTTCGTGATCTGCTTCACCATCGAAACAATGTCGATCTCCTGATCGCCGAGTTGACGGATGCCCCGAAGGCCGCGAACTGCAGCGCACGTTTCGCGCTTAACCTGGCCCGAAAGAACCAGCAGGGGGACGGAATCCGTCCAAGCCCCGAAAACGCCGTTCAAAGCGTTCACGCCGCCTGGTCCCGTAGTTACGTTCAGAACGCCCAGGCCGCCCGTAACGCGGGCGTAGCATTCGGCAGCCATCGCACAGGCCTGTTCATGGTGATTGCAGACGTACCGGATGCGACTCTCGCGCCCAAGGGAATCATTGAGATGCATGGCGCCGCCACCGGTCACCAGGAAAACGTCCCTGATGCCCCGGCCCGCCAAAAACCCAAAAACGTAGTCCGAGAGTTTTGTCATTCCGGAAACACTGCTGCGCGGAGGGCGCAGTTACCAGGAAGAAACGATATGCCGTGGCACCTGGCTTCGTCCGGGTACGTACCTTTGTAGTTTAGCGTGCCGGTTGTTTTGCTTCTACCGTGTAGACCCGGTCGGAGCCCAAAGCCGTTTGGAGCGAAACGGTCCGGCCGGCTGACAGAAATTCGGCAAGGACCCAGGCATGGCTGTGGTCGACTGTTTCCACGACTTGAAAGCCTGTACCCGCCTTCTCCAGTGAAGCCAGGGGACGATATACGCCGGTAAAAATGTCCAGTCGCGAGAGAGCTCGCAATGACAATTCCATCGTTCCGGATCCGATGCGGCGGAGGATAACGTTCCTGTCCAATGGGCAGAGAAGCTTTTCCCGTAGCGCTGGCCTCGCATAGTGGAAGACTGGAAGAAAGAGGTATGGGTCGTCTAGGATTACGGGGCCCGGGCCTTGAAGAAGATCATCTGCTCTCAATGCAAGGCGAGACATGTCACCGTGAATCGATCTGCTGTGCAGAATCCCATGGAACAGGACAATCAATGCCATCGCGCAGAAGGCCGCATACAGAACAACAGGGCGGCTGCGTGTTCTCGTCCGGAAGAGAAGCGCTGCGACCATGCCGCTAGCGCCGACGGCAGTGGTTAACACGTAGCGCGGAATAAACAAGCCCGAACCCATCGCGGCCAGGCCATAGCCCAGGAATGGCAACAAGACGAAAACAGCCATGGCAACCATCTCGGCAAGAGGCAATCCATTCTCTCCCGAATCACCTTTACGAAACGCCCCAGGAAAGATATCCGAAGCGGCAATTACCAGAACAAGAACCAAGTACCAGGTTGACAGCAGTTCCGGATACACACCGAACGCGAATTCAAAGGCTCCAATTCTGTTTCCGATTACAGGCCGAAACTCGAATGCGGCATTCCAAAACGGAATCCAAAACACGCAACTCGCATACGAAATCAAAACGGTGCCGATGACCTTCCAATCAGCGCGCCTGTTGAAACCGTATGAAGCCGCTTCGGCTGCGAGAATGGGAGCACCTAGTAAGACCGCAAAGTAGTGAGAATTAAAGCCACATGCCAATGAGACGGCAAGCAGGGCGAGCCAGCGAACCGAAGAGGATTCCCGATACTTCTGCCATGCCAGCAGCGACAACCCACAGGCGCCCATAACGAGACCATAGGGACGCCCCTCGGAAGCGTAGTAGATGCTGCCGCCTACGTAAAGCCCAATAATTCCCATCGCAGCGCAAAGCGGGCCGAAAGGCTTTCGTAAAAACCAGAAGAGAGCGGCGATTCCAATCAAGTAGCCAAGAAATGAAGGTAAGCGGAACGCCATCTCGGAAGGTCCCAGGAGTTCCATGCTGAAATGACTCAGCATGTAACTCAATGCCGGATCAGTAGTTGGCGGATGATGGGCAAGCGCGTCCACAACTTGACTCGCCGCCGGAAGCGCGGCCACGTAGTATTGCAGTAACTCGTCGTACCATAATGTGCGCCAAAGCAGTGACGGAATGGAGGAGAGAGCAAACAGCAGCAAGAGCGCGCAAAAGAGGGTAACGCTCTTTGTGTCGAACGGTCCGGGTGGTTTTTGACCGTCCGAGGACCGGTTGGACTGCTGACCAGGAATGCTAAACTCGTAGGGCACAGCGCAGGATAACATCACTCCTGCCTGCCTTGTAGGCTGTCGCCTGTAGCCAGCACTAAAGAAGTCGCGAACTGTAGTGTTACTCCCCTTGGAAAAGCCTCCCATTTCTGTCCTGTTCTGCGCAGACGGTCGTTACTACCAGCACATGGCAGTCACCATCGCCTCATTGCTGAAGAACAATTCGAAACATCAATTCCAGCTCATTGCGGTCTTAAATGAGCGCAACGCGACAGCCGAACAACAAATCCGCCGCACGGTGGAATCATTCAAAAATGCCGAAATCGAGTTCAAAACTTTTGATTCGCAGCCTATCGCGCATTTCAGAGTCGATCGGCACATTACCGTAGCGTCCTATCTACGCCTGTTCATGACGCAATTTCTCAATCCGGACGTCGAGAAGGTGCTCTATCTCGATTGTGACCTGATTGTAAGGGATGATATCGGAGATCTCTGGGCAACGGATGTCAGCCAATATTTCCTTGCCGCAGTGGCGGATCCCTATAGCGACAATCATGTCAACTTAGGATTTGCAGAAGACGAACCTTACTTCAACGCGGGCGTCCTTCTGGTCAATCTGGCTAAGTGGCGCAAGGCTGATGTAGTTCCCAAGTTTATCCGCTTTATCGAAGAAAATTCAGCAATTCTCCAGTACCATGATCAGTGCACGCTGAATGCAGTATTCCGCGGACAGGTGCTTCTGCTGCCGCATCGCTGGAACTTTGCGGCGCGGAACGCAGACCTGCCCGCCAAAGCGCTAGGCTTACGGCGCTCGGAGTTTCTGGCACTTCGCAAAAATCCTTCGATTTTGCACTACACAACAAACGTCAAGCCCTGGCTCTACGTCTACGAGCCGCATTACAAGCAGTTATATTACGAGTACCTCGCGCTCACACCCTGGCGTAGTTTTAGGGCCACAGACCGTACGCCGCGGGCTATCACGGAGAGGCTGTTGCGGATGGAGAGGCTAAAAGAGGTGATCAGATGGAACGCTCCTGGGCTATTCAGGAGCATTTGCCGATTCACCGGATTAGGCGACCCCATGCTCCGCAAGCTGGCGGGCTGATTTATTCCGGGAGCATCTAACTGAACCCGATGAACATAACGCTTTTCGATACCAGCGTCGCTACGGACAACCTCGGCGATGAAATCATTATTGATGCGATCGAAGCCGTCATCTCGGAGGTCCTCCCTAATGCGTACGTGTTTCGAGTTGCCACACATGAATACATGTCGTGGGTCTCTCGAGGATTTTTGAAAAGGAGCACGCTGTCCGTTATCGGCGGAACGAATCTGCTGAGTGCTCACATGGGACCGTTCGCTCTCTGGAAGGTGATGCCTTGGGACGTATTTGCGTTCGATCACGCCGTCCTGCTGGGAGTTGGATGGCGGGATTATATGCGCGGGCCGGATCCATATACTCTATGGGCACTGAAGCGGATTCTGGCGAGAGAGCATATCCATTCCGTCAGGGATAGCTATACGAAAGAGAAGCTGACAGCCTTGGGCCGGGACGTACGCGATACCGCCTGCCCAACAATGTGGTCGCTTAGTCCTTCACACTGTAAGGCGATTCCCGTTTGGAAAGCGGAAAAAGCGGTAACGACACTTACTTACTACCGCTCCGACCCGGACGCTGACCGCCGTATGCTGGAAACGTTGCTTCGCCATTACCGGGAAGTATTTTTTTGGGCTCAGCAGAGCGATGATCAGAGGTACTTTGAAGGCCTTCGGGTTCCCGGGATTAGACCTATTTCACCAAGCGTTCGGCGCTACACCGAATTTCTTGACAACGAAGACGTCGATTTCGTAGGTACACGCCTGCATGGCGGCATTCGAGCTATGCAGAAGCGCAAGCGCAGCCTGATTCTGGCCGTCGATAATCGGGCGAAAGAGATTGCCAGGACGTGCCATCTACCCGTCCTTGATCGCACCGATATCACGACGATAGAAGAATGGATCTGCGGCGAACAGGTCACTGCGGTTACACTGCCCGAGGCAGAGATTGCCGCCTGGAAGGCTCAGTTCCAATAGTTAGAATTGCTCAATGGTTATTTCGGGCGCAGCCTCAAAAGGAACGCTCTCGTGCCATTCCTTTCGCTTCTTGAAGAACACGTACGTTCCGGCTGACAAGCGAAGCAGGCCTCCGATAAAGAAGTACGAAATTGTAACTCCTGCCGCTCCCCAGTATTTGCCGGTCCAAACGGTCATCACGACGGAGATAATCGCGATGACGATCCAAAAATAGACAAGCGGCTCGCGTTTGTGTGCGCGTAAATAGTATGCTTCGCCCACGACAACGTGATTGCAGAGGATCGTCAGCAACAGTAGCGCGAATAGTGACAGCGGCAGAATGCGTCCAGGGAATGCCGGCCAAACGTTGCCGATGAGGGAAAGGCCGGCCAGAACAAACAGGATGCCGGCAAAGAGGATTACCGTCGACTGCCTGAGCGTCCGGCCAAAGAGACGATCCAGCTCTGCAAAATGACGCTGGGCAACCAGAATACCGAAAGGGGCCGCCTTCGTGGTCATCCAGGAGAGAGCGATAGAACCAACTGCATTTGCGATATTCATCGACATACCCATGCGGCCAGCCGCTACAGACCCTCGGTATGCGAAGAGCACAGGGTTAAATAGCTGGAGAATCAGGTAGCCGCTCGCCCAACTGGCAGCAATGCGCCACTGAAACGGCCAGACCTCGGTCGACCACGAAATCACACGGCCTCTGACACGGTATCGCAGAAGGCCTAACAAGAGCTTTCGGTAGCGCACCAGAAATCGGAACCCGGCGCCAGCCTGCCCCAGAATAACCAATGCCGGGGCATATAGACCGTTATGCGTTGAGAGCGCTAGCCAGCACAGCAGGCTCCCTGCAGCCGCCTGCGTGAAGCGCATATGGGCCACTTCGCTAACCTTTCCGCAACCTTCGAGGAAAGAAAAAACGGGATCCATCTGAAAAGTAAGGGACGAGGCGACAACGACAAGAGCCCACGGCCATTGCCATCGAATCGCGACCCCCGGCTGCTTGTGTCCGGCAAAGAAGTGATAGCCGGCCGCTATCAATACCACTGCCATGAGAATCGCGGCCACCGAATACCATCGCACCGCCTGCTGCAGAATCGATGCCAGGCGTGCGTGTGCGACGTTGTCACCTTCGATCCGGCCGTCTGGGCAAATGGTTAACTGCGCTCGCTCATGCGCTGCAATCTGCAAAATGACGAATGAGAATCCAAGTTCGAAGATCAGTTGCAGCGCCACGAGACTGGCGAAAGTGTAGTAGTAACCCTGTTCCTGTGGCGACAGGAAATGCGCAATAAGCAGGACGGTGATCACGCCACCAGCCGCCGTCCACCCTCTCGCAAGCACCGTGAACCCGATCGCACGATCGACTCCGGTAAGATGCTTCAGGCGCTGCAGCCACGTCTGGCGGGGCTCTGGCGCGACTTCAGAGGTCATGCGCGTCGAGACGGTGATGCAGATAGCTCATTGGCTGACCCGGCGGCCAAAGAATGATCCTCGAACGGGAATGGCACTCCAGCACTATCCGGTTCTCCGGCGGATATGAAACCCTTCCAACGGCCGCTGAATGTCAGCCAGTGAAAATACGTTTCGTTGCGCTTTAATCTGACAGCGGCCAACAACGCCCGGCACACCGGCACGGAGAAGAACAGCAGATCCCACCACAGCGGCATCGGGTGCTTGCGCAGGAGATATCCGTCTCCCAAAGCGTAGCCGCGCCGTTTGGCCCAACCCGATTGGTCGAAAGCGGGAAACATTTTTGGATGGTGGATGTGGAGACCCGGATCGTATTCCACGTAGTAGTCGGCTTTCAGGCCACGCAACAGCAGGTCATTATCTTCGCCACTGATCCAAGGAACTCCGGCTCCGGGGCCTAGCTTCTCGTCGAAGCCGCCGATTGCCTTGATAACCGATGATCGAAGAAAAAAGGCGTATGTTACGGCACGCCGCCAGCACATGGGCAGAGTCAATTTACCTTTTCGATCCCGCCACGGCAGAGTCGGCTGACCTGAAATATCGACGGAGTCCCCTATTACGCCCTGCCATCTTGGATTGTCTGTTAATGCCTGATTTACGCGAGCCAGTACGTCCTCCGGGTACGAACAGTCATCGTCCGGAAAGCCGACCACTTCTCCGGTAATTCCGCGAAGGCCCAAATTACGAGCCCGGGAAAGACCCGGGGCAGAGACCAGACGCCGTATTTCCAGCCGGTTTTCAAATGGCCGCAATATGGGGACGAGACGGTCATCGGAGTTTTGGTCAATTACGATGACCTCAAAATCGCGATAATCCTGGCGATTCAACGACTCCAGGAGCCTACCCAATTCGTCGCTCCGGTTGAGCGTGGCAACGATCAGAGAGAATCGCATAGATCTGCTTTCAATTTTACGTGGCTCACCAGGCGGCGCCCGGAGTATGCCCTCACTCGCCTCGCAGTACTTCGAGGGGTCTTTGGTCCAGGATTCGGACGCTGGCCAGCCAACCGGCGAGGTTGGCCAGCAGTACCGTTCCGACTATCGAGATCAATAGCGAGGGCCAGTTGAAATCGAAGGGTGCATCAATGAACTTATCCGCAATGATGCGCGTGAAAACATTGGCAAGGATCGCGCCGACCAGACCCGAGAAAGCTCCGAGAATAGAAAACTCGATCGAGAAGATTCTTGTTATCCGTCGCTTGGTTGCTCCCAACGCTTTCAAAATGGCTACCTCGCGGATGCGCCGGTAACGTGTTCCCGCAACACTCGAAGAAAGAATGATTACTCCCGCCAGGATGGCGAAGAGTGCGAGGAAGCGGATCACAAGCGCCACCTGGTCTACTGCCTCCTGAATGCGGGTAAGTACTTCGGCCAGGTTCATCACGGTTACTGTGGGGAAGTTCTCGAAAATCGCTTCTTCTACCTGCGGAATTCGTTCCGGGTTTACATGTACCGCCCCGTAATAGACCACCGGCAGACCTCTTAGCGCTCCTTCCGGGAACACCAATTCATAGCGCACAGGGGCACGCTGCTCCCGCCGGAAAACAGCCGTCAGATGAGCATTCATACTACGGCCTGCAACTTGAAATTGAAGCCGGTCGCCCAGACTTAGCTTATAGGCCCGCTGCATGTCCTCGGAGACCGCGAGCTGCGGTTCTATGCTATTCGGCTTCCACCACTTGCCTTGTCTCAAGACCAGACCGTATGGCAAGGCCTCCGCCGTCGTGATGCGCACGGTCTGCAGATCGTTCTTACGTTCCTTGCTCAGCGGCAGTCGCCCGGCGGGCACTCCGTTTTTAGAGAGCATCCGTGACATAATGTAGCCCACTAACTGGACCTTGCCAGTCACTCCTGGTTGCGCTTCGATTAGCTTTGTGATCCCCGATGAGTTTCGGACGTCCAGGAGAAATAAATTTCCTTCGCGACCGGGTCCTTCTCTTACAACCTGTCGCAGCACGGTGCTCTGCAGCAGATACGTACACAAAGTGAACATGACGCCGATTCCCAGTGCCACCAGTACTGAGCGCGCCTGGTTGCCCGGCCGGTACAGGTTCGCAAAACCGTGCCGGAACGAGGAAGGCAACCGGCGGCTCCCTCTGTCCACGATCCAACGCATGGTAAAAAGCAGCAAAGCGGCGACACTGGCCAGCACGACGACGCTCGCCGATAAGCCTCCAATGAAATAAAGGCCCATCCGCCACGACCCACTGAGCCAGATCGCGATTCCGCAAAAACCAAACAGAATCAGCACAGCGCCAGACCAACCGGGTACCTTTTCGCGCCATCTCTTCCGGCTTTCCAACGCCGCATCTGTCATGTTGCGGCGAAACACCAAGCCGGGACGTACGTTTCGGATGCTCAAGAGTGGAGGCACCGTGAAGAGCAAAGTGGCCAGCACACCGAGACCCAAGCCCTGAAGACTGAATGACCAGTCCCAGGGGATCTGCGGCAAAAGGGCAAAAATACGATGGATCAGCCAGGGAAAAGATTTCTGTACGAGAGCGCCGATGGACACGCCGATCAGTCCTCCAGCGATGCCCAACCAAAGCGTCTGAATCAAGTAGATCTTCATCACCTGTCCAGCCCGCGCACCGAGGGCTTTCATCACCGCTATGGTGTCCATGCGTTGCTGCAAATGCGAATACATCGCCATGGCTACACCCAACGAGCCGACAATCAGGGCGATCAAACTGATTAGACTTAGAAAGGTGGTGGTATTGTCGATCGCTTTGCCCACTACCGGACTGCCCTCCCGGTAGTCACTGATGAAGACACGGGGGATCGTCGCATGCAGTTGCGATTTGATCTGCTCCAGGTCGACTCCGGGCCTTAGTTTAAATAGAAAGCGTTGCGCGGCGCGGCTTCCGAATTGCACCAGGCCGCTTCGATCGAGTCCGGCTCGGCTGACGATAACGCGCATGCTCGGTCCGAACCCCGACGCCAGCCTGTCAGGCTCAGCCGCGATCGTTCCGACAATACGCAACTCCTTACCGCCGAGGCGAATGCTGTCGCCAGGTTTGACTTTTAGGCGGAGGAGCAGTTCGGGCGTGACCACAATGGACGAATCGTCATTTAGAAGTCTCGAAACCGGTTGCGATGGTTCCAGTTTCAATTGACCGTAGTAGGGGTAGACCGAAGGATTGACACCTTTCACTGAAACCATTTGCGGCACCCGCTGGTTTAGAGATCCTGCCATCGAGACGGTCTCTGTGACTTGTGTCATCTGCCCATAGCGGTCGGCCAGTTTTTTTATGCTTCCGATCTGATCCGAAGTCACAGGTCCCCAAGTCTGCGCCTGCAGATCTGCGGCGATCAGTTGCCTGGCATTCCGCAATAGCATGCCTTTGAAGGCGTACCCAAAGCCTTTCACGCCGCTCAACGCTGCCACACCCACGGCGACCGCCAGAACTACGAAGATAAATTTTGCCGGACCGGAGCGCAGCTCACGCCAGGCGATTTTGGAGGCTGTCCGAAAACCGAATGAGATGTTCGCCGTTGAATTAGCCGGCGGGGACAGCTTACTGATCACGATGAGGCTTCCACCGGCCGCTCCGCCATCTCGTCGCTGAGCACGTGACCATCCCGTAAGGTAAGAATGCGGTCCGCGTATTCAGCCAGGCGGCGATCGTGCGTTACCAGAACGAGCGTAGTTCTTTCTTCCCTGTTTAACTGCAGGAGCAAGTCAAGAACGTGCTGTCCATTCGCGCTGTCTAGATTGCCAGTGGGCTCATCCGCCATTAAGATCGGCGGCCGCGTCACGAAGGCCCGGGCCAGGGCTACCCGCTGCTGCTCGCCCCCGGACAGCTGAACCGGATAATGACGGGCTCGGTGGGCGAGACCCACCCGCTCTAGAAGCTCCCCCGTCCGCCTGCGCGGCTCATCCCCATAGCCGCTCAGCTCCGCTGGAAGCAAAACGTTTTCTTCCGCTGTCAACGTTGGAACCAGTTGATATGACTGAAAAACAAAGCCGATCTTCTGGCCGCGCAGCCGGGCTAGATCGTCTTCGCGGAGATTGGTGATATCAGTGCCATCCAACATTACGCTGCCAGACGTAATCGTGTCTAACCCGGCGAGCAAACCTAACAGTGTGCTCTTGCCACTTCCGGAGGCACCCATAATCGCAAGGAATTGCCCGCGGGGCACAGTAAAACTGACATCGCGCAAAATTTCAACGCGGCTCGGAGGGTTTTCGATGACCTTGCAGAGCCGCCGGGCTTCGATTACGTGGTGTGCGTGCATGTGATGCTGGAAGCTGTGGAGAACCGGCGGTTCTTTTTCATTGTTGCAGCCTCTCTGATTGGGGGAAGTGTCCTTGCATCTTGCGGCCGAACTTCAACCCCTCAATCAGAACAACGTACGGAACAGCCAACAAGTTCCGCGGAGGCGCCTGCTTCCAAGGCACGCGACACCCGGCCTGTCATTGTGGCCTTCGGCGACAGCCTGACAGCAGGAGTCGCAGGTAGAAGTTACCCGGAGAATCTGCAGGATCTCATTGACCAGAACGGCTACAGGTACCGGGTCGATAACCAGGGCGTCAGCGGTGATACAACAACTGACGGTCTGGCGCGGATCGACAACGTCATCGCCGAACATCCGGCCCTGGTGATCCTGGAGTTTGGCGGCAATGACGGCCTCCGTGGTATCCCGGTGGAATCAACGAAGAAAAATCTGGAAGAGATGATTGGCCGTCTCAAACTGGCGAGCCTCCCACTGGTATTGCTTGGTATAACACTGCCACCGAACTACGGCCCGGATTACGTCAAGCCGTTTACCGACATGTTTCCCGAATTGGCGAAGGAACATCATCTAAAATTCATGCCGTTCCTGCTGATTAATGTGTATCGGCATCCCGAGATGATGCAGACCGATGGAATTCATCCAAATGGCAAAGGGAACGAGGTGGTTGCTCGCGATGTGTTCCACTTGATTGAACCGTTTCTCGTACGCGGGCAGAGATAATACCGCGTGTCCTATCCCGATTCGGTCCGTTATCTGTATTCGCTTGGCAACGAATTGAAAGTTGGCGCCAAGTTCGGACTGGAACGGATGCGAGCGCTGTTAGGAAGGTTGGACAACCCGGAACGACGACAACGATTCGTTCACGTCGCCGGCACCAACGGCAAAGGCTCAACCTGCGCCATGATCGCCAATAGTTTAAGACACGCCGGCCTTTGTACGGGCTTGTACACTTCGCCGCATCTTATCGAGCCCACAGAGCGAATTCAGATCGATGGTGATCCAGTCGCAACCTCGGACTTCGCCAGGGCATTCGAGGCCGTTCACAAGGCCGCTGAAGCCCTTTTGAAGGAGGAGCGGATCGATTCACACCCTTCGTATTTCGAGACTGTCACTGCGATGGCGCTACTGAGTTTTCGCAAGCGTTGTGACATCGCCGTTATGGAAGTGGGGTTAGGAGGTCGGCTCGACGCCACGAACGTGATCGAGCCTGAGTTGTGTGTAATTACGCCAGTGTCGTTCGATCATGAATCATTCCTCGGTAACACCTTGGAATCGATCGCCGCGGAAAAGGCGGGAATTCTGAAGCCTGGCGTTCCCGCAGTGCTTTCACGCCAGCTTCCCGCAAGCGAATCCGTAATTATGAACCGGGCACGCGAACAAGGTTGCGAAGTGACGCACACGTCAAACCTTGCGATATCCGATATCACCCTGACTCCTTACGGCTCGACTTTTTGTACCAATGATGCTACATACCAGTGCGCGCTTGCCGGAGAGCATCAGATCGAAAACGCAGCCGCGACGATTCTGGCGTGCCGCCGTCTGGGTCTGGACGATGGAGCCATTCAAGCCGGGCTCAGAGACGTGCGCTGGCCCGGGCGCCTGGAATTCGTTAGTCAGAATCCGGACTTTGTCCTGGACGGCGCACACAATCCGGCCGGTGCCGCGGCGCTCGCAGCTTATATTCGACGCTTTTGTTCCGATCGCCCGGTCTGGATCGTGTACGGCGCGATGCGCGATAAGGCTATAGAAGAAGTAACCGCACAATTGTTCCCGCTGGCGCGCCGCTTGATTCTCACTACGCCTCGCTTTCCTCGAGCCCTGCGCCCAGAGGCGATCCTCGCCGTGACCGGCCATCCGGACACTGTGCTTACGGGAACCCTCGCTGGGGCAATTCAAATCGCGAGTACGGCGCCTCCCGACGCCATTGTGTTTTTCACCGGCTCTCTTTTTCTGGTCGGGGAAGCCCGGCCACTTCTAATAAGATGAAGCATTCATGCGAAAGCTGCGCGGCCTGTTGATCGCCGATCCTGCGATCGTCCTGGCAACCATTTTCTTCGGTACCGTCAGCCTGAT
>Ga0126381_100001506_pt1 | contig 24948 bp, 19 predicted proteins | sample PanSoiMetPlot_28_FD_96465 | JGI IMG/M metagenome (GOLD analysis project Ga0126381, IMG submission 96465) | Tropical forest soil microbial communities from Panama - MetaG Plot_28 | ecosystem: Environmental > Terrestrial > Soil > Tropical forest > Bulk soil | place: Panama | collected 2016-02-17 | reverse complement strand
GATACGGTGACGATCCATGCGAATACGGCGAAGGTAGCGGAGGAGCAGATGGAGAAGTAGCAACGAGCTGCCAGCTGCGAGACAAAACCGGCTTGCCGCAGGAACCAGGTTTGTCTCGAAGCTAGCGGCTCGTGGTCGCGGCTCATCCCTTCGTAATGTCCCTGTAGGCCTTAGGCGACAACCCATGCACCTTGCGGAAAACACGCGAGAAATAGAGCGGGTCGGAGAAGCCCATCTCGCCAGCGATACGCTTGACGGGGTGATCTGTGGTGTCCAAAAGCTGGCAGGCGCGCCGGACTCTCATGTGCAGCAGGTAATCGATAGGTGCGAAGCCGGTCACGCGCTTGAACAGAGCGCAGAAATGAGAGACGGAAAGATTCGCCATGGCGGCGAGACCGCCGACCGATACGGACTGCTCCGGAAGCTGACAAAGCTGCTCCGCGATCCTTCGAACGCGCAGCGTAGAATCGATGCGCTCATCGGTCCTAACACGGCGGAACTTCCACACCAAACCCAGGAGATGCGACAGCGCCATCGACGACGGCACCAGGTGGTCGGAGCCGTAACCGTGCTCCAACTCGTCCAAGATTTCCGTGTAAAGGGTGAGCAGGCGCGGATAATCGCTAACTTCCAGGACGGGACCAGGCATCCCCCCTAGCAGGTTCTCCGCGAATTTCACAGCCAGCGGTCCGGCTGCGTGGCACCAGTAAATGCTCCATGGCTGGTGAAGGTCGGCGCCGTACGCATGAGGTAGGCCAGGCGCTATGACGAGCAATTGGCCCGGCGTGACGGCGTACTCGCGGCGATGGAAGCGGGCCCAGCCCTTACCCTGCACGCAAAGGATCAGAATCAACTCGGGCGATCCCGCGGGCCGCTCGAAATAGTGCCACTTGGCCCTCGGAAAAAAGCCGATATCGGATGGGGCCAAGCCGATCGGCAACTCGTTCGACAGTGCCCTGGCGACCAGCGGTTTGGGAAGAACCACCATGCGCTGGCCGGGGAAACCCTCGGCAATGTGCGGCGTTGCCGGCTTGGACGACATGCGGGAAAAGCATATCAGATATCAAATCAGAGGATCGTCCATGTCTTTCGTCGGATCGTCGCTTGATAGGGTTGGCGCAAAGCCATATGATCCCTTTAGCCAGGGGTCAAACCATGACGTTTCGTTCTAGGCCACTTCCCAATACAGTTCTCGTATTGTGCTTGTTCGCCGCAGGACCGGCTGCCTCGTATGCGCAGGATACGCGCGGTGAAATCGTCGGCAGGGTGGTGGACCCGACCGGCGCGGTGGTGGTGGGAGCCACCGTCGAGGGGACGAACCTCGCGTCTAACGTCCGCACGTCCGCCAAAACTAACGACCGCGGAGACTACCTGCTACCGTTTCTGATTCCCGGAGAGTACGAAGTGCGGATCGAAATGCCGGGATTCAAATCGTTCGCGCGCAAGGTCACAATCGAAATGACGGCTTCGCTTACCCTCAACGCCGCACTGGAACTGGGAACGCCCGGGCAGAATGTGGAGGTGATGGCGGAGGCCAATCCCATGGATGTCAACAGCGGATCGGCCGGCTACGTGGTCAATAGCCAGACCATCACGGACCTGCCGAATAAAGACGGCAACGTGGCGCTACTCGCCATGCTTTCTCCCGGCGTGATGAATACGATTCCCAGCGGTTGGTCGCGGCCCTTCGACGTCAGCGTAAACCTGTCGCCGGGAATCCAGGGCGTCGCCAAAGGCAGCAACCAATATTCGCTGGACGGCGCGCCCAACATGGCCGGCAATTACAACGCCTACGTGCCTCCACCAGGCGTGGTGGAAGAACTGAAAGTGCAGACCGCTACGTTCGATGCCAGCTACGGATTCACCCCCGGAGCCACCATCAACATGAGCCTCAAGTCGGGCACCAACACGCTGCACGGCCAGGCTTACGATTTCCTCCAAAATCCCCTGCTGAACGCCAACGATTTTTTCTCCAACAAGTCCGGCAACTCCAGAGGGATCTTCCGGCTGAACCGGTGGGGCATCAACGCCAACGGTCCGGTCTACATTCCCAAGCTGTATGACGGCAAGAACAAGACGTTCTGGATGTACGGCTACGAAGGCATCCACTCGACCGACCCGCGCGGCGATACCACGACGGCGGTACCGACCGCGGCGGAGAGGAACGGCGATTTCTCCGCCCTGCTGAAGATCGGATCGCAGTACCAGATCTACGATCCGGCGACGATCACGCCGACGTCGGGCGGGCATACCAGCCGGTCACCATTTCCGGGAAACCTTATTCCGCTCAGCAGGCTCAATCCGACGGCGCGCAACATCGCCAACTTCTGGGACGCACCCAACCAGGCAGGCGCCGCCGACGACAGCGACAACTGGTTCAGCACGGGACCGGAGTGGGACCACTACTACAACCACATCTTCCGCGTGGACCAGAATTTCAGCGAAAAGAACCGGGTCTTCGTGCGCGGCGACGCGACCAAGCGCTACCAGCAGTTCGACTACCACTTCAACGGCGCGGACGGCTCCCACTTGGTGCAGTACAACCGCGGCGCCGGTATCGACGACGTCTACATCATCAGCCCGCAGTTCGTTGTGAACACGCGATTCAGCTACACCGGCTTTCTCTGGCTGCAGACTCCCATGCAGGTGGGCATGGATCTGGCGGGGCTGGGATTCTCGCAGACTTTTGTCAATCAGATCGAGCAGCAGGGACCGCTGGCCGAGCGGCTGCCGTCGCTGACGGTGACCGGCTACGGACCGCTTTCCACCACGGCCAACCTGAATCATCAGCATTTCAATACTGAAGATATGGCGGCAAACTTCACCCGGATCGCGCACGCCCATACCATGAAGTTCGGGGTGGGATACCGCATTTACCAGACGAACACAGTGAATCTGGGCGCGTCTTCCGGCAGCTTCACCTTCGCCACCAATTACACCCGCGGACCGCTGGACACCTCGGCGGGCGCGCCCATGGGCCAGACCATGGCTTCCTTCCTGCTGGGGATACCCACTTCGGGATCGCTGGCCGACAACAGTTCCGTGGCCGAGCAATCGAGCAACCTCGGCCTCTATTTTCAAGACGACTGGAAGCTTTCCGGGCGGTTCACGCTCAGCCTCGGGATGCGGTATGAATATGAACTCCCCATCACGGAGCGGTTCAACCGCAGCGTGGAGGGCTTCAACGCATCCGCCGTCAACCCGATTGCTGCGCAGGCGCAAGCCAATTACGCGCTGAATCCGATCCCGGACATCGCACCGGCGAACTTCCGGGTGATGGGCGGGCTGACGTTCGAAGGCCTCAACGGGCTGCCGCGCGCGCTTTGGACGGCGCAGAAGGCGGATTTCATGCCGCGAGTCGGGTTCGCTTACGCGCTCGCGCCTAAGACGGTGCTGCGCGGCGGCTACGGCATTTTTTACGATCAACTGGGCGTGACCCAACAGGGCGCGATCCAATCGGGATTCAGTAGCACCACCACCTTCAATCCGACGCTCGACAATGGCGTGACCTTCATTGCGAACCTGACCAACCCCTTCCCGTCGGGAATCCTTCCGCCAACCGGCGCGAGCCAGGGACTGGCAACGTTCCTCGGCCAGGGCATCAGCTTCTTCCCGCAGAAGCCGCAGACGCCCTACGTACAACGCTGGCAGGTCGGCCTGGAGCGGCAACTGCCGGCGAACTCCACGTTGCAGGTAGCCTACTTCGGCAGCCGCGGTACCCGTCTCAACATCAGCCGCAACTACGATGCGCTGCCGTCGATCTATCTGAGCACCTCGCCGTTCCGCGATCAGACTACCATCAACTACCTGAGCGCCGCAGTCTCGAATCCCTTCTATCCCCTCTTGCCGGGAACCTCGCTTTCCGGAACGACGGTAGCGCGGTCGCAGCTGCTGGAGCCGTACCCGGAGTTCACGTCGGTAGCCGCCAACAACAACCAGGGCTACTCCTGGTACCACTCGATGCAGACCGTGTTTACGAAGCGCTTCGCCCAGAACTTCACCACGTCGGTCGTGTGGACGTGGGGAAAGTTCATGCAAGCGATCAACTACCGCAATGCGAGCGATCCCATGCCGGAACGGGTGATCTCCGACCTGGACCACACGCATCGCGTCGTGGTGACGGGTCTCTGGCAACTGCCCTTCGGCTACGGCAAGCGGTGGGGCGCATCGAGCGGGCGGGCGGTCAACGCCGTCGCGGGCGGCTGGCAGTTGCAGGGCATCTATCAATTCCAGACAGGCGACGCACTGGGATTCGGTGACGCTATCCTGCTGGGAAACATCACGCAGGTTCCGCTCCCGTCGGATCAGCGATCGATCAACCGCTGGTTCAACACGTCACTGTTCAATACGGTCTCGAGCCAGCAGCTGTCCGACAATCTTCAGCAGCTGAGCACGAGGTTCTCCGGCATTCGCGGACCGGGGATCGACAACACGGATCTGTCGCTTTTCAAGAACTTCGCGATTCGCGAGGGCAAGACGCTGCAATTCCGAAGCGAATTCAACAACGCCTTGAATCACCCGCGTTTTTCCGATCCGAACACCAGTGCCACAAACCTCAATTTCGGCGTCATTACCACGCAGGCCAACTGGCCCCGCGTGATCCAATTCGCGCTGAAACTGCTGTTTTGATCGTTTTCGCAAGTGGACATCGGCAGTAGTTCAAGGGCAGCCCCCTGGTCTGGGGCCAACCCTTGGCCGGGCGCCTTCCACCTGGACGGATTCGAAACAATGGCGGGACGCGGGCGTCCCGCGCAGGCCAGGAGGCCTGCCCCACTTAGTCGCCCAGAAACTTTCCGATCGGACGCAAACCCTTCACGTTGTCGCATACGGCCTTGAGGCCGGCGGTCAAGGGGATCGCCAGCAGGAGACCGGGCGCGTCCCAGAGAAATCCCCACAGCATTAGCGAGAACGTAACCACCAGCGGGTTCAGGTGTACGCGTGAGCCAACGACCTTCGGGTACAGAAGATTCATTGCGATCAGGTGCATCAGCGCTACCGAAACCACAACCAGCACGTAAATTGAGACGGTGTTTGGCACGAGGGCAGCGAGCAGGGGAGGCGCCATTGCCAATGGCAGGCCTATGTAGGGAACGAGGCTGAGAAATCCGCTGAGCGGTCCAACCAGCACCGGGAACGGGACGTGGATGATCCAGAAGACCATCGAGCTCAGCGCCGCCAGCAGCAGTCCCAGCACAGAGTTTCCCACCACGAATGCGCGCACCATCTCGGCGATTCCTTCCAGGCTGCGCGCCGCCACCAGGCGCGTTTCTCCATGGAAAAACTGCAGGAAGCTGCGATTCACGTGGTCGCGCCAGCTCAGCATGAAGTACACCAGGAACGGCACAAAGCTCGCCATGAGGAAGAACTCGTACAGCGAACTCCATCGCGCCGCGAGGAAATCGCCGATGGGCGTCCGCTCTTCATGGATGCGCACATCCACCGGCTGGCCCGGCTGTGGTGCGCCGAAGGGACCGGGTTGCGGTGGCGGTTGCGATTTGCCGCGCCGGCCCTTAGCGGCCTGTTGTTGCTGCAGCAGTTTGGCCTGCTCGGCCTGCTGTTGCCGCTGCCGCGCCGGCACCAGGATGTGATAGGTGCGATCCTCCGCGTCGGCAATTTTCTGCTGGATGCCATCGATCAGGTCCGCCATACGCTCGCCATACTTGGGCAGGTCGTTGGATAGCGCAGATAGCTGCGAGTACGCTCCCATACCTACGACGTAAAGGATGGTCAGCGCGACCGCGCAAACCACGAAGCTGGCCAGCGTGCGGGGAAACCGCACCCGCATCAGCAGGGCTACGAACGGCTCCAGGATGAACGCGATGATCACCGCCACGGCGGAGGTGATAAAGAACACGCGCCCGAAGTAGAGAATAGCAATCGCCACTCCCAGCGCAATCACCGGCAGAGCGATATCTTTCGCTTCTTCGACTGTTTTGTTCGCTTTCTGAACAGGATGGAATACCACCGCCACGGCGCTGCCTTTAACCCGAGGTTAGCATGCCCGGCCCCGGAGCACACGATAACCAAAGATAAAACATTCGTGATCATTCGTGGCTCTATAATAAAATCGGTGGTTTCGAAGCCCCGCATCCTCGCGCTCGATCTCGGCAGGCGGCGCATCGGCATGGCCATCAGCGACCCGCTGGGCATCACGGCGCAGGGGCTACCCAACTTGGAGCGCACGAACAAGCGTGCCGACCTCGAGGCCCTCGGACAACTGGCCAGCGAGCGTGACGTGGAGTTGTTCCTGCTTGGCAACCCGATCAACATGCGCGGCACCGAAGGCCGTCAGTCCGGCTGGGTGAGGGAGTTCGCGGAAGCGCTGGAGCAGCGGACACACGTCCCGGTGCGCCTTTGGGACGAGCGGCTCACCAGCGTGGAAGCGGGCCGCGTATTGCGCTCCTCCGGAATCGGCATTGAAAAGCGCGCCGCCGCCGTCGACCGGCTTTCCGCAGTCATTCTTCTACAGAGCTACCTCGATTCGCTATGACGAGTTTCACGCGTTTCTGTGGAGCTTTGGGCCTGGCTGCGATCGGGGTTGCCGGTTTCGCGGGCTACCGCCTCTTCACGCCTTACCGAGGCTTCCAGCAAGACACGTTTGTGGAGATCCCGCGCGGCGCCCACACGAGCGGCATCGCCGACCTGCTGGCAAAAGCCGGTGTCATCCGCAGCCAATGGGACTTTCTGCTCGCCCGCAGCGCGGAACGCGGACGCGTGCTCAAGGCCGGCGAATACCGGTTCCAGAAAGCCGATTCGGTGCTCGATGTTTACAACCGCATCGCCCGAGGCGACATTTTCTATTACACCCTGGTGGTCCCCGAGGGCAAGAACATTTTCGACATTGCGACTGCCGCGGCCGGGCTCGGTTTATTCGACGAGCGCCAGTTTCTGGATGCGGCCCGCGATGCGACCCTGATCCACGACATCGATCCGCACGCCCTATCTCTGGAGGGTTACCTCTTCCCAGGGACCTACCGGCTCAGCCGCCACACTACACCGCAGCTTCTTTGCCAGAAGATGACCGCGCGCTTCCGCGAGGTGTGGGGGGGCTTGAATGCCACGGCCAATCCGCACGAGACCATCACGCTGGCCTCGCTGGTGGAGAAGGAAGCCAAGCTGCCCGAAGAACGCTCGCTGATTGCCGCGGTCTTCGATAACCGGCTGAAGCTGGGCATGAAGCTCGATTGCGACCCCACCACGATTTACGCCGCGCTGCTCGAGTCGCGCTACCGCGGCACCATCTACCGCTCCGACCTGGACAACACGCACCCATACAACACTTACCAGCACGCGGGGCTGCCGCCCGGCCCTATCGCTAATCCCGGGCTGGCTTCGATTCAGGCGGCGCTGAACCCGGACACCTCCACCAGCGCGCTCTATTTCGTGCTGCGCCCCGATGGTTCGGGAGGTCATGAGTTTTCCGAAACCCTGGCCCGCCACACCGAAGCCGTCACCCGTTACCACCGTGCCCAGGCCAGGTAAGTCCGTCAAACGCGAACTGCGCGAATACCTGGATACCCACCAGCCGCCGGCCATCACAGAAGCGATTTGGCGTGAATTGACGGAGCACCTTGCTCCGGTTTCGGAAAGCTACTTGCGCGACCTTCTGCGCGAAACCGGCCTGCCGTTCGATCAACCCTACGCCGGCATTCGCCAACATACTTTCGACGAGTTGGAGCAATCGCTGAAGGAGATGCTGACCGTATACCGCGATGCCGAGGCCGCCGGCGACCGCGAACGCGCCCGCTACACCCGCCGGCAAGTGATCGCCGCCAAAGACCGCGCCCAATTCCTCGTTCGTAACCCGCGCACTGCACCCGAAAAGCGCGCGCAGAAGGAAGAGATGGCACAGTGGATGCTGGTCTGGCTGGAAAACCCCGAAGTGTTTCCGGCGTGGGTAGAGGCGAGAAAGCGGGCCGCGCCGACCTCGCCATAACGCTTTGAAGGGCTCCGGCCGGGTCCGGTCAGAATTATTTCGGATACACGCGGAAATCGTCGAAGTATGTCACCGAGTCGGCTTCGGTCCAGAGGCCGACTTTGCCCCAGCCGCTGAACGTCTGGTCCCAGCCTTGCAAAATGCGGCGATGGTTCATGTAAACCTGGAACCGGTTGCCGCGCACCGACACCTTCAAAATGTTCCAGGTATTGGGTGAAATGTCGTGTGCCACCGCCGGTGTGATCTGCCGCGTCTGGCCGTTTTCGATTTTGAAAATCGCCACGTTGCGGGTCAGCGCGTTTTCGCGCGCCAGATAGTAGTTGTTCGGATCGCGATAGCGAAACACCACGCCGCCCGCCTGGTCTTCGCGTCCCGAAACCGGCTTGATGCGCACGCTTACGTCGCCATCGCGCAGGGTCAAGTCGTTGAAAATTGCCAGCGGGCAGTGCTCGCCCGTGGCGTCGGAAAGCTGTGCCAGCACATACGGAGGCGTGGGGGCAGTTTGATCGCGATGGATTTCCCATCGGGGTGTCGCGCCGCGATTGGTGACGGCGATCGTCCAGCCTGCGGGAGCCCTGCCGACCTGACCGGAATCGAAAGTAACGATCTTTCCGGAAGATGCCAACAGGCCGAACGAAACCAACAAACTCAATGGCTTCATAGATGGCGCTGGGTTCTCACCCTTTCTTCCTTTTTATCACATGGAGGGGCGGGGTGGTATTCCGCCATGTGCGCGCATACACGCCGCCAGGTCCTCATATTGATCGCTGGCAATCAGATCCACGCCCGCATCCAGTGCAGCCCTCCAGCGTGCTTCCGCCACCGCACGCGATCCGAAGTTGTAACCCTTGTCCCAACCTTTGTTCTCATCGGCCGTGAAGCCGTCAAGAGTGTAAAACCGTATCCAAAATCCCAGCCGATGGGCATGGTCGGCCAGCGCCTTCAGCCTCGCCGCACTGGCCGCGGTCCACGCGCCCGCATGAGTCTGCCCGCCTTCTTCCACCTCGTTCCACGCGTTGTTCCACCAGCGCCTGTAGTTGGTGGGCCGCTCCGCCAGCAGGGTATCGGGCGGGGCCGTTGCCACCCAGTGCGTGCGCTCCTGCCGGTCTTGCATGGGTGCTTTGGTTGTGTGCGCCGATCCGAAAAGGCGGAGTTTGCCCCCCACCGGCACATCCGTAAAATAAACTTTCTCCTGGGCGTCGTTGTCTTCGGTTAGGACCAAGAGCGGCCTGATGTCGAGAGGTGCGAGCACGTGCGGGTCGGAACCTTTAACCGCGGTAGTGATCCAACCCTGGGACTGGTATTCACCCAGAAGTTCCCAGACCGAGCGCAGCAGCGGCTCGCGATTATCTTTGTTATCGAAGTGGACGATAATGGTCGGCCACTGGGAGCGCTTGTTGTCGCGCAGCGCTTTTTCCACCAGCGGCCGGACGCGCTCGAAGAAATGCTCCTTCAGCGTGGGCTCGTGGCCGGTGGTCTTGTCGGAATGGGCCACCACCACCCGCCCGTCATACCAAGCCAGATCCTGCTCAATCGCCACCGGGTATCCGAGGGCCAGCGCTCGCTCGATGCGGTCCGCGTACTGGCCTTCGTAGGGATAGCAGTTGTGCGCGTCCAGAATGGAGCGCGCGGAAGGGTTGGGGTAAATCGGCGGCGGCGATTGCGCGGCGCACAGGGCCGCTACAATCAGGCCATAGAGAAGCCGTCTCACTGGGCGCCGGCGCCCGACTGGGCGTGGTGCGCGAATACCTGCACGTTGATGTCGGCGGACTTGTCCCAACCGTGGCCTTCCGTGTTCAAATCGCCGGCGGCCCGGCCGGTGGCATCGAACTGCAGAATCAAACCGTCGGCGCCATCTTGCGGCGCATCGCTCAAGGCCGCATTGGACGCGTGGTTGAACCACATGTAGCTCTTGCCAGCCGCCCCGGGAATGGCACGGCCCATGCCCCACACACCGAAGCGATACTTCACGCCGCCATCCACCGGCAGATTCAGGTTGACAAATTCCACCTGCCACACGTGCAAACTCTTACCGAAATCGTCGTAGGTCGGCGTGGCTGCGTCGGAGATCTGCACGCGGCCGCTGTCGCCGCGATTGCTCTGATCGTTCAACCGCGCGCTCACCAGGGGTGTGAGGTCGCCCGTTGCTCCGCCAAAGTAGAGCCGCACATCCTGATAAAAATCCGACAGACGCACCGGGTCTTTTCCATGGACGCCGGGCACCGTCCAGGTGCGAATCGAATCGATGACCCATTTTTCGCCCTGTGCGCCGATGATGAAATCGTCGCCCAGGAATCCATCATTGGGGATCGCCCATCGCACGTTGCTGCGCGAGGAGCCGGAAGCGTCGTTGAGGTTGGCCTTCGGCAATCCGCGGTCCACCACAAGTTGCGGACCGGCGGCGAGAATGGGGAGCGCGAAAGCCAGGGAAACAGCGAATGTCGAGAGCTTGGTTACAGTCAGCATGCGAGTCTCCGAGAAAAACAAAGCCTTCAGCTAACGGCTCACAGCTAAAACCCTGTCAGCTCTCCAGGCCGAAGCTGTCGGCTGTGGTCTGTCGGCTGTCAGCTTTTCTATTTTACACAGCGGGGAAGGTTGGCAAACCGGGCAAACCGACGGTCCGTCCCGCCTCGTCCGCGTGATAGGAACTCCGCACCAGGGGTCCCGCCTCCACGTGCGTAAAGCCCATGGCATAGCCCTCGATGCGAAGTTCGTCGAATTCTTCCGGCGGCACATAACGCACAATCGGCAGATGGCGCGGCGAAGGACGCAGGTACTGGCCGAGCGTGAGAATTTCGACTTTCGACGCGCGCAGATCGCGCATGACCTGCAGTACCTCTGCCGGGGTCTCTCCGAGTCCCAGCATTAACCCGCTCTTTGTGGGAATCACCGGGGCAACGTGCTTGGCGTGCGCGAGCACTTCGAGCGATCGCTCGTAGCGCGCGCCCAGCCGAACCTGGCGGTAGAGGCGCGGCACGGTCTCGGTATTGTGATTGAACACCTCCGGCGCCGCGGCTAGCACCGTGTCCACCGCAGCCAGGTTGCCTTGAAAGTCGGGGGTGAGCACTTCCACACCGCAGCCGGGAATGCGGTCGCGAATCGCGCGAATCGTCAGGGCAAACAGTTCGGCGCCGCCATCGGCGCGGTCGTCGCGGTTCACGCTGGTGATTACCGCGAACCGCAGCCCCATGGCGGCCACAGCTTCGGCCACACGGCGCGGCTCATCGTAGTCTACCGGCAGAGGCGCGCCCTTTTCGACCGCGCAGAATCCGCAGCGGCGCGTACACACGTTTCCCAGAATCATGAAAGTCGCCGTGCGGTGGTTCCAGCACTCGCCGACGTTGGGGCAGGCCGCGCTCTCGCATACGGTATGCAGCCGCAAGCTCTCAATGAGACCCTTCAGCTCGCGATAGTTCTCGCCCACGGGCGCCGGCGCGCGCAACCACTTGGGTCGTTCCGTTTTGGGGGATATGGTGACGAGCACTGATTCTATTGTAGGGTGAAACCATGCGGATGCTGGTTGGAGCGCTATGGCTGGTGTTGAGTGCGGGCGCGGCGATCGCGCAAGACAGCGGCACGGTCATCCGCGTGGAAGCGCGCGAGGTGCTGGTGCCGGTGATCGTCACCGACAGCAAGGGGCACCACGTCACGGGGCTGAAATCCTCCGATTTTCACGTACAGGAGGATGGCGTCGATCAGGAGATCCGCTCCTTCTCGACGGACACCGCTCCGGATGCGCGGGCGCTGGCTGCATTGGGTGGCGTCGCGACACCACCGAGCGGCGGTAGCGCGGTGCTGCCGCATACTTTTGTCATCTGCCTGGATACGCTGCATTCGTCGTTCCCTAACCTACGGGGTGCAAGCGAGGCCCTGACGCGGCTCTTTGAAAAAGAGAAGACGGGCACGGCGCTGTTTAGCATCGTGGCGGTGGGAAGGCAGCTTCAAGTGCTCGCAAACGCGACCAGCGATCCCGCGGCCCTTGCCGCCAGGATTCCCAGCGCAGCGTTTCAGAACCGGCTGGGCGGCGGCGCTGCGGCCAGCTTCACCTCTGAGCTGAACGATCTGAAGAACTCCCTGTTCGATATGTGCCGGCGCTGCCCGGCCTGCGGCTCTCACTCCAACTACCACGCCTGCGATAGCCAACTGCAGGCGCTCCAAACCAGACTGGATGGCGAGGCGGAGCGCTGGAACACCCTGACTTCCCAGATGCTCGCACAGTGGAAAGCCGTGGTAGAGGAACTGGCGAAGCTCCCGGGCGGGCGGACGCTCGTGCTGGTTTCCGACGGTTTCTCGCTGCAGCCCGCGCGCGAATTCTATGCCGCGGTCAGCGCGTTCGTACCGACGGACCCGCGCTTCAAAACAGCCGGACAGGCAACCTTACAGCCGGCGCTGGAAGCGGTGATGCGATCTGCCGTCGCGGGGAACGTGCGCATCGATGCCATCGATTCGCGCGGCATCGCGCAGCCCTCGTTTTCCTCAACAGGCTCGATGGACGCGAGCGCGCCGTCGGACCGTTCGGCGCCCAGCGTGATCGGGCGAGGGCCGTCAAGCAACCGCGGCGGCGCGCTATATTCCGACATGGACCGGCAGGCGCCGGTGGTGTCGTTCCAGTCGGGGAGCGGCATGGAGCAGGCAGCTCGCGCCACCGGCGGCGTGTACTTCCACGGCACAAACGATCTGCTCAAGCCGTTCCGGTCGGCACTGGCGGACGGCCGCGAATATTACCTGCTCGGCTACGCCCCGACGAACGCGACCGACGACGGCAGCTACCGCCAGATCACGGTCGAAGTGGCCGGCAAGAATCTGCAGGTGCGCGCGAAGGCGGGCTATTGGGCGGAGAAGAAGTAGGCTCACGCACTCTTGCCCTCCACCACTGTGACCACGCGGTTCGCCTGCACGCGCAGCCGGTCGACCACTCCGCTGGGCCACTGGACGACGATTTCAGCCGAGGTGGCCGCGCCCAGTCCGAAGTGTACGCGCAGATCGCTTTGCGAAATATAGCTGCCGCCGCTGCGCACTTCATCCATCTGGCGATGACCATCCGGCGTGGTACAGACGACGCGCGCGCCTATGCCCGAGCGGTTTGACTTCACCCCCACGGTTTTGATCTTGATCCAATTGTGCGGCGTGGCCTGGTCGCAGCGCAGAAGCTGCGGCACATCATTGACGCAGTTCACCAGCACGTCAAGATCGCCGTCGTTGTCGAAATCGCCGAAAGCGCAGCCGCGCGCGGGAACGGCCTCCGCGATTCCGGGACCGCCCTCGGCGGAGACATCCTCAAACTTGCCGTTGCCTAAGTTGCGATAGAGCACTTTCCGCTCGCGGTAGCCGGATTCGGCCTGCGTCTCGCTCACCTCCGGGTAGACATGGCCATTCGCGACCAAGATATCGGCCCAGCCATCGTTGTCGAAATCCGCGAAGCCGATGCCCCAGCCCAGGAAGCGCGTATTGCGTCCCAGTCCGGCCTGAAAGGTTTGATCGTCGAAGACCATTTTGCCCAGGTTGCGGTAAAGGCTTGCAGTGTCGCCCGCGAAGTTCGTCTTGACGATATCAAGGTTGCCGTCACAGTCGTAGTCAATCGCGGAGACGCCCATGCCGGCTTGCGGCTTGCCGTCGGGGCTATAGGCCACACCGGCTTCCACAGCGATGTCGGTGAAGGTGCCGTCGTGGTTGTTCCGGTAGAGCGCTGCCGAGGTGGAGTCGTTGGCCACATAGATATCGGGCCAGCCATCGTTGTCGAAGTCGGCGACGAGCACCCCCAGGCTGTAAGTTCCGGGTGTTTTGAGAATGCCCGCCTTTTCGGAGACGTCGGCGAAGACACCAGAGCCGTCGTTGTGGAACAGAATGTTATGGCCGCCCGGCAAGCCCGGCGGACCGCAGGCCACCATCAGCCCTTTGTAGAGGCACGGGCCCGACTCCGGCAGCGGAGCAGTTCTGGGATCGAAGTCGATGTAGTTGGCGACGAAAAGATCGAGTTGTCCGTCGCGGTCGTAGTCCACGAAAGCGCAGCCCGTGTTCCAGCGGCGGGTACCTTCGCCGCGGTTGGTGGTGAGACCTGCCTTTTTCGCCTCGTCCGTGAACCTGCCGTTGCCGTGGTTGTGCCACAGAACGCAGTCACCCCAGTAGGTGACGAAGAGGTCGTCGAAGCCGTCGTTGTTGTAGTCGCCGGCGCAGACGCCCTGGCCCCAGCCGCTGTGGGCCACACCCGACGCCAGCGTGACGTCTGTGAAGGTACCGTCGCGGTTGTTTTTGTAGAGGCGGCTTACCGGCGCCTGTGCGGCAGGCCACGCTGCTTCGAAGCGCGTACCATTTACGAGAAAAATATCGAGCCAGCCGTCATTGTCGTAGTCGAAGAAGGCGCAGCCGCAGCCGGTTGTTTCCAGCAGGAATTTGTTCTTATGCTCGCCGCCGAAGATGGTCTTGGCGCGCAGTCCGGCTTCGCGGGCAATGTTGACGAACTGAACGCCGAACGGCAGGCCGGCAAGAAGCTGATCGACGGAAAAGACCGGGAGGGTGGCGCAGAGTGAGCGGATGAAAGCGCGGCGGGAGGGTTTCGATTTCGGGCCGCCGATGAACACCGATGAACGCCGATCCGGACGGGGGGTCATTTACTGTTCTGGAGCATTTTACCGAGTTCAGCTTCCTTGGTCTGCTTAGCGCGCGCGCCTTGGGCAAAGGCAGCCTGGCTGCCCGGCAGGTCCCCTTTCTGGCGCAGAAGCTGGCCGAGGGTGTTATATGGGCCCGGGTCGTTAGGCGTGAGGCGAATCGCGGTGCGGAGGGCGGATTCGGCGCGGTCGAGATCTCCCTTCTGCTTGAGTGCCGTGCCCATCATGAACCAGGCTTCGGCGTAGTCGGGACGGATCTCGAGCGCCGCCTGCATCTCTTTCGCCGCTTGATCGAAGTCGCCGGTCTGCCAATGGATGATGCCGAGCGTGTAGTGGGCTTCGGAGAGCGTCGGGTCTATCGCGAGAGCGCCGGCAAGCTCTGCTTTGGCGGCGTCGAGTTGGTCCTGCTGCTTGAGCGCCACAGCAAGATCGTAATGCGCCACCGCCAGGTTCGGATCGCGGCCGAGCACTTGGCGGAAGTCCGCTTCGGCGCGCTTCAGGTCGGCCCTTTGCAGGTGCGCGAAACCAATGTTGACGCGCGCCATGTTGTTGGAGGGATCGAGTTGGAGAATCCTCTCGAATTGCGAGACGCCCTCTTCGGCGCGCCCGGAATTCACCAGTACGAAACCGAGATTGTTGCGGGCATCGAGATTGGAGGGCGCGAGCGACACGGCGCGGCGATAGGCATCTAGAGCAGCCGCAGTCTCACCGGTGTGCTGGCGGGCGAGGCCAAGCTGATTCCAGGCTTCGGCGTGCCCGGGCTGGATGGCCGCCGCAGCCTGCAACTGTGGTACGGCGGCAGCGTACTGCGACGTCTCGTTGAGCGCGTGACCGAGATGGAAACGGTAGTCGAAGTTTTGCGGCTCCAGCGCCACGGCGGATTGCAGGTGCGGAATAGCCCTTGCCGGATCCTCCTGCAGCCAATACGCTACGCCGAGATGATATTGTGCCACGGCCAAACGGGGATCCAGATTGACGGCGCGTTCCAGCCGCTCTACGGCCTCGGCGTGACGCTGAAGGACGGCCAGAAGGAAGCCGATTTCATCCTGAATGCGAGCGGATTTTGGATCGAGTGCCGCCGCTTTCTGCCATTCGGCGAGGGCACCGGCGGCATCACCGTGAGATTTCAGTTCGGCCGCGCGGTCTTCAATCTGGCGGAGATCCTGGGCATGAACAGCAATGACCAGCAGGAACAGAACTAGCGAAGGCCTGAGCATTTATCGGTCATCATTGTATACGGAGCACGACCGGCCTCATTCGGAGCCGCGACCAATGGGAGCGCGTCGCGCCTCCTCTAGAAGCTCACCCGCAAACCTAACTGCCACTTCCGCATCTGCGCCAACGCGGCAATGCTGGTGATCTGGCCGGCGGTCGGCGAGTCCACGGTGGCGTTCGGGTTATTCAGGTTGACGTGATTGAAGGCGTTAAACAGGTCCGCCCGGAACTGCGCATTGACCTTCTCCGTCACAAAGAACGTCTTGGCCAAGCTGGTGTCGGTGTTGAAGAAGTGCGGGCCGAAGAAGGAATCGCGCGCCACGGTGCCGAAGGTTCCGGGCTGGGGACGCATCCAGGGACCGCGCGTGCAGCCGTTGGCGTTGAGCTCGGAGGTTGCGGTGGCTGTCGAGAGGCAGCCGTTGCCGCTGGTCCCGGGCGTTGCGATCGCAAACCACTCCTTGGCGCTGGGGTTGGAAAGGTTCGGATCGCCGACCAGTATGGCGCGGCACGGGCCCGTGTCTTCGTCCTTGCCGCAATCTGCGTAACTGGGCGTGAAGGGCGCGCCCGATTCCCAGACACCAAGCGCGGAGAGCTGCCAGCCGCCCGCGATCAGATCGACGCCACGCGAGGCGCCGCTGAGATATTTGCGTCCCTTCCCGAAAGGAAGTGCGTACAGTCCGTTGAAGTTGAAGACGAAGCGTCGCACGCCGCCTTCGCGGCCGTAATCGATGTTGTGGTTCCAGAAGAAATAGTCGTTGGCGTAATCGAAGGCGCTGGCCCAGGTGAAGTTGCTTTGGAACAGGATGCCGTTGGCGAACCGCTTTTCCGCGCGCACCTGCAGGGAGTTGAACTTCACGCTGGAATCGTCGGCGAAGTACTTAATCGACTGCGTCCACCCGTAGAGCGGATAGAAGAGCCGGCGTTGATTGGTGCTCAAGGTGCCGAAGCCATTGATCGTCGGTTGGTTGATATTGTAATTGGTGCCGCCGGCGGTGACGTGGTATCCATGATTGCCCACATAGCCGACGGAAAGGAGCAGGCTGGGAGTAATCTGGCGCTCCACCATGAAGTTCCACGCATCCACAACCGGCAGACGCATTGTGTTCGAGCTGGTGAGAGGCAGCACGTTGGGAGCGATGCCGTTGGGCAGAATCGGGTTGCCCGTCGATCCCTTGGGCTGCGAAGACAGAATGGTGGTGGGATCCAGCGGCGGCGGACCCTGATTCAGCGTAAAGACCGGTAGCCAGGGATTGGCCGGGTTCAACGACTGGTTGGCGAGTACGGGAACGTTCTGCGTGACATTGTGCCCGAAGGAGACGCCGAAAACCCCGACGTCGTACGAGCGTCCGTAACCTGTGCGAATCACGGTCTTGGGAGAGAGCTGATAAGCGATGCCGAGACGCGGAGCGAAGTGGGTAAGAGCGGTCGCGACATTGCCGTTGAGGCCGATGCCGTTTTCGCCCGTGATGAGCACCTCGCCGGTGGCGAGATTCTGATAGCCGCCCTGATCCTTGCCGTTCACGTACTGTGGGAAGTAGATTTCCCACCGCAGGCCGTAGTTGACCGTTAATTTCGGAGTGACGCGCCAGGTGTCCTGAATGTAGGAGAAGAGGCGGCGCTGGCGCTCGGCAGCATCGGTGGAATTGGAAATGTAGCGGACGAACGACTGGACGTCGCCCAACAGGAAGGAGGCAAGTCCGAGGCCACCGCCGTTCGGGCCCTCGGTCGTGGTCGGGTCGAAAATCAGCTCGCCTGAGCGATGCGAGTCGCTGGGCACGCGCAGATTCTGCTGGTAACGGATGTCGAGGCCGAACTTGAGAGCGTGGTTTCCGAAGTTGTGCGTTACATTGCCGACCCATTGGAATTCGTTTTCTTGTTCATTGAGCGGGCAGTTGCAGGAATTCGTGGTGAGCGAGTAACCGAAATTGGTGCCGCCCGTGCCGTTCATGCGGAAGTTCGGCATTCCCGAGGTGTAATAGGAATCGACATTCAGGTCGGGGATGCCGGCGTCCTTGGCGGGCGACGTGCCGAGGCCGTTGGGATTGACGAAAACGCGGTAGCGGAAATAGCCGAAGCGGAAGTCCGTCAGCCAGGTGGGGCTGATGACATAGTCGGCGCCAAAGGAGAGGCTCTGGTCGCGCAGCGAGGCCGCGCCGGCGAACGCCATGGTGGCGAAGGCCGGACCGCCCGGCTCGAGCCCGAAAGCTCCGGGATTCGTCTGCCCCACTTGAAGGAAGCTGTATCGGCCGAACATATGGAGCTTGTCGGTCTGATAGCGGTCGACACGGGCATCAAAGCTATCCCAGTTGACGATGCCGGTTCCGGAGGCCGCGTAGTTCGGGTTGGCGCCGGTAGCTCCCACGATGTTGGGCAAAGGAATGAATTTCAGAAGTGACTGGGACTGCGGCGACAACAGCGCGGTGGGAATCACCGCGTTGGTGAACTGTTGGCGGTCGGCGGGCGCGGGCGATGCGGCCGCGCTGCAATCGAGGCCGATACAGGGATTGAAGATCGGAACGCCGAGGTCGCTGAGATCGCCGGCGCGCTCCGCGGCCGTGGGAACGCGGGTGAGCTGCGAGCCGCCGTTCTTGTTGCGGGTGCCCTGGTAGTCGCCGAAGAAAAATGTCTTGTCCTTTTGTATCGGGCCTCCGATCGATCCGCCGAACTGATTCCAAAGAGTCGGCGGAATGAATTGATCGGTGGTGCCCACCAGGGGCTGCGTTTGCGCGAACGGATCGCGCGCGGCGCCATGCTGGTCGCGGCGAAACTCGAAGGCGCTGCCGTGAAATCCGTTGGTGCCCGACTTGGTCTGCGCGGAGATGACGGCCTGGCTGGCTTGTCCGAATTCGGCGTCGTAGGCGGTGGTGGTGATCTTCAGCTCCGAGACCGAATCGAGATTCGGTGTGATCACCGGCTCGCCCAACACTGACTCGCGATTGTCGGTGCCGTCCAATTGGAACGAGATGCCGCCCCAGTATTGTCCGCCGATGGAGGGCCGGTAGATGTCCTGCGGTTGCTCGCTGGCCGCCGTCGTGCCCGTCGCCTGCACGCCGGGAACCAGAAAATACAGACGGCTCATGTCGCGCGAGAAGACCGGAAGGTCCGTGACGGCCTTTTGTGTGACAGTATCCGAAACGTCGGAGCGTTCGGTCTTCAACAGCGCGGCTTCGCCGGTGACCGTTACGGTCTCACCGATCTTGCCGGGATGAAGCTCCGCGTTGATCTGCGCGGTGGCATCGACATCAACGTTGATGTTCGTCTGTACGAAGGTATCGAAGCCCGAAGCCTCGACGCGCACTTCATAGGTGCCGACGATGAGATGGATCTGGCTGTAGTTGCCCGCCTCATTCGAGAGCGTGGTATACGACACACCTTTGCCAACATCGCGAATGGTGACTTTAGCGTTGGGAACGGCGGCTCCTGAAGAATCGGTTACGGTGCCGGCGATGCTTCCATAAACAGCTTGCCCAAAACTGATCACAGGCACGGCGGAAAGTAAACAGACGAACACGGTGGTTCGGCGCAACATGGCTCTCCCCTCTCCTTGGCGTGCGGAATTCACCCCCGGAACTCCGACGCTTCCGCGGTTTAGGGTGGCGCGATTATAGTTTAGGTTGGCGCGATTATATCTGAGGCACCCAGTGAACTCAAGAAGATTTTGAGGACGAAACTAGAGTTGCGGTGGGGAAACTCCCACACGGGCCGCTGCTTTGACGAGCGTTTCCCAATTGCCGTCGGGAATGGGGATGCCGTTGTTGAGGCGCTCGGCTTCCATGCGCCATTCGGGGTCGCCAGCTACCATCACTTCGTGGTAGCCCGGAGCGGCCGGGGTGGACTTGACGAGCGCAACCAGGCGCTCCATGCGGGCGGTAAACTCTTCGACCGGCATGAAGCGCGCGACGTCGATTGCAATGAACGTCTGGCTGACGCGCACCAGCCGGCCGCGGAAACGGATGCCGCCCACCTCAGTAGACATGGCGCCGCCGCTCAACACCGAGCAGAGAACCTCCACCATGAAGGCCAGGCCGCTGCCCTTGTAGCCGCCGAGCGGCATCAGCATACCTTTATAAGCTGCGTCCGTGTTGGTAGTGGGGACGCCTTCGGAATCGAACGCCCAACCGGCCGGGACCTCGGGTTGCTTGTTGATGAACGCTTTGAAAATCTTGCCTGCGGCGACCGTGGTGGTCGCCATATCGAGAAGCCATGGACCCGGCACCGACATGCAAATCGGATTCGTGCCGAAGCGGCCCTCCTTGCCCTGCCACGGCGGCACGATGGGCGACGCGTTGCAAAAGACAATGCCGATCATCCCGGCTTCGCGGATCTTGTGCGCCCACCACGCGCACGCGCCGAAGTGATTGGACTCGCGTGCGGTCACGACGCCGACGCCGCACGTTTTGGCGAGCCGAACGGCATGGCCCGTGCAATTTTCGGCGACCCACTGGCCGAGGCCGTTGCGGCCGTCAAACACCATGCACGCACCGGATTCGGACACAACTTCACCGTCGGTTATCGGATCCATCTCCTGCGCCAGAAGCTGATCGACATAGTAGGTCATGAGCTGAATGCCGTGAGAGTCCACGCCGCGCAGGTTGGAAGCAACCAATGACCGGGCGATGATGGAAGCCTTGTGCGCCGGCACTCTGGCGCCGAGCAGGATGGATGCAGCGAATTGAGTGAGTTTCGGAGCAGAAATGGTGGGCATCGAAGCGCTATGGTAACAAGCTGCCAGAGCTCGAAGCTCGCCGCTCGTAGCTCGAAGCTATACTAGTAGTTACGAGTGAAACGTGCGCTAATTCTCACGTGCCTGGCTTTGCATGCGGCTTGGGCGCTGGATCCGCATAAGAGCCTGACCCAATACTCCCACCGGGTCTGGACACAGCAGGACGGATTGCCGCAAGATACGATCCGGACGGTGGCCCAAACCAGCGACGGGTACCTGTGGATCGGCACTGATGAGGGGCTGGCCCGCTTCGACGGGTACGAGTTTGCGACCTTCGATAAGGCCCGCGGCGACCTGCCGTCGAATTCCATCACGGCTCTGGCGGCGGCCGCCGACGGCTCCTTATGGATCGGCACGCCGAGCGGGCTGGTGATTTACAAGGATAGGCGCTTCCGGACGTACACGACGAAAGACGGCCTCGCGGACAACTTCATCCTTAACCTGACGATGGATCATACCGGAGTCCTGTGGGCAGTGGACGGGACTTCCTTGAGCCGCCTTCAGAATGGGAAATTCACCAATTTCGCGCCGGGGCCGCAGCTTCCGGTGACGAGCGCGCGCGCCGTCATGGAAGACCGCCACCATGATTTGTGGGTGGCGGGATTCAGCTCAGTGGGGCGGTTAGCGGATGGCAAGTTCACCCCGGTGGTGAATGAGGCCGCCTTGGGCGGACACTTCATCACCGCGATGGCCGAGGATCAACAGGACAATTTGTGGATCGGCGGGAATTCGGGCATCATTGTGCTGACGCGCGAAGGCACGGTCCTGCACCACTATGGCGTAAGCGATGGGATGCCGAACCCCTACGTGCGGGCGCTCTGGTGCGACCGCAACGGCGTGATTTGGGTAGGGACGAACGAGGGCCTGGCGCGGTTCGATGGGACCCGCTTCATGAGCCGGCCGCAGGAGACGCCGGCGCAGGTGCGCTGCCTGTTCGAAGATCGCGAGGGCGATTTGTGGGTGGGGGCATCGACCGGGCTCACGCGCTTCCGGGACGATGTGTTCACGGCGTTCGGCACGAGCGAAGGGTTGCCGAGCGACGATCCCAACACGGTATTTCAGGACAGCCGCGGACGCGTGTGGGTTGGGTTCCACGACAGGGGCCTGATGCTGCTCACGGGCGGAACGCAAAAAGTCTACAACGTCCACGACGGTCTGCCGAACAACGAGGTGTTTTCCATTCGCGAAGCGAGCAACGGCGATCTGCTGATTGCCGCGCGCGAGGGCATGGCGCGCATGCACGACGGTCATTTCACGAAGTTCCAACCGAAGGACCCGCTGGCCCGGTTCACCGTCTTCGACGCGCTGGAGGATGCACAAGGCCGCACCTGGCTGGCTACAGGCGGCGGGTTGGGCGAGATCGCAAACAATCAATATCGCGTAGTAGTGCCGGGCGAGCCGGTGCTGATCGCGGCAGTGGTCACGCTGTGCGAAGGCGGCGACGGCTCACTCTGGGCCGGAACCTACGGCAGGGGCCTGTGGCACATCGAGGGCGATAAGCAGCGCCTCTACACCACGGCCGACGGCCTTTCGAGCGATGCGATTCGCTCACTTGAGCGCGATGCCGACGGCACGTTATGGATCGGCACGTTCGGGGGCGGGCTGGTTGCTTACCGCAACGGAAAATTCCAGAGCTTCACGCAAAAAAATGGCCTGCTGAGCGACAACGTGGCACATGTGGTGAACGATGGCAAATCGTTATGGCTGAGCACGACGCGCGGCATCTGCCGGGTGTCGAAGCAGCAGCTTCGCGAATTCGCCGAAGGGAAACGGAAGACCATCGAGGCGGAGAACTTCGGTATAGACGACGGTTTGCGTGCCGCGCAAGCGGCGGCGGGCTATCCGGTGGGCGCGGGCGCCTGTCGCACCGCCGACGGCAGATTGTGGTTCAGCACCAGCCAGGGACTGGCGATTTACGACCCGCGCTCGCCGCGCCATACGCAGATGGCGCCGGCGGTGCAAATCGTGGAGGTTTCGTCGCAGGGGCAGACGGTGGGCCTGGCGCAGCCGGCCACGCTGCCACCCGAGCAGGACCGGCTGCAGTTCCGCTGGGCCGGAATTCATCTCAGCGCGCCGGAGCGGATGGAATACAGCTACATGCTGGAGCCGCTGGACAAACAATGGGTCAACGCCGGCAACCGGCGGCTGATCAACTACAACAGCCTGCCCCAAGGCAGATATCGATTCCTGGTGCGCGCAGCCATTCCGGGCGGTCCGGCGGGCGAGACGGCGTGGGCGTTCACGCTTTTGCCGCACTATTATGAGACCGCATGGTTCCGCGCGTTGTTGGCAGCCGGACTCCTGGCATTCGCCTGGGCCGTGTATCAGGCGAGGCTGCGGCAGATCCGGCAACGTTTTGCCCTGGTGCTGGAAGAGCGGGCGCGGCTGGCGCGGGAGATTCACGACACGCTGGCGCAGGGGTTTGTAGGGATCTCCTCGCAGCTCGACGCAGTGGCGCTTTCCATGCCGGAGAGCGAATCGCCGGCGCGGAAGTATCTGGATATGGCGCGGCGCATGGCGCGGCACAGTCTGACGGAGGCGCGGCGGAGCGTGATGGACCTCCGGTCTTCAGTGCTCGAGAATCAGGATCTGGCGGCGGCTCTGGAGTCCGGGATGCGGTTGTGGATCGCCGGCGCGCCGGTGGATATTTCCGTGGACGTGACCGGTCCTCCCGCCAAGCTGCCGGAGGACGTGGAGCAGCACCTGCTGCGGATCGCGCAGGAGGCTGTAACGAACGTCGTGAAACATGCCGGCGCAAACAAGATTGTTATCAAACTGCACCGGGAGGCACGGAAACTGTACCTGCGAATCGTCGATAACGGGCATGGCTTCGAACAGGGCGACGCGTTCTCGGCGGTGGGAGGGCATTTCGGGCTGATCGGGATGCGCGAACGCGCCGAGCGGGTCGGAGGCGAGTTGCGGCTGGCAAGCCATCCCGGAGAGGGGACGGAAGTGGAAGTAATGGTGCCATTGCCATGAGCGAACGGATCCGCATTTTGGTGGCGGAAGATCATCTGGTGGCGCGCGTGGGTGTTACCACTATTGTGAACATGCAGCCCGACATGACAATCGTGGCGGAAGCTTCCAACGGCCAACAGGCGGTGGAGTTATACCGGCAGCACGTTCCCGACGTTGCGCTGCTCGACATGCGCATGCCGATTCTGGACGGTGTAGCGGCCGCCAAGGCGATTCGCGGCGAGTTCCCCGGAGCGCGCATGATCGCGCTGACGACGTATGGCGGCGACGAAGACATCCGGCGCGCGCTCGCGGCGGGAGTGCAGGCGTACCTCACTAAGGACGTCCTGCACGACGAACTGCTGAAGGCGATTCGGGCGGTACACGGCGGCCAGACCTACCTGCCGGCGGCGGTCGCGGCGGCGCTGGCCGCGCAAATGCCGCGGCCCGATCTCAGTACGCGCGAGGTGCAGGTGCTGGAGCTGATCGTACAAGGACAGGCGAACAAGCAGATCGCGTACTCCCTGGGGATCGCCGAGCACACGGTGAAGAACCACGTGAAGAACATCCTGAGCAAGCTGGGAGTGCAGGATCGGACGCAGGCGGCGACGGCGGCGATTCAGCGGGGAATCATTCATTTGTAGCTGACAGCTTTCAGCTGAAACATCCGCTTCGTGCGTTTCCAGTTTATTTAGCCGTTTTGCGAAATATCTATTGACCAATATTTAGCAATATGGCTTAATATTATTGTGGCCCGAAAGAAGGACGCCTATGAACTGGTCTTTGGGGCCCTGGCACACGCGGCCAGACGGCGCGTGCTGATTACGATCGACTTCCATGGCGGCTCCATGACGGCCGGCGAAATCGCTGCCACGTTCGAGCACGCATGGCAAACCACCACGCGGCACCTGAGGGTGCTGGAGGGAGCTGGCCTGATTTCGCACGAGAGGCTGGGCCGGATGCGTGTTTACCGCATTCAGCGCAAGAGGCTCGAGTTGGTGAGGGACTGGTTATCCCACTTCGCAGAAAACCATTAAGGATGGATCAGTATGGATGTTCCGCAGTTCTTCAGAATGAACATCGAGGTTGGCGACCTGGCACCGGCGATTTCGTTCTACACGAAGCTGCTCGGCATCGAAGGGCGCAAACAGGCGGGCTCGCGGTGTTACTTCAACTGCGGTCCAGTCACGTTGCAGGTGGTCGATGTATCGTCGGTGCGGCAGCCGCACCCGGCCGCCAAGGCGTTGTACTTCACGATCAAAGATCTCGAAGGCGCTTACGAGCGCGCGCACGCCTTGGGCTGCCTGTCGCAGGAGGACGTGCACGACCAGCCCGGCGGCGGCATCGTGGTGCGTCCGTGGGGCGAGCGGTCGTTCTATGTGATGGACCCCTGGCAGAATCCGCTGTGCTTCGTGGAAGAAGGCACGGTGTACGCGGGGTAGCGAGCGCTCCCTTCCGGTCGCGGCTCCGAAGGGGGTCCTAACAGAGGCGCGACCGTAGGGGTCAGCTCACTC